>JAEEGJ010007776.1_pt1 | contig 30244 bp, 18 predicted proteins | sample 8958761 | NCBI WGS metagenome assembly JAEEGJ01 (sample SAMN16246546, study PRJNA631951) | gut metagenome | biome: gut microbiome; feature: rumen; material: RS-attached | host: Bos | place: Iran: Karaj | collected 2018-10
GTCAAAGGTGGTGGTTGTCTGCCGAATACCAGTTGTCACGATGGGAATCTGCTCGCCCATCAGGGAGTTCAGGTAGATTTCAAGTGCCGTATATCCTTCAGCCGAAGCCACTTTTGCCCCATCTGAGGCATCGTTGGGATTGAAGCCGTTGGCCTTTTCCCACTCGTCGGGCATTCCGTCGTGGTCGGTGTCGGCAGGAGCTGTTCCGCCGTCGTAGGAAAGATAGCCCTCGGTCTGGAACTGCGAGTCGATAATGCCTTTCTTACCCTCACTGCCCTTATAGGTGGTAGTACCGTTGCGCAACTCATTTATCAGCCGCTGTTCCACTTTGTCGCGCTTGATGGTTCCCACCTTGTCGAGCACATGGTTGTAGGCAGCATCGGCATTCTCGGTAGGTGTCTGATAGTCAGCATATTCGTAAACCAATGCTGCCGACTGATAATAACCTTTCTGATTGAGCAGTTCATCGCTCTTCAGTTGCGCGATAGTATAGCTGGTACTGTTGTCCACACCCTTCCAGTTGTCTGCAGTTGCCGTAGCGTTGCCCTCCATCTTGTTGCCCTCGAAATACCAGCGCGAGGGTCCTGTGGATGTCTTCTTGTCGCGATGTTCCGAGATGGAGATGAACACACTGCCTGAAGGAGTTGCCGGCCCAGGCTTGTAGTAGTTGCCAATGAAGTTGCAGAAATGGATGCTGTTGGTGGCTTCGTTCTCTCCGCCATAACAAGAGTTCGTGCGGCCCCAGTTGTAGTTCACGTTGTTATAATACTCCAAGAACACACGCCGGTCACCGCCATCGTTGCTTGCACCATTGATACGGCAAGAGCGCGAATCATTGTGAATCAGGAGGTTGTGGTGATAGGTTGCCGGCGAACCGCCCCATTGCGAGCCGTAGCCGCGCGGTCCCTTATCGTGGCCTGCCACGCGCAGTCCTTCGTGTACAATCGTCCATTGCACGGTAGAAAAATGGTTGTCATACATCGTCATGTTCTCCTCACCGCTCCATCCGAAGCAGCAGTGATCTATGATGATGTTTTGTCCGTTCTCGATGCCGATGCTTCCACCGTCGATAAACTGGTCATCGTCGGTCTTTCCCAAACGGCCGCGTATGTTACGGATGATCAAGTTGTTACTACCACCAAGGTTCAGCTTTGCCCCACGATAGAGGATGCCGTCGCCGGGAGCTGTCTGTCCGGCAATGGTTACGTTCTGAAGTTTGGCACGGATATCACTCTCTAATTTGATGATACCACCCACGCGGAACACGATAGTGGCATTTTCTTTACCGGCTTCGGTCAGGGCCCATCGGAGCGAGCCTTCGCCCGAGTCGTTCAGATTGGTTACTTCCACAACCTTTCCGCCTCGTCCGCCCGATGCCAGTTTTCCGAATCCGCGTGCTGTGGGGAAGGCCAGCAATTTGCCTTCCAGATCGGTATAGTCATCAGTTGAAAGCGAAGCATTTTTGGCGATGACAGCTTCAGGATCATAGGCCACGGCAGAACCTGTACGGTTCATGAATGCACTATCCACCGAATGCCAGTTCATATAGGCAGCATAGTCATCTTCATGCACCTGACGCCCCCAACTGATACGATTGCTAGTATCAATCAGGTTTCCATTTCCATCAACACTCTTGTATTCGGCAAAATAAGACTTCTCGCCCGTGTTACCGCCCATCGTAATCCAACCTGCCTTATGGATGGCATCGCCAAGATTACAGTTCAGGAAAATGCTGCCACAATTGTTCTCACCCCATGGTCGGCCCAGATAGGAACCGCCAGCGGTAGCCGCATCCGAACGAGTCACTGTGCAGTTGTTGAACACGAATCCCAGAAAGATACTCGTGGCCACCCCCGATAATTTGGTGTTGATACGCACGGCTACGTCTTCGGGAGCCGTGATATAACCATTGCCCACGAGGTTCAGCTGACATTTCTCAAACCAACACGTACCGCCAGCATAGATAAAGTCGGTACAGCCTTCCACAAGGCATTCCTTGTAGTAAGAACGGGTGCCCTTCTTTGTGCGGTGCGTATCCTGGTAGCCACGGAATGCACAACGGTAGAACGTCTGCCGGTCACCGGCCACATAGACGGCCAATGCCTGTGCCCCACTCTTTCCGGAAGAGTTCTGGAAGGTGATGTTCTCCGCATAGAAATCGTTGGCATAGATGCTCATGGCGGGTGTTTGATCGAATGCCAACCCCGAAGCCATGCCCTTGGCGGAAGTAATCACCGTTCCGCTCTGGCTTTCGCCAATCAGCGAGAGCCGTTTGGTGGAACTGCTACTCTTCGAGCCAATATTCACGTTCTCGGCGTAGGTACCGTTCTTGATGTAGATCGTGGTTTCCCCATTCTCCGGTGCCGCATCCACGGCTGCCTGAATGGTAGTGTAGTCGCCCTTCCCGTTGGCATCGACGGTAATCGTGGTTTGTGCTTGGACGCCAACAGCGAGTCCAAGCATCAGAATGATGTGGAAAAATCTTGTATTCATGTTGCAACAATTTATTGATATGACGCGCGCGTTATGGTTTTGTACCCTTTTTCTGAAAAACTCAACGATTTTCCTTTGGCCTTACGCGCAACTTTTCATACCTTTGCAATCAGATACCGATAAAACCATATAAAAAATGAAGACAAAACTGAAAAACATCATCCAGCAACTGCTGCGCAGCCCGAGGGAATTTCCCGTGGAAGCCGCTATGGGACTGGCTTTCTTCGTCATTGCAGCCTGGCATACGGGATATGCCGAATGGAATGAAAAACTGCACCAGATGGTCAGCGGCATCAATGCCGACATCCTGATGCTGTTCGTGCCGCTTGTGGTACTGACCTTCTGGCTTCACAAGGTGAACCGCAGGGCTTACGTGGTTTCGGGATTCCTGTTCCTGCCGTTGATGATGCTCAACCTGAAGCCTTTCCTCTGGACATACGGCTTCGGCTTCACTTATGTGCTGGCAGCCATCCTGCTCGTGGTGGGCACGCGGCGTATGGACAACCGCAGTTTTGCCGCCCATGCCCTGCATGTGGTGACGCAACTGTTCTTCGGACTCGTCATTTCGGGCATTATCACACTGGCACTCCTGGCCATCTTCGGCTCCTTCTTCTACATCTTCGGCATCGAAGAACCCAAAAATTTCTATACCTACCTGTGGCAGTTCGTATGGTTCGTCATTGCCCCGCAGGTGTGCTGCACGCTGATTTCCCACGGCGAAGACGAAGTGGGCGAGCCCGCCCGCGTGCTGCAAATCATCCTGAACTTCATCCTTTCGCCTGCGGTCATCATCTATACCGTTATTCTCTATGCCTATTTCATCAAGATTGCCCTCGAATGGGACTTGCCCAAAGGCGGCGTGGCCTGGATGGTGATGGCTTTTGTGACGGTGGCCATGGTGGGCCGGCTGATGCAGTATGTGCTCAAACAGCACTACTACGACTGGTTCTACCGCAACTTCACATGGATAGCCATTCCGCCGCTCATCATGTATTGGATAGGTTCCATCTATCGCATCCGCCTCTACAGTTTCACCGAGAGCCGCTTCTACCTGATGGTGGCAGGCGTGCTGATGACGCTCTTCGTGCTGATGCTCCTCTGGAAGCGTTCACGCCGATTCCAGTTGATGGCCCTTATCTTTGGCGCAGCAATCATCGTATTTACCTATATACCAGGCATTTCAGCCAAGAGCATCGGACGGCGATGCCAGACGTCGCGCCTCCAACAGATGATTGTCCAACTGAAACTGACCAATCCTAAAACGGGCAAGTTCGTGGAGAAGCTGGACTTGGAGGAAATCAGGAAAGATAGCTTGCTCAGCGATCAATACCGCGAAGTGTGCAGCCTCATCGAGTATGTGAGAAAAGACGTAGGGCGCGATGCCTTCGAGCAGCAATACGGCCAGTGGTCGTGGTACGACAGCCAGTTTGTTGACAATCGTGAAGCTGCTGTCAAGGAAGAGACCACCTACCTCAGACGACAGAATCCTGTCAGTCTTGGTGACTATACCCTGATGCTGCCTCTCGAGGATTATGAACTGAGGCAAGAGAATGGTGTTTTACAGATGAATAAGGACGACAAAACCGTTATGACCTATCCCATCAGGGAACGGCTGCGACAGCATCCGAAGTTGAGGGACAGCGACAGTTTGTTCGTATGGCAGAACGATTCGCTGATGCTGGTTCTGGAGAACATCTACATTCATAATAATGAGGAAATGACTGTCAACGGCTATGATTTCCAATTGTTCGGAAAACGCAAATAAGACACACAAAAGGCCGCTCCCCGAAGATTGGGAAGCGGCCTTTTTCAGTATCTAAATGTTAGCTATAGGTTACTTGATGAATTTCTTTCCGTTCTTGATGACGATGCCGCGGAAGTTGTTGTTCACCTGCTGGCCGGCCAGGTTGAAGCTCTTCTCGTTCAGAGCAGCCTTGTCAGCATCGATGCTGCTGATGCCGTCGGTGCCTACGAACTGGAAGCCGTAGCAGCCGAGCTGGCTCTTGGGATTGAAAGCATAATAGGTCTTGCCAGCCTGCACGGGGAAGGTCACGTAACCCAGTGCCGGACGGTTCTGGGTCTCACCGTTGGTATGCTGCAGGATATAGTCCTCGGGCATGGTGCCTTCGTTAATGAATGTCTGAGAAACGACCACCTCTTCGCCAAACTCGTTGGTTTCCTTCTCCTGCTTATAGGCGAAACCTGTATTCTGATAATAGAACTTCACTTTGATGTCGCTATAAGCCAGCAGCTGCTTGGTTTCAGCATCTGCAATATAAACAGGATGGTTACCCTTGTTCACATATACACCGATGGTGAGGTCGCCAGCAGCCTTTGTCTCTATCTTGGTGTAGGCACCTTTCACGGGCATGTCCTTGCCAGGTGTCCAGTAGATGTCTTCGGTTCCTCCTACACGGAACACTTCCTGCCCGTCAGAATTGACTTCATAGTAGTCCCAATACATAAAAGTGGGGTTACCCTTAGGCATCAGGCAAGACTCCAGTTTGGGGTCACAATCGTCAGTAGTCAAGGCCTCATTATTGCCCTCACCACCTCTAACGCTCCAATATTCCTGTGTTTTCCCGTCTTCAATGTCCATTTTAGAAAGGTTATTGGGCGTAGAAACGATGGTCATTGTCACATTGGCCGTTGTGCCGGTAACAGTCTCACTCGTAAGTGTTCCAGGCACGCTGGTATCTGGACCTTCGGCTGTACCTGCGGCATACACGCCTTCGGAGGTTGTCGACTGAACAGTACCAGTAACAACAGCCTTACCGCCTGTACGGTCAACAGCTGAAGCAGCGCTCCATACTTCCTGAGCATTAACGTTTGTGGCAATAAGTGCCACGGCAATCAGAGTAAAAATTTTTTTCATACGCTTTAAGTTTATTGTTTTTGATTCGTTTATTAATGATATATTTAGGATTATCTGGACAGTAGTCCGTCGCAAAATTAACGCTTAAAGTGTAAATATGTAACTATCATTTCTTTAAATTATTCTTTTTTAACGATTTTAACAACGTCGGACACCGAAAAACAAATTGAGTTGATTTGAAAAACGAGGGTACAAATACGCGCGAGCGCGGTCATATATTATAAAAACATCAACTCACATTATGAAAAGAATCATTCTTAGTGGACTGCTTTTGGTTGCCATGACCACGACGGTGATGGCCGACGATACGGAAACCCGCCGCCAATACCTGAGCGGCAGAGGATGCGACGACATGGTGCAATGGGATTTCCAGTGCACCGACGGGCGCAACAGCGGCAAATGGACAAAGATTGGTGTGCCTTCCTGTTGGGAACTGCAGGGCTTCGGCACCTATCAGTATGGCATGCGCTTCTACGGCAAGGCCACGCCCGAGGGTATTGCCGACGAGAAAGGACTCTACAAATATGAGTTCTCGCTGCCCGAGGAATGGGCCGGACGGCAGATATTGCTCTGCTTCGAGGCTGTGTTTACCGATGCCCGCGTCACCATCAACGGGCGAAAGGCTGGTTCTGGCCTGCATCAGGGTGGCTTCACGCCGTTCCAGTTTGATGTGAGCGACCGCGTGTTCTTTGGAAAGAAGAAGAACCGCCTGGAGGTGGAAGTAGCGAAGGAGAGCAGTTCGCCGCAGGTGAATCTGGCCGAGCGGCGCGCCGACTATTGGAACTTCGGCGGCATCTGGCGGCCTGTCTATATTGTCAGCAAGCCTGTGCAGAACATCCAGCGCGTGGCTATCGATGCCCGGGCCGACGGGCAGTTCCGGGCGGATGTCTTTCTGAGCAGGGCGGCCAGGGGGGCTGTAGGCGTCGATATTATCGACGCAAACGGAAAGAAGCTGGGCCAGAGCCAGGCCTTCGCTATTCAGGGCGACCGGGCTGCCGTGGATTTCGCGGTCAAGAATCCCAAACTCTGGACGGCTGAAACGCCCCACCGCTATACGGCTGTGTTCACGCTGAAGGACCAGAGCGGAAAGGTACTCCATGTGGAGCGCCAGAAGTTTGGCTTCCGTACCATCGAGTACCGCCATTCATTCAAGGGCGAGGACCTGCCCTACCCCCACATTCAGGGATGCGCCGACGATGGCGTGTTCATCAACGGACAGAAAGTAATCTTCAAGGGCGCCAACCGCCATTCGTTCCGCCCTGAAACGGGCCGCACGCTCTCCAAGCAGAAAAATATCGAGGACGTCAGGCTCATGAAGTCGATGAACATGAATGCCGTACGCCTGAGCCACTATCCTGCCGACCCCGAATTCCTGGATGCCTGCGACTCGCTGGGACTCTACGTGGAATGCGAACTGCCCGGCTGGCACTGGGCCCACGAGACCATCAACGGACAGAAACTCGTGGAGGAGATGGTGACGCGCGACGTGAACCATCCGTCGATCATCTTCTGGAGCAACGGCAACGAGGGCGGCTTCAACTACGAGTTGGAACCTTTCTTCCATAAATTTGACCCGCAGAAGCGCGTGGTGCTCTATCCCTGGGCCAACCGCAACGGCTTCGAGACCAAGCACTACCGCTCATGGGGCGAAACGGCCGAATATATGCGGCAGAAGGAAATCTTCATGCCAACGGAGTTCCTGCATGGTCTTTACGACGGCGGACATGGAGCAGGACTGAAAGATTACTGGAAGTTGATGATGTCGAATCCCCGTTGTGCCGGCGGTTTCCTCTGGGACTTGATGGACCAAGCTGTGGTGCGCACAGACCAGAATGGCATCCTCGACCCCGTGGGCAATTTTGGTGCCGACGGCATCGTGGGTCCCCACATGGAGAAGGAAGGCTCGTTCTATACTATAAAAGAGGTGTGGAGTCCGGTGCAAGTGAAATATTGGGAAAGGGAACGGCCCACCATCCAGAACTGCTACGATTTCACCAACCTGAAGGATTGCCAGTTCAGTTATAAGTTTTTGCAGATGCCCGCCTATGGCGAGAAGAATGTGAAGGTGTTGAAAGAGGGCAAACTTCCATCGCCCGACGTGGCCCCTGGACAAACCTTCAGATTTGATCTGCCCAAGACGGATGCCGACGTGATACAGTTGACTGCCATTGACCCGAATGGGCAGGAAATCTTCACGTGGAACTATAAATATATGACGAAGGCCGAAAACCTGAACATGAACCGTCTTCGCGAGAACACTCAGAAGTTTACGTATTCTGAGGATGCAGACCTGTTGACGGTTAAAAACGGCAACCGCCAGTTTGCCTTCAGCAAGCAGACAGGACTGCTGACGAACGTAACGGTCGGCGGCAAGAAACTGTCGTTCGGCAACGGGCCGCGCTTTGTGGCTGCCAAGCGCTCAGACCGTTCGCAGGATGGTTTCTATAACCATGATGACAAGGAAGCTTTCAAGAAGAAGACCGATTATACCGAGTATGCCGACCAAGGAGTTTTCGACGGTTTCACCGTTAGCGACAGCACTTTGGTGGCCAACTACCGTCACGGTTCTATCCAGACGATTACCTGGCGTTTCCTCTCCGACGGCGGCATCTATATGAATGCAGACTACTATTTCAACGGTGTGGTTGACCTCATGGGCATCTGCTTCGACTATCCCGAACAGATGGTGAAGTCGAAGCAATGGGTGGGCAAAGGCCCCTATCGCGTGTGGCAGAACCGCAAGGAAGGTCCGCAGTATGGCCTGTGGCAGAACGATTACAACGACCCCATCCCTGGCGAGTCGTGGGAATATCCTGAGTTCAAGGGCTATTTTGCCAACGTCAGCTGGATGCAGCTTACGACGCAGGAGGGCAAGATCGGTATTGAGTCATTGGGCAGCAACATTGGTGTCTATACCCCGCGCGACGGTCGCGACCATATTCTCTACACCTTGCCCGAGACGGGAATCGGCATTTTCAGGACCATCCCCGCTGTGCGCAACAAGGTGAATACTACCGACCTCAACGGTCCTTCTGCCCAGCCCTATTGGAGCAAAGGAAAAGGACGCATCAATGCCATCCTAAGATTCGAATAAGAAAGCCCATCCCAACCCCTCCCAAGGGAGGGGCTCAATAAAAATGATACTCCGATGATTAGAAAACAAATACTTTTGCTGGTTATCAGCATGGCAGTACACCCCCTCATGGTGAGGGGGCAAGGGGAGGCCCCCTGGACCTTCTGGTACTGGATGTATGGGGCTGTATCGAAGCCTGGCATCAAGGCTGACCTAAAATGTATGAAGGACGCAGGCCTCGGTGGCTGCTATCTGATGCCTATCCGCGGCAAGAGTGATAAAGGAGCTCCATCCGATCCCCCTCAAGGAGAATGGGCCGAAGCTATGTCGCCACGGTTCTGGGAAATGGTGGATTATGCCTTCCAACAGGCCGACTCCCTGGGTCTGCAGATGGGCATCCACATTTGCGACGGTTTTGCGCTGGCCGGCGGTCCGTGGATTTCGCCCGAGGAATCCATGCAGAAGGTGGTCTATAGTGACACTATCGTGACAGGCCAACTCTCACATCTGATTCATCAGAAAGACGGGCTGCTACTTCCACGGCCGCAAGGCTATGAAGGCTATTATGAGGATATTGCCACCTTTGCCATTCCGCTCATGCAAAGAGGTACTCCTTCGCGTGATTATCAGTTTAACCTGCAGCGCGATTCGGTCAACTATCCCCTGAAAATGTCACCCACCATGACGCGCAATGCCAAAGGCATTTATGCGGCTTCCGAACCGGCATGGATACAATTTGACCTCAAAAGACCGCAACTGATCACGAATATCGAGATCGCTGCCAACGGCACTAATCTCCAAGCACAACGCATGGCGGTGGAAGCCTCTGAAGACGGAGTCAACTTCCGACTGGTGAAACAATTGGTGCCACCGCGTCAGGGCTGGCAGAACTACGATTACAACACTACGTTTGCCCTCACTCCCACCGAGGCTCGCTACTGGCGTCTGTCGTGGACTCCGGAAGGGACGGAACCCGGCAGCGAAGACTTGGATGCCGCCAAATGGCGTCCTCGCCTGGGACTGAAGAATGCCATCCTGCATAGTCAGCCTCGTATAGACAATTGGGAGGGAAAGGCAGGCTATGTGTGGCGTATTGCTCCGGAAGCTGACGCGAAGGAACTGCCCGACAAGTTCTGTTGGAAACAGCAGGATATAGCCCTGTTAACCCTTGCAGGAGACACCGTGAAAGACTATGCGTTCCAATCCGCAGAATCAACTGCGACGGCCTATCGCATCCTTCGCATCGGCCATACTTCTACGGGCTATACCAACGCTACAGCCGGTGGAGGAAAAGGACTGGAGTGTGACAAATTCTCCAGCGAGGCCGTCAGTAAACAAGTGGATGCATGGTTCGGTTTGTTCAACCAGCGCCCGCATGCCGACGTAGTGAAATACCTGCACGTGGATTCATGGGAGTGTGGTTCTCAGAATTGGAGCCGCCATTTTGCCGAGGAGTTCAAGGCCCGCCGCGGCTATGACCTTATCCCGTGGCTACCCGTCATGATTGGTTTTCCCATCGAATCGGCAGCCAAGAGTGACGAAGTGCTCCACGATGTACGGCTGACCATCAACGAACTCCTCCATGAGGTGTTCTTTGCCACCGTTGCCCAGAAGGCCCGCGACTATGGCGTTTTGCTCAGCAGCGAGAGTGTGGCTCCGACAATGGTCGGCGACGGCATACAACATTATAAATATGTGGATGTGCCCATGGGTGAATACTGGCTCAATTCACCCACCCACGACAAGCCCAACGATATGCTCGATGCCATCAGCGGCGCACATATCTATGGTAAACAATACATACAGGCCGAAGGATTCACCGAGGTTCGCGGCGTATGGGATGAGACTCCCGCCAGTATCAAACCCCTGCTCGACCGCAATTTCGCCCTGGGTATGAACCGTCTGTTTTTCCATGTCTTCACCCATAACCCTTGGATGGACCGTCGTCCAGGCATGACGCTCGATGGAATCGGCCTTTTCTTCCAGCGTGACCAAACCTGGATGCCCGAAGCCAAAGGAATGGTTGACTATATCACCCGCTGCCAACAATTCCTGCAGCAAGGCGTTCCCGTGGTTGACATTGCCGTCTTCACGGGTGAGGAAATACCCTCCAGAGCCGTGTTGCCTGAACGGTTAGTGCCCATGCTCCCAGGAATTTTCGGAAAAGAACGGGTGGAATCGGAAGCCAAAAGGCTCCTGAACAAAGGTAACCCCATGGAGGAAAGTCCGGTGGGTGTCCACCATTCGGCAGGAATCGTAGATACCCACGACTGGGTGAATGCCCTGCAGGGTTATCAATACGACTCCATGAATCGCGATGCGCTTTTGAATCTGGCTACAGCCACCGACGACGGATATATCCAGCTGCCCAGCGGCATGCGTTACCGGGTGCTTGTGCTCCCGATGAATCGGTCAAAAAAAGCATATTCAAAGGAAGTCCTTGAAAAGATTGAATCGTTCCGCAAAGCTGGTGTCCTCGTGATTGACAGACCTTACGAAGGACACGATTTCTCATCGTTCGGACTGCCTCGCGACGTGGAAGTGCCTAAAGACATCGCCTATACACACCGCTTCGACAACGGACAGGACATCTATTTCCTGGCCAACCAGTCGGGTAAGGAACGGCGATTCCGATTCTCTATGCGCAAGAACGCCAGCACCATCTTCCTCTACGACCCGCTGAGCGGACGCTACGATGCCGTGTTCTGCGACCAGAAAGACGGACGCGACGGAACCGAACTGACCCTTTCGCCCTACGGTTCGCTGATTGTCATCCGCTCAGATTATTACAGGGAGAGCATCGAACTGCAACCCCACAGCCCTGAATACCATTCACCACGGCATAACATACAGCCCAACTGGCGCGTCCATTTCCATAACAATGGCATCAGGATGTCCTCAAGCCAGTTGTTCGACTGGACAACCTCACCACGCAAAGAGATCAAATACTATGCTGGCAGCGCCACCTACGAGGCAGGCTTTGACCTGAAGAGTCAGGGCAGCAGTCACGTATGGCTTGAAATGAAAGGCGTTCACGACATTGCACATGTGTATATCGACGGAACCGACTGCGGCATTGTATGGACAGAACCCTACCGTCTGGAGATTACCAACGCCCTGAAAGCCAAGAAATCACACCAAATCAAGATTGTGGTCACCAACACATGGGCTAATGCATTGATGGGCAATGATAAGGGTGAGGCTCCCTTCAAAGGAATCTGGACCAACGCCCGGTATCGCCGGAAAAGTGACAAACTACTGCCCGCTGGACTGTTAGGACCGCTGACTATCATTGTGGACAAATGAAAAAACAACGAAATTCAAAAAAATGAATAATCAGATATGAAAAGAATCTTTTGCTTAATCTGTGTAATTTGCTGCTTCATCGCTATCCGTGCAGCCGTCAGACTACCCCATTTCATCGGTGACGGCATGGTGTTGCAACAGCAAACCGAATGCAAACTGTGGGGCTGGACCAATGCTGGAAAGAAAGGTGTCATCGTCGTTACCTCATGGGACAACAAGGAATATCTGTCCGAAGTCGACAAAAATGGGCGTTTTGAACTGAAGGTAAAGACTCCCAAAGCCGGAGGACCTTACTACATCGGTTTCAGCGACGGCGAGGAATTACTGACGATCGACAACATCCTGATCGGTGAGGTATGGCTCTGCAGCGGTCAGTCGAACATGGAAATGCAGATGAAAGGTTTCAAGGGACAGCCCGTGGAAGGAACCACTCGTGAACTGCTTCAGTGCAATGATTCGCAGTTACGACTCTTCACCGTAAAGCGCAACCCGAAAGCCAGTTATCAAGATGATGTCACGGGGCAGTGGGCTGAAGCTGATGCAGCCTCCGTTCGCGACTTCTCTGCCACGGCCTACTACTTCGGCAAGGCTTTGCGCCATACTTTGAATGTTCCTGTCGGTCTGATCGTAACTTCCTACGGCGGTTCTGCCTGTGAGGCATGGATGGCAAGAGAGTGGCTGGATGAGGATTCCATTGTGAAGGAATGGCCTAAACACTATCCCGACGTAAAGTTTCCCATCACCGATGAAATGGTGGGAAAACTGCATCAGCGCTGTCCGTCTGCCCTCTATAACGGACAGCTGAAGCCACTCATCGGCTATGCCCTGCGTGGTGCCATCTGGTATCAAGGCGAAGACAATGTGCCGCGCCACAGTTATTATGCCAAACTCCTGAAACGGATGGTGGAGGGTTGGCGAGCCGAATGGCAGTTGGGTGACTTCCCATTCTACTTTTGCCAGATAGCACCTTACGACTATTCGCTCATCCAGTGGGAGGGCAGCCAGTTTTTGCGCGAACAGCAGTTGTTGGCCGAGAAGATTATTCCCAACAGCCGAATGGCCTGCCTGATGGATGCCGGGCTGGAGTATGGTATTCATCCGCGAAAAAAGCAGGAGGCCGGAGAACGCCTCGGCCTGCTGGCTTTGGCCAATACCTACGGTATAAAAGGACTTCCCGATTTTGCCACTTACGCCAATGTGGAATTTCAGGGTGACACCGCCGTGGTTTCTTTCGATCGTTCGAAGGAATGGGTATATTTTGAGAACGGGAAGCCAGCCTTTAACCTTTACGAAATAGCAGGCGAAGATCAGGTCTTCCACAAAGCCGAGGCCTGGATTTCGCGCAACCGCCTGTATCTGAAAAGCGGAAAGGTGAAGAAGCCCGTGGCTGTGCGCTATGCCTGGAAAGACTGGGCGCAGGGCGACCTGATGCACGATGGATTGCCGGTAAGTAGTTTTAGAAGTGACCTATGGTAAAAATCAAGTTTCTAGATATTCTAGGATTCCTAGTTTTCCTAGCAATTCTAGTACCTTCAGCCGCATACTCCGCAGATTACACCCCGAAGGACTATGTTTGGACCACGCAGAGCAAGAACTCTTCGGAGTCGATGCCTTGCGGCGGTCACGACATTGGCATGAATGTTTGGGTGGAGAAAGGTGATGTCTTGTTCTATGTGTCGCAGAGCGGATGGTTCGACGAAAACAATACGCTACTGAAAGCCGGGCGTTGGCGCATTCATTTTGATAATCTACCAGCCGACGCTGCCTTCAAGCAGCGTCTCTGTCTCGACGATGGAGCTATCTATATCACGCTTGGCGATGCACAGATCCGACTTTGGGCGGATGTGATGGAGCCTGTGGTGTTCTGCGAAATGACTTCAAAGAAAAAGTTGACGACTACCGTCTCATACGAATGCTGGCGTTATCGCGACCGTCCTATATCTAAAGCAGAGTGCCAGCAAACCAGCTACAAATGGACACTCCCTGCGGATGCCGTCACTTTTGCCGATTCCATCGAGGTTCAAAACAACAGACTACATTTCTTTCACCAGAACCATCAAGAGACGGTTTTCGACTATACCGTGAAGCGGGAATTCCTGGAAGAAATCAAGAATCAGATTTATAATCCCATCAGTGGTCTTCGAATGGAGGGCGCGATGAAGACAACGGGATTCATATATAAAGGTACGCGAGAAGGTAACTATGCCGATACCGACTATCGGGCATGGGACTTCTCGGGAGAAATGAAGAAGGGTGGCTTCTCCATCAACCTTGGCAAAGCCAGCTGTACGGCTGCCATATCAAAGAAACGCTCCGCCCAGTGGTGGCACCAATACTGGCAGCGATCATGGATACAGACCGACAACAAAGAGGCGGCAGAGATAATCCGTAACTATGAATTGTTCCGCTATATGCTCGGATGCAATGCCTATGGCCAATGGCCTACGAAATTCAATGGCGGATTGTTTACTTTTGATCCGAAGTTTGCGGCCTCTCCCTCAGAGGAAAGATATACACCCGACTACCGCAAATGGGGCGGTGGAACAATGACTGCCCAAAACCAGCGCCTCGTGTATTGGCCCATGCTGAAAAGCGGAGATGCCGATATGATGAAGTCGCAACTGGACACCTATCTGCGTATGCTCCCCACGGCAAAATTATGGGCAAATCATTTTTGGGGACATGGCGGTGCCTGTTTCCCAGAGCAGATAGAAAACTCCGGACTGCCGAATCCTGCGGAATACGGAAAACCGAAACCAGGTCAAGACCGAGGCGTTGGCCGTAATGCCTGGCTGGAATATGAATGGGACACAGCCCTGGAGTTCTGCATGATGGCTTTGCAAGCCCGTGAATATGCCCCGGGGGAAAACTGGGATAAACATGAACCGCTCATCGCCGAATGTCTGAAATTCTTCGATGAACACTATCAATACGAAGCCAACAAACGCGGAGCCAAAACCTTCGATGCCAACGGCAAACTGGTCATCTATCCAGGTTCGGGATGCGAGACTTATAAGATGGCCTATAACCCTTCATGCACGATTGCAGCCCTGAAGGCTGTTCTGGAAAAATGGGGAAAGGATTCAGCGATGCTTTCGCGTATTCCCGACATTCCCACAAGGGTTATTGGCGGCGATACCTGTATTGCCCCCGCTATCGTCTGGGAACGAATCCAGAATGTGGAGACCCCTCAGCTCTATCCCGTCTTCCCCTGGCGCATCTATGGATTGGGACGCCCTGGACTACAAACCGCTGTCAATACATACGAGAAAGACCCTCATGCCGTAGAGATGCGTTCATCGAAAGGTTGGAAACAGGACAACATCTGGGCTGCCTGTCTCGGACTGACCGATGAGGCTCGGCGCTTGAATCTCGAGAAACTGGGCAACGGTCCTTACCGGTTCCCTGCCTTCTGGGACCCTGGTTTCGATTGGGCTCCCGACCATAATCGCGGCGGAGCAGGTATGATCGGCTTGCAAGAGATGCTTTTGCAGGAAACACCAGATGGAGAACTTTTGCTATTCCCTGCCTGGCCGAAGGAATGGAATGCCAAATTCCGACTGCACGCCACGAACGGGAGAACCATAGAAGCGGAAATCAATAACGGAAAAATCAGTATAACGAAATGAAGCTACGTAATAATTTAATGAAACACAAAGACGCAAAGACACTAAGTCTATTTACAAAGGCTTATCTTTCTTTGTGCCTTTGTGTCTTTGTGTTCCATTTCAATAGTCTTTCTGCACAGATAGAAAATGCCCGATGGATTGGGGCAATTTCGAAGCAGGAGGCTAAAATCCCTACAGGACGCTGGAGCAATGCCGTGTTCAAGAAAGACTCGTTCAAACTGAAATGGCAGGACGTGGATTCGCTTTCTGCCCGCTCCATCATCGTGAAAAAGGATTTCAAGGCCAAAGGGAAGATTGCCAAGGCTGTGGTGGATGTCTGCGGACTGGGTCACTACGAACTGACGATTAACGGGCAGAAAGTTGGTGATAGTGAGTTTGCCCCGCTTTGGAGCGAATACGATAAGACCGTATATTATAATAGGTATGATGTTACGGATTTTCTTCGTAAGGGTGTGAACCGCATGGAGACGCTGCTGGGTAACGGCATGTTCAATGTTCAGCGAGGTTCGCGGTATAGCAAACTCCAACAGAGCTTCGGCCCGCCGCAACTGTTGCTACGGCTGGTCATCACCTATCGGAACGGTAAACAACAGATTGTGGAGAGCGACGGCTCGTGGCAATGGTGCCTGTCACCCATCACATTCAACAGCATCTATGGCGGCGAGAGTTATGAAGCCACCCTCGAATCCCCCCTTGGGGGGAAGGTCTGGCAGCCCGTGGTCTTTACCGAAGGTCCGAAAGGAACGCTTCGCTTACAGACGGCTCCGCCCGTAAAGATTATGGAACGCTACGACGTGAAGTCATGGAACTACATTTTGCCCGATTCCATCGAGGCTGCATCGAAAGCCACAAAGCGAACAGTCCAGAAAGGAGCCTTCGTTTGTGATATGGGCCAGAATCTCGCCGGCTTTCCCGAAATCACCGTCAGCGGAAAGCCCGGTCAGAAGATCACGCTCCTCGTTTCGGAAAAACTCACACCTCAAGGAGCCTGTGACCAACGCCAAACCGGTCGCCAGCACTACTATGAGTACACGATCGGCAACCACCAACACCCATCACCCACCACTCATCACCCAAGATTTTCCTATTACGGCTTCCGCTATATCCAGGTGGAAGGAGCTGTCTTTGAAGGTGAGCCCAATCCCGACGGACTGCCCGTACTGCATAAATTGCAGAGCTGTTTTGTATATAACTCGGCACCGGAAGTATCAAGTCTCGAGTGTTCGAATGAACTATTCACCAAAACCCACCGGCTCATCGAGCGTGCAGAACGCTCAAACATGCAGGCCGTGCTCACCGACTGTCCCCATCGTGAGAAACTTGGTTGGCTGGAACAAGACCATCTGAACGGTCCTTCCTTATTATATAACTACGACCTGCGCACCTATGTGCCAAAGATTATCAGGGACATTGTAGATACCCAGAAGCCTAACGGAATGGTACCAACTACCGCTCCGCAGTATGTTTCCTTCGGCAATCTCTTCGACGATTCACCCGAATGGGGCTCCACGCTCATCATCCTGCCGTTTATGTATTACGACCAGTACGGCGACAGCACACTTATCATCGATAACTATGAGCCCATGCGCCGCTATGTGGACTACCTGACATCAAGGGCCGACAACGGTATCGTGAGTCACGGTCTTGGCGACTGGTACGACCAACGAGGCACGGAACCCGGCGGTTTCACCAAGAACACTCCCATACCGCTGGTGGCCACTGCCCACTATCTGATGGATCTGCGCTACGTGGTTCAGGCCGCCCGCATGAAAGGACTCCGGGAAGATGCCGCGAAATACGATGAAATGGCTCGTTTTGTAACCCAGCGGTTCAACGAGACGTTCTATCATGCAGACTCCTGCTACTACGGAACGGGAAGTCAATGCTCAGATGCCCTGCCGCTGTTTCTGGGTATCTGCCCTGACAAGGATGCCGTCTTACGCCATCTCATCGAGGATATCAGAAGTCACGGCACGCGCCTGACCACCGGCGATGTAGGTAACCGCTACCTGTTCCAGGTATTGGCAGAAAACGGTCAGAACGAACTGCTCTTCCAGATGCTCAACCACGACGAAGCCCCGGGCTACGGCTATCAGCTGAAGGCAGGTGCTACGACGCTCACCGAACAGTGGATGCCCGAAAACGGTTCGTCGCAGAATCACTTCATGATGGGCCAGGCCGACGAATGGTTGTTCAAGACCATTGCCGGCATCCGTCAGCAGAAAGGCACCCACGGCATGCGCCATCTGGTGATTGCCCCGCAGTTGGTGGGCGATATCCAGTGGGTGAAAGCCTCCACAATGGCAGCCACAGGCATCGTCAAGGTGGATGCCACACGCGAGAGAATTACCGTAGAAGTTCCCGAGGGCTGCGATGCAGAAATCGTGAAGATGAACGGAGAACGGAAGTTCGTAGGAAGCGGCAAACACACATTCTAATAAAAAAGTTGGCCAGAAAAGAACCACGTGCAGATTTTTTTTGTATATTTGCACAAAATCCTTTTGGCTAACTTATGAATGATAATTTCGATGACAGACAGTTGTATGCTGGTATCTCTCCGTGGCATTCCATTGGAGTCAGGCTGAGTCTGTCTGTTTTGGGCGTAGCCATCGGGGTGTTTGTTGCGGGTCTGCTGGTATATGTCTATTTCCAGGAAGACCAGGTGAAGCATGAAACGATGATGTTTGCAGAGCTGCAACTCACCGAGCAAATCAGCGAAGCAGAAAAACTGCTGGTAGGAGATAAGACGCTTTCAGAAACCGAAAAGCAAGATTCCGTGATGCAGATCATCCGGAATATAAAGCCCTATAAACATTCTTTTTGCATTCTGCTTGACTCCTCCGGCCACTATCTGCTGCATCCTGATTCCAGACTGACCGTCTATGGCAAAGATTCTGCCACCGCTGCCCGGATGCCAACCATCTTTCAACGGGCGGTGACGACAGGGGATCCTGACCTCGACTCGCTGGGGCGCAAGATGCTGAACAGAGAGAAGGGAATGATGGAGATTCTGAAAGGAAAAGAATATTCTATGGCTGTCTATCGTCCGTTGCAGTCTACCGACTGGTCAGTAGCACTGGTCTGTTCGCGGCTGGATGTCTTTTCTTCGCTGTCCAGCATTCTGTGGTTTGCCGGCATAGCGGTGGTGTTGGGTGTGCTGATGATGTTCGTCTTGTGCGTCATTGCCATCAGGCGAATCACAAAACCACTGGAGACACTGACAGCCTCAACCAGCGAAATAGCGAGGGGCAACCTCCATGCCGAGGTGCCCGAACTGAGGGTGAAGGACGAGATGTGGCAACTGCGCCAGTCGTTCGTACACATGCAGAAGTCGCTCCGCCATCACATTGCCGAACTCACCAGGACAACGGCCAACAACGAGCGTATCAAGAACGAGCTGAGCATTGCCAACAATATCCAGCACAGCATGATGCCCAAGACCCATCAGCCGCTGCCCGACCGTTCAGACATCGACATCCATGCCTCGCTGCTGCCTGCCAAGGAAGTGGGCGGCGATCTCTACGACTATTATCTCTACCACGACAAACTCTGCTTCATCGTGGGCGACGTGTCGGGAAAAGGTATTCCGGCCGCCCTCTATATGGCCATGACGATGAGAGTGTTCCGCATTGCCTGCCGCCACCACATCAATTCTGCTCACGAGATAGCAGAAGCCATGGGGCGCACGCTGGCCGAGAACAACGAGTCGAGTATGTTCATCACGGCCTTTATCGGAGTGCTCGACCTGAAAACCAACAAACTGGGATACTGCAACGCCGGCCACAACCAGCCGCTGCTCATACTCCCCGATGGCAGTTGCAGCCTGTTAGAGGCCGAAAACAACATCCCGCTGGGCATCATGGAGCGATTCGACTTCGAGGGCGACAGCATGGATTTTCACGTTGGAACCAAGCTGCTGGTTTATACCGACGGTCTCACCGAGGCCGAAGACCGGCAGCGAAACCATTTTGGCGAGGACCGGCTCATCGGCATTATGCAGCATCTGAGCAGAGTTTCTTCCCGCGAAATCGTGAACACGCTGAATGAGAAAGTAAAGGAGTTTGCCGACGGCGCCCAGCAAAGCGACGACCTGACCATCCTCTGTATCGGCAAGCAGGCCCCCAAGCGGACCATTGTCCTGACCAACAAACTGAGTGAGGTGACCAAACTGAGGCAGTTCATGGAGGGGGCCGGCAAGGAATTCAGCATCCCCGACGACGTCCAGCTGAGTCTGAACCTGGCCGTTGAAGAAGCTGTGGTCAACGTCATCAACTACGCCTATCCCGATGACACGACCGGCGAGATAGAACTCAGCGTCACCAGTGCCCCGGCTCCCGACTTGTCGGATTCAGCAAAAGCCATCCGCTTCACCCTGAAAGACAAAGGGAAACCGTTCAACCCCACGGCCCAGGCTGAGGCCGACACCATTTCCGGACTGGAGGAACGGCAGATTGGCGGGCTGGGCATCCATCTCATCCGTAATATCATGGACCACATGGAATATCGGCGAGAAGCAGACAGCAACGTACTGATCATGACAAAAAATATAAACTAACGCTTATGGAAAGTATCATTTTTCTTGGACTCAGCCTCTACGCATGGATCACGATTGTGACCGTGCTGGGTATGTTTGCCGTACTTATTTTCACGAAAGTGCCGGCAGAATCGGCTTTCCTCGGTGCCATCGCCATCCTGTTGGTGACGGGCGTGCTCGACACGAAGGAAGCACTCTCAGGCTTCAGCAGCTCGTCGGTGGTGGTCATCGGTGCCTTGTTCATTGTCATTGCCGGACTTGTACATACGGGTGTCCTCCAGTGGATCACCAAACATCTGCTGGGCACGCCCGGGTCCTACCCTAAGGCCATCGTGCGCCTGATGGTTCCCGTGGCCGTGCTCTCCTCGTTTCTGAACAACACCACGGTGGTGGCACTCTTTGTCAATGTGGTAAAGATGTGGGGAAAGAAGCTCAACATCACTCCGTCGAAACTGCTTATCCCGCTGAGCTATGCCTCGGGCATGGGCGGTATCTGCACGCTCATCGGAACACCACCCAACATGATTATCTCGGGAATGTATGCCGAACAGACGGGAAAAGCCATGAACGTGCTCACGCCGCTGGTGCCCGGGCTGTTCTGTATGTGCGTCGGCATCCTTTCGATGATTGCCATGAGGCGCCTGCTGCCCGACCGCAAGGCTCCTGAAGAGGGGTTCGAATCTACGGGCGACTACACCGTGGAACTGCTCGTGCCCACAGACTGCCAGCATGTAGGCGAAACCATCGAAGAGGCCGGACTCAACGAAGTGAAGGGTGGCCAGCTTATCGAGATTGTGCGTTTCGACAAGGAGGTCATTTCTCCTGTCCCAGCCGATGAGTTCATTCTTGGTGGAGACCGTCTTGTTTATTCCGGCCAGATCAATGACATCATCGAACTGAAGAAGTCGCACGGGCTTGTGAATGCAGACCACCACGTGTTCAGTATCGATGAAATGGACAAAAATCGCACGCTCAAGACGGCTTCCATAGGATTCGGGAGCAAGGTCATCGGCAAGCTCTGGAGCGAGACGGGCTATGAGAAGACCGACAAGCTTACCCTTGTTGCCGTGAGCCGGCGGGGCGAACGAATCGCGCAGAGTCCCCGCGAAATCAAGTTGCAGGCAGGCGACACCGTCTTGGTGGAATGTCCGCCCCAGATGAACAATCTGAGCAGTGATGTCAGAAAACAACTGCAGTTCTTCGAATCGTCCGAACTGCCCAACATCGGCAAGAAGACGCTCGTGTCGTCACTCATCATGGTGGCCATGATTGCTCTGTCGTCTTTGGGCGTGATGACTTTGCTGCAGGCAGCCTTTCTCGCTGCGCTCGTCATGGTGCTCTGCCAGTGCTGCTCGGTCGACCAGGCCATGAAGTCCATCAACTGGAACATCCTGATGGTGTTTGCCGGTTCGGTGGTGCTGGGCACTGCCATCGAGAAGACCGGTCTGGCACAGATGATGGCTAACGGCATTTTGAACGTTTGCGGCAACAACCCGCTTGTCATCATGGCAGCCATCTGCCTGGTGGGAACGTTTATCACGGAGTTCATCTCCAACACAGCCACGGGTGCCATGTTCTATCCCATTGTCTATAATGCAGCCGTCAGCATGGGCTACGACCCGTTCCCGTTCTGTGTGGCGCTGATGATTTCCGTCAGTTCCAGCTTTGCCACGCCTATCGGCTCTCCAACCCACATGCTCGTTTACGGACCGGGTGGCTATCGTTTCACCGATTTTGCCAAGGTGGGCATCCCGATGAACATCATTATCTGGATAGCCAATCTGCTGATTGTGAATATAATATGGCCCATCTCGCCTCTGAATTAAATTGTGAAAATGAGAAAATGAAAGAATGAGAAATTGAGTAAACTTAAAATAAGAATAATATGTATTTGGAAATCAAGGAAAACGACGGTATCCTGACCGGATTCATCTCAGGATATATCGACACGGCCACCGCAGAGCAGTTGGCCCAGGAAATGAAACCTCTGATGCAACAGGCCAACCGCGCCATTGAGATTGACTGTTCGCAGTTAGACTATATCAGCAGTTCCGGACTGCGGCTCCTGCTCTCGTTGCGCAAGCAGGTGGCTGCCGATGGCGGTTCGCTGGTGATTAAGAACATCAACGATGAAATCCGGAAGGTGTTCACGCTGACGGGTTTCTTCAAGCTGTTTGATATCCGCTAAAGATAGAGCACGGCCTCGTTGCCCATATTAAAAAGGAGGTCGAGAATGGAAAGGTTTGGCTGAAAGCCGAACCTTTCTTGATATACCTGATAGTAGGGTTTGGGATTGAAATCTGGATCGGGCTGCGGATGCTTGGGATGAATAATGGTGCGGAAATCAAGAGCCCCTCCCCTGCCCTCCCCAAAGGGGAGGGAGTTCTGATAGGATTCTGTGAGGGTGATATGGGGATGGATGTCGAGCAGTTCGCACATTTTCTCGGTGATAGCCATATTGAAATCGAAGAGATATTCCCAGCGGTCTTCAAAAAACGGGCGGAGATCATCCTCATAGTACTCGAAGAAAGGACTCTCGCCATAGGCGCTCTGCAGCGCATTCCAATGTTCCGAGCGCCACTTGCCGTGATTGCTGATGCGAACATCCTTTATTTCGGTTTTGCTTAGAGAAAGGCCCTCCCCAACCCTCCCCTTCGGGGAGGGTTGGGGAGGGCCTTCTACTGGCACCGTCAGCGCCTGCACCCCTTGCGTGGTAGCAATGATGCAACGGTTGCGATAAGTCTGTTTCAGGAAATGCTCATGCTGTTCTATCAGCACACTGCCGAAACGGTTCAGTTTCTGATACCACTGCACCGGTCCGAAATATGTCGTAGCAAGAATAGCCTTCATGTTTTAACGATAACGTTAACGATAACCTTAACCTTTAATTTTCATTTCCCCTCCCTTCGGGAGGGGTCAGGGGTGGGCTTCTTCTTCCTTCGGGAGGGGTTAGGGGTGGGCTTTACCTAACCGGCCACACCCGATAGGCAGCCCCGATGATGTCGGCCTGATGGATTAGCGTCTGCTGCTTTCCCACGGAGACCATATAGTAGCGGTGCTCTTTGCTGCCACATAGCGGACAACGGGTAGGCAAGAGATAATCTTTACCTGTGATATTTACCGTGTCGCCTGGCACTGCCTTCACCTTGCCGATAAAAGCATCTTCATTGCCAAACACGATATATTCTCCTTTATCGTAGGTACATCCCAAACGGTTCACTATCATACGGTCGCCTTTCCGCACTTCAGGGTGAAAGTCGGAGGTAGTAACGTGATAGATAGTGAATGCCCAGGCACGTACAGCCAGCATCACGAGCAACATAACTGTCAGCGCCAAGATAAACTTCAGCGCATTCTTCATATTAATTAATACCCCCTCCAAACCTCCCCGAGGGGAAGCTTTCTATTCTCCCCTCCCTGCGGGAGGGGCAGGGGGTGGGTCCGTTGGGGTCTTTTTTTTATTTTATATCATCCACCCAGCGGAACAGCCGCTTCCAGCGAATGCCACCGAAGCCGCCACGGTCGGGGTCGCTGCTCCACCAGATAAAGATAGGCTTACCCACCACATGGTCTTCCGGCACAAAACCCCAGTAACGGGAGTCGGCCGAGTTATGGCGGTTATCACCCATCATCCAGTAATAGTCCATCTTGAACGTATAACTGTCGGTCTCTTTCCCGTTGATGTAGATCTTACCGCCTTTCACCTGCAGGTCGTTGCCTTCATAGACGCGGATAGGACGGTCATAGACAGCAATATTCTGCATGGAGAGTTTCAGCGTGGCCCCCTTCTTCGGAATCCACACGGGACCGTAGTTGTCGCGCGTCCAACCGGTATTGGCATTCAGCGGATACACCTCTCCCGCAAACGAGTTGGTGTTCAGGCGGATGCTTTCCACCAGATCCTTGCGTGCCGAAAGGGCTTTCACGGCAGCCTTTGTCAGCGGCATATAGCCGTTCTGGTTCAGACTGGTCAAGTCTTCCATCGAGATTCCCAGTTCCTTGAGCAGTTCGTCGGGCAACTGTCCCTTCAGTTTCACGAAGTAGGTATATTGCACATTATCGGGTTCCTTGTTGGCCTTGCCGTCCAGATAGATGATGCGATCCTTGATTTGGAGCGTCTGTCCGGGCAGTCCCACGCAACGTTTCACGTAGTTTTCCCTGCGGTCGGCAGGACGGCTATCCACGGCTCCATATTCCGGCTGGTTGTCGCGGATATACTGGCGTCCCACATTATACAGCTGCTGATAGTAGTCCCACTGCTGCTGCGGGTTGAGCGAATCCACCTGAGGCTTGTTCTCCACCAGCTGTTCACCGAATGAATAGCACATCAGATAGTAGTCGGCAGCCTGATACTGCGAATTGGTGCAGATGGTGTCACCGGCAGGATAGTTGAACACCACGATGTCGTTGAGTTCCACCTTGCCCAGACCTTTCACACGGCGGTAGTCCCACTGCGGCCATTCGATGTACGACTTACAGTCGAACAGCGGCAGCGTGTGCTGCGTGAGCGGCATCGTCAGCGGTGTCTGCGGGATACGCGGTCCGTAGCTCACCTTCGAAACGAAGAGGTAGTCGCCCGTAAGCAATGACTTTTCCAGCGACGAAGAGGGAATTACGTAGTTCTGGAAAAGGAACAGATTGATGAAATAGACGGCCACCAGCGCAAACACCAGTGCATCCACCCACGACATGATGAACTTCACGGGGCCTTCGGCATCTTTCCACCACTGCCACCGGATCTTCTTCGTGATATACACATCAAAGATGAAAGGCACCACGAGCAGTCCCCACCATGACTTCACCCAATACAGAAATGCCAGCCAGATCACCAGGACCACGATAAACTTGGTCCATTGCACCGCCGGATTCAGATTCTTCTTTTTCTTGTCAATCATCGTTTCTTAGAAATTAAACATATCCTCAATCGTGAGCAATCCCTGGTGTTCCTTCGTGTATTCTGCGGCCAACACAGCCCCCAAAGCGAAGCCCTTACGCGAATGGGCATCATGGGTAATCGTGATGCAATCGGCCTCAGAGTCATAGCGCACGGTATGAATGCCAGGCACCTCGCCGCGGCGCAGTGAATCGATACGGAGCGTTGCAGGATCGTAAGGCTTATTCTCCTCACCCTTTATCCAACTGGTCTTGCGGTCCAGATTTTCCAGAATGCCTTCGGCCAGCGTGATAGCCGTGCCGCTGGGCGCATCAATCTTGTGGATATGGTGCGTCTCTTCCATGTGGGCATCATACTGGGGGAATCCGTTCATGATCTTTGCCAGATAACGGTTCACAGCCGAGAACACGGCCACACCCACCGAGAAGTTACTGGCCCAGAACAGCGTATTGCCCTCACCTATCAGGCGTTCCACGTCAGCCTGATGATCCTTCTTCCAGCCCGTACTGCCCGAAACCACCTTCACCCCTTTGGCAAAGCATTTCAGGAAGTTACCGTAGGCAGCCTGCGGCGCCGTGAACTCAATGGCCACGTCAGCCGAAGCGAAGGCCTCGCTCTCGAAGTCCTCCTGGTTATCAATATCGATAATACTCACAATTTCGTGGCCACGCTCACGGGCTATCTGCTCTATCATCTTGCCCATCTTGCCGTAGCCAATCAAAGCTATTTTCATAATTAATTCGAATTAAACGCTGCAAAGATACGAATTTTCCAGATAAAAGCATTAAAATCCCTATGATTTTTGGTAAATTTGCATCCATAAAGGAAAACTAACAGAGAGACATGAAGCGCGAAGTATTTGAGAAACAGAAAACTTTTGCCGGTGACAAAAAGCCATCCATGCAGCGCCGCTGTATGGATCATGACTACACGAAGCGCATGATGTACATGGTGACGATGGTGACCGAAGACCGTCGTCCGCTCTTTGGCAGGGTGTCAGGCCACAGCCTTGCCCCTATTGACAGTAAAGACGCCCCAAGGATAGAGCTGACAGCCTTAGGCCAGCGAGTAGAGAAAGAATGGTGGGGAATACCCGCCTACTACCCTCAGGTAGAGATCATAGCCCTCCAGATGATGCCCGACCATCTGCATGGCATCCTTTTCGTCAAGGAAAAGATGGAGAAAGACCTGAGCCGCATCATCCGCGGCTTCAAGACCGGCTGCAACCGCGCCTACCGCGAGCTCATCCTCCAGCCAAAGTATGTTGCGACTGAGTCAAAGTATGTTGCGACTGAGTCGCAACACACGAAACACAAAAAAGACCGCTACCACGGCCTGCTCTTCGCCCCTGGCTTCAACGACAAGCTGCTCATGCGCCAAGGGCAGCTGCAGCGCTGGCTGGATTATCTCAAAGACAACCCCCGCCGTCTATTGATGAAGCGCGAACACCCCGACCTCTTCCGCGTACAGCGGGGACTCACCATAGGCCATCAGCAATTCTCGGCCATCGGCAACCGCTTCCTGCTCGACCGTCCCGTGAAACTCCAAGTGCAATGCTCCCGCCGCCTCACCGACGAAGAGATAGCCCAAAAGGCAGAATGGTTTCTTCAGCAGGCACGCAGCGGAGCCGTATTGGTCTCCCCCAGCATCTCAAAGGGAGAGAAAGCGGTCATGCGCCTTGCCTTCAACGAAGGCCTGCCCCTCATCATCCTTCAGGAAAACGGTTTTACCGATTTAGCCAAACCTGGCGGTCAGCGCATGGAGGCCTGCAGCCGCGGACAGTTGTTGCTGCTTGCCCCATGGGAACATCACAACGAGCACCTCACCATCCGCCGTGACCAATGCCTGGCCCTCAACGATATGGCCAAGATCGTCTGTGAACAATAAACCCTACAAAAAAGCGCCCCGCTTCTCAGCGAGGCGCCTTTCCTCATTTAGTAGTAACTTCCTAAATAAATAACTAACTCAATAAATGATAAAAAACTATTCTCTGTTTTCTCGATATAATAATAACTTACTAATAATAATAACTAATAACCAATAACTAACTATGCTAATAATTCAAAATGATTCTTCTTATTCTTCTTCATCACCCCAGAGCGAACTCACGGTCACCGGCTCGTCGAAGAAGTCGCCGCCTTTAGCCGTCATTCCGGGACCATCATCATCATAATTGGGATTCTGATTAATGCTGTTATGAATGGTCTCGTATTGGCTGTTGCTATTGTCACCAGCCACATTTGTTCCGATGCAGAGGCTGGCTTCTTCCATCAGAGCCATCTTCTCTGTCTGCGGTTTGATATATATCTTTTTCATTGTCGTATTCTCCTCAAACTTTATTATTTAACCATGATTTTCTTTCCGCCAACAATATAGATTCCCTTATCCAGACCATTGAGATCATCTGCATTGGCACGAACCACCTGACCATTCAGGTTATACACCTTGTTGTCGGTTCTCACTACAGGAATACTGATAGTAGGAATACCCGTTGGAGTAACTTCTATTTCGCTCGTATTAAACATATCTACATTCAGATAGTTAGCCTTTGCTCCGGCACTTGCACTTGAATTGTCCTTACGAAGTATGGCAGCGCAATAAGGCACCCAATTCTGTCTTCCAGAAGAATAATAGAATCCGAGCGGATATTTACCTTCAGTGTAACCCAGATAGTAGGCTCCCTCAGGAATCGTGGCTGCGTTTCCGAGCGTCTTTGTAGAACCATAGAGTTCGGCTCCTTTGTAATCGCCAACGAAAGTATAATCCATATTGAAATCCTTACCAGGGACTGTCAGGTTCTTTGTCACGGCTTTATCTGACAAATATCCTTCATTTTCCGAGACAACAGCACTGATAGCATTGTCATCCATGCGGTCATCCCATTTTACGAGGAGGTCGCTTCTCACACCATAGACGGCAATCATCTCTTCGGTCATGATTTCTCCCTCATTATCTGTCTTATACTCAACTTCACCTTCAACATTTCCATTCTTAAGAACCTTTCTTTTGGTAAGATTAAGTTTAGCCGGGTGAATCATATAAGGCACATGGCGCTTCAGATAGATTCCGTCACCATCAACGGTTTCAGGATCGTTGAACTCCAGGGTGATCAAGTTCTTCTTGTCATCATAATTAGCACCTGAGAACTTGTTCAGCGCAGCACCGATGCCATAGGCACTTTCAAACTGTGCCTTCGTCATATCAATGGGCAGACAGATGGTGTACCAGCGATACTCCTTCACGCGATTGTCGTAGAAGATATCCTGCTGCTTCAGCGTGTTACCACCAATCATGAACTGGCGCCAGCCGGTATAGTCACCAGTAGATGATGCATATTCACCGGCAAATGCAGTCCACTCATAAGTTCCATTATATCCAGAATAAATAGTTCTGCCAGACCATGTGACACCATGCTCATCCAACCATTTCAGACTACTCCAACCAGTGTTTTTTGCTCCGATATCACCCTGAGTAGGCCATGTCGTTCCATCCTCAGGATTTGTTCCATTGAAATGGAGCCATGCCGGACAGCGATAGTTCGCCTTAGCTTTCTCAGTTCCTACATAATGAAGGATAGGGATAGTGTAACTGTATCCATTCCAATCAGAATTGGGATCCTTATTATATTTACCTTGTGATACGTAATCTGAAGTGCTATAAGTTTGCACACCTCCTTCACCACCTTGCCAAGCAAAATTCATCGTCTGATCCTCTTCCATCAGACCCTGATAGCCGCAATGAAGTTCATCTGCCTCTACATAAATATCCCTCAGATAAATACATCCTTGGAAAATCTGTGCATATGCTGGTATATTTAAATGGTCAGGAATAGTGATGGTTTCAATACCTGATTCCTTAAAGCAAAGGCTGCCCACCTTTCTCAACTGATCAGGAAGTACCAAATATTTCAGACCATGTGTATGATAGAACATCTCTACGCCTAAAGTTTCTATATGGTCATCCAATACGACAGTTGTCAAATTGTCGCAATTGGCAAAGACAAACTTACCCGACTCCGAATCCGGATTAGTCTCAATTTGAGTGATAAAACCTTTACCCAAACTTACAGATTTCAAGTTGGAACCCATAAATGCTTCACTATACAATTCATAGGTCCCGGATTCCAAATCAGGGAATATGACTGTTTCAAGTGTTTGGTTATTCTTAAAAGTCTGAGCGGGAATAATAAGTCCATTAATTGCAGGGAACACGATTGTCTTAAGTTGTGAGATTCCGTTCAGATTCTTTAATGCATTTGAGTCTCCGTTAACGGTTGCATTCGCTACAGCAGCATTCTGCAAGTAAAGATAATTCAGGTTTGGATAACTATTCTTAAGTTGGGTAAACTCGGTGCCACTTAATGACACACCTGCGTCCGTGCGTATCTGGGCTTTAGTTATATCGGAAAGCCAAACATCGCCAGGTGCACCACCAGGGGATTGATATCTAAGGAATAATTTCCCTGATGAACTATCCTTATAAACACCCTGTTCACAAGTAGCAGGAGTTATAGATTTATCTCCATAGATGGCCTCAGTAGCAGAAGAACCACCTCCATCAAGTGCATCACCTGATTCCACTTGAATGATAAATCCCATTCCGCCATCCATATAGGAAGGCTGGGCAACAAACGCCTTTGCCGACACGGCAAAAGCGCATACGACCAACAAGACTGATAGCCTTGTTACCAGTTCTTTAACACTCATTGAGTAACGATTTGATGTAATCATAAGAATTACTTGAAAATAAAATTAATAATGTTAATAACTTGAGTTACACGGTTTATCCGTTATGTTCAATAAGACGGCGCAAAGATACAACGCAGAAATTATAAGTTGCAAATAAAAATGTCTCAAAAACAATCATTTACACAAAAGCGACCCCATTTTGTTACAATCCGATACCATCAAGGGGGCGCCGTCAGCGCGTTTCCAAGACGAAAGATGAAGGATGAAGATTCTTACGCGCGTGCGCGCGAAATTTTCGAATTAAGGGTGCACGGGTGCCACATCGCCTTTGTTTAAAGGGCTGGCACCCTCCTCACGAGGGTGTCACGGGTGCTACAAGGGTGCCACAAAAAGGGAGATCCACCCCAGCTGGAGACCCACCCCAACCCTCCCTGTTTAGGGAGGGTGTTTGTCATAGGGGTAAGGTTTTCGTTAGCGTTGATAAATTCTCTAGAGAATTTTCTGCAAAGTATCATCGGAAGCCATGCAAAACATCATCGGAAGCGAGAAATTCTCTAGAGAATTTCACACCTCCTATGATTCCCTTGGCCCTAAAGATAGTTTTTATTCCTCACGCGGAGTGAACGGAGTACGCAGTTACTATGTTTGCAGTCATAAATACCAATGAGCCGATAGGAGATAGTCCTTAGGCAGTGCAATATTCCGCACCGTGAGGTGCAGAGAACCTCTTCGCTACGCTTCGAGAACCTCTA
>JAEEGJ010007780.1_pt1 | contig 30236 bp, 20 predicted proteins | sample 8958761 | NCBI WGS metagenome assembly JAEEGJ01 (sample SAMN16246546, study PRJNA631951) | gut metagenome | biome: gut microbiome; feature: rumen; material: RS-attached | host: Bos | place: Iran: Karaj | collected 2018-10
TGGAGCACACCCTCCTCGGCAAGCGCATCCTCTCCATCGGTGCCGGCAACATCGGCTACCTCACCTCCTACCAGGCCACGCAGGCCGGCGCGAAAGTCGTCGCCATCGTGGAGGCCATGGACCACGAGGGTGGTTTCCCCGTACAGGCCAACCGTGTGCGCCGTCTCGGCATCCCGATCTACACCTCGCACGTACTGCTGCGCGCCATCCCCAACGAAGACCATACCGGCATCGTCGGCGCGGTCATCGCCGAATGCAAGAACTTCAAACCCGTGCCCGGCACCGAAAAGACTATCGAGGGCATCGACGTTATTAATATTTGTACTGGCCTTATCCCCGACAACCAGTTACTGCTGAAAGGCCGTCAGGTGTTCGGTCTCAACACCTTCGGCGCGGGCGACGCCGTACGCGTGGGCGAAGGCACCTGCGCCGTGCTCCGCGGTAAACAGGTCGCTCTCGAAATCGCCATGCAGATGGGCAAGCGCGTCAACTACGACGACTACCTCGCCATCTCCAAGCAATATATTGATTCCCAACAGCATCCCGTCCGCGTGCTGGAGACACCCAACAAGCCCACCACCGAACGGATGAACGAGAAGGGCTTCGTGGTGGCCGACTGCCTCTACGGCTTCGCCTGCAACCCCTGCTCCTTCTCCTGCCCGCAAGGTGCCATCACCAAGTCCAGCACCTCCAGCGTGCCCGTCATCGACTACAACAAGTGCATCGGCTGTATGGAGTGCGTATCGCACTGTCCGGGTTTGGCCATCTTCGGCTATAACTTGCAGAAAGAGTGGCTCTTCCTCCCCATTGAATACCACGTGGAGAAGGGTGCTGAAGTGGTGCTCATCAACGACAAGGGCGAAAAGGTGGGCGAAGGTGTGGTGGAGAACATCAAAGTCAACCCCAACAAGACCAATGTGGCCCGCGTGAAAGCGCTGGATATCAAGGGCGAAAAGATGACCGAAGTCACCGGTTTCATCCTCAAGGAGAACTACGGCGAAAAGGTGCAGATGGCAGCCGCCAAGGACGAAAAGTCACCCGCCTACGTCTGCCACTGCGAGGACGTGCAGCTCGACAAACTGCTGAAGGTCATCGGCGACCGCAAGATCATCTCCGTCGATGAGTTGAAGCACACCACGAGAATCGGTATGGGCACCTGCCGTGGCAAACGCTGCATCCCGCGTGTGAAGCAGCTGCTGCGTGGTTACGGCATCGAGGTGGTAGGCGACGCCACCCCGCGCGGACCGCTCTCCAACCAACTCACCATCAACGAGATGCAACCCAACAACCTGCCGAAAGAATTTATCACCGACGTGAAGAATGCCACCCGCAAAGTGGAATGCGATGTCTTTGTGGCAGGCGGCGGTATCGCCGGTAGCGGCCTGTTCCGCTATTTCGCTGAAAGCGGCAAGAAGACCGTGCTCTGCAATGCCGAACGCGGTTCCTCATGGCGTTGCATCGGTGGCGGCCGTCCGGCATTCTCCGTTCCTGAGATCGCCGACATCGCCAACCACAACCAGGACATCTTCCGCGAGTTGCAAAGCAAGACCGATGTGGGCTACTACCCCATCCGCTATGTCGGCTTCGCCCACGATGAAACCACCTACCAATCCTTGGAGGCCTCCCTCGGCTGGTCTGACGGATATATGGTGGACCGCAAGGATTTCCAGAAGGAGATTTCTCCCTACTTCAACCCGAAACTCGAGACCTACAGCGCTGCCTGCGTCACCAACAACTGCTGGCAGGCCACACCCGGCAAGGTCATCGACTACATCCGTCACCTCGCCTGCGAGAAGGGCGGCGTGCTGCTCGAAGACTGCCGCTTGGTGGAAGTGCAGCGAACGGCAAAGGGCTTCATGGCACTGGTGTACACCCACGACAAAGAGTATGTGGAGTACCACTGCGAGCACTTTGTCAACGCCTTAGGTTATCAGGCCGCCAAGTTCGCCAAACAGCTGGGCATTGAAACGGGACTTTATCCCATTAAGCACCAAGCCTTTATCACCGGCCGTCTGCCGATGTTGGGTAAGGATGGCGAATGCCTCGATATGCTTATCGACCGCCGCCGTTACAAAGGCTTCTCCGCCGTTTACGGACAGCAGTTCAAGGAGACGGGCCAGATCATCGGCTGCGCTTCTCCGGGCACCGACTCCGCCGAAGCGGGCAAGAACCTGAAATACAACGCACAGGACTTCCTCGAAATCTGCTCCGAGATGTTCCGCGAGTGGATTCCGCAGCTGGGTGCCGTCAGTTTCCAGGCCTTCTGGGCGGGCTACTACACCGAGCCGCGCTACATCATCGACCCAGGCCACGGCTTGCTCGTCGGCTTGCAGGGCCACGGCTTCATGCTGGGACAGTACCTCGCCAAGATCTACGTGGACAAGTACATGGGCAAGGAAGTTCCCGCCTATATGGACCGCCTGTTGCTCAGCGGCGACGGACTGTGCGAGAACGCCTTCAAATAGAAGACTTTTACAATGCATATTACGGAGGGTGATGGGGATATGCTTCCCCATCACCCTCTTTATTCAAACAGTGAACAGCAAAGCATATTGGCTTATGCCAAAGAATAGGTTCTGTTTTTGTTCGCCCCATGCGCCACGATCTTCCCTTCTTGCAGTAATTGGTATAGATAGGCCTTGGTTTGAGTGGGTTTCAGTCCGAGCAAGGCCGACAGTTCCGCCGTCTTACAACTGCCTTTTTCTTTGAGGTAAGCCAAAATTATCGTCGGTTATCGTCGGTTATCGTCGGTTGGTTGTCGGTTATCGTCGGTTTGTCGTCGGTTATCGTCGGTTTGTCGTCGGTTGCATTCCAACCATCGGGCGCGTTGATGAGCATGGAACGATTCTTTAGCTCATTTTTTTCATCCAGCAGCAGATTACGGAAGAAGCGCTCAAGGAAGCTGATATCGTAGTCAATGCTAAGGCGGACATTCTTGTAGTTAGCACGAACCAAAGCATTTCGGAAATACCACGAATGATCTTTGAACAAATCGTTAGTCACATCGTAGCCCATAGAACGCAGGTATTGTATGGTGAAAACCGCCGTCGCTCGCGTGTTTCCTTCGCAGAATGGATGAATCTGCCACAATCCGGAAACAAAGCGGCAAATATGACTCACTTTTTCATCATCGGTACAATTCCTATAACTGAATTCCCGTTCCTGCTGAATATCATAGTCGATGGCACGACTCAGATCCTCCCAGTTCAAGTAGTGCACCGTATCGCCTCTGAGCACCCATTCTTTTTTGGTGATATCACCTGCAATGTTGCGTTGTGCCACATCCAGTAGGTATTGTGAAGGTTTCAGACCATCAACCTGTTGTAGGCCAATGGCTGTCTGCCAGTCGGCGGCGCTTTGCCGTGCTGAAGGCTCAACCTGCCGTATATATTCATCAAAATCCTCTTGGTTCATTGACTTGATTATTATGCACAGAAAAGTTTGTGATTCAAACTGCAAATTTACATAAAAAAGTTGAATTTTAAGCCAGTAAATAAAGATTGTTTTCTTTAAAGAAAAGATGGGAAATCAAGATGAGTCACTTGAAAAGCAGCTAAAACTTTTCAATTTTCACCTCTCCATTTTCAATTTATTCGTATTTTTGCGGGGTAAAATTCCCAACCGCCATGCGCCCAAAAGTCATTTTCGTCTTTACATTGCTTTTGTCCCTCGTTCTATCTGTCAACGCACAGATTGACAAGGAACTGAAGCGTGAAGCCAAACAGATTATCGGAGAAAGCCATTATGTGGATGTTTTCCATTACCATAGATACGATGATTTCTCTTCCTATTTCCCCACTTACATCAGTAAATTGTTGAGCGAGCAGTGTCCGCTGGTGTTCAATGGCAACATTGCGGCTATACAAGAAGTCAGATACCACTACGGGATACCCAATTATACAGATTGGGGTATTCGGTGGCACGCAAGAAAGCGCTATCATCGCAAACAAAAACAATCAGTTTACGTGTTTCGTTGGGAGGCAGACCCGATAGAAACGGCACAATACACATTCGATACGCTACACCAAACAGTCGTAAAAGAAGTTCACTGTATTCATGTGCGACAAATCAAAAAGATGAAGACGGCTCGCTACCAGCTGAGATTGGGAGAAGTTTACCCTCTTAAATTGTACAATCCTATGGAAAATCAGGGGAAGGGATGCCAGTTGGATTTTTCAGAACATAAGGCGCGCTACACCTTCAAAAACGGGATGCCTGTAGCCTACCAGACCCTCACCGGAAAAATGTACAGCGACACCTTATTCTGGCAGTATGTGGAAGGCATAAAATACGACTCCTGCAACCGTCCTACCGCAATTTTCACATTTGATGATGGACGAATGGAATATCTCACAACTTATACATACAACACTGACAATCTTATAGATAGCACATACAATTACTCTGTCGATTACATATACACCCTCCCCATCCACCCCAAAACATCAGCTTTGTCAAAGCGGGGTGAGGCCAGCAATCCCAAAGATTCCACTGGCATTCGATACCAGTATGACAGTGTTGGGAGGGTTCTCTCCATCACCAACTTTAGCGAATTGGGGGCTCTCTATGATTTTTATGACAGAGGTTCAAGAATTTCAATCCGTACCATCTTGTACGAATACGATTCACAGGGCAATGTCATCCAGAAGACCTTTCTGGGGAAATGCATACCCACGGTTCGAGGCGCACGAGGGCAGGACAGCCATCAAGCTTCCGGCTCATGCGAAAGGAAAGATGATAACTATTGGAAATGCCAATATACGTATAAGTATCAGTACGACGAGCATGGCAATTGGACAGAATGCGAGGAGTTCATCGATGGGAAGCTATCGGCGCGAACGGTAAGGACGATAATGTACGGAGAGTAAGGTTATTTCAATGTACAATGTACAATTTATAATTTTTAGTTCTCAGTTTTCAATTTTCAGTTTTCAAATCTCTACTTCGCACCACCGCCTAAAGCGATGTAGAGGGCGATGAGGGCGCGAGCACCGTTGTAGAGGTTGGTGGCCTCGCTGATCTGCGCAGAGAGCAGTCCTTCCTGCGCGGACAAAACCTCCAAATAGTTGGCCTTGCCGTTATCCATCAGCTCATGCGTGCCCATATAGGCCTCCTGCAAAACCTCCACCTGCCGTTTGTAGTACACGTCCTTTTCCTGGGCAGCCTTAAAAATAGATATTAAACCAAATTACAAAAATACAAATAAATTGAGAATTGGAAATTGAAAACTTTTATCTCACCTCAATCTCATCAATAAAGATGTGGGCATCGCCGCCAGCACCGAGGTGCCACTCGGGAATTTCACCAAAATTCTTGGCCTTGATGCGGACGTAACGCACTTTGGCAGACCCTTTTACTGTAAAGTCTTCCACCTTTTCCGTATAGTCATCTGTGGGGCCATTGTTCTTGTATGTGCCGAAGGGAACGAAATGCTCGCCGTCTTCCGACACCTCCACAATCATCTCGGTCGGGAACCAGATCCATGCACGGATGTCCTCCAAAAAACCTACAGACACCTCATGCACCTCCTTCACCGACCAGAGGTCCACCACAGCCTCAAAATCCTGACCTTGGAAGCCCTGCCAGCCGCCGAGCCGCCACTTGACATTGCCCCGCAGCCCGTCAACCAGTCCATCATCGCCACCTGCCGTATATTGCGGATTGTACGGACTGATATAGCGTACCGACTTGTCTTTCACAAACTTAATATAAGTGGCCTCGGCCATTGCGCCGGGGAACCAATCCTTACTGTCGGTCCATGCCTTAATCGTGGTCGTTTTAGTGATAGTAAATGGAGTAGTATATCGATGCCACTTTTTGAAGTTATCGTCTGATGTCACATAGTAAATGACAGGTTTCGGGCGATTTACATATTTGTCAGCTGGCCGTATGGCAACAGTCATCTTGTCGCGGAACACACTTTCGCAACTTTCAAAAACAGGGACATCATCACGTCCCACATCATAGCGATCTTGGAAAGCGCTCTTTGTCCATTGCTCCCAAAAGAATGCCTTATTGGGGTACGATCCCATGAACAACTCCAAAGTGCTGCCATCAGCAATGTCATCATAGGTGATTCCAGGATGATGAAGCTCCTTTGCATTTATTATAGCAGACTGAATATAAGCGTTTTTCTTATTCTGATTTTTGCAGATAATGGTAAAGGTCTTGCCATTCTCGAGATGAATCTTCACCTCATCAAAAATCGGAGAACCAAGCTCATACTGGTTGCTGCCGGGTGCGATGGTATAGAATCCCATGGCGCTCATGACGTACCATGCCGACATCTGTCCGCAGTCCTCGTTGCCGCACAACCCGTCGGGCGCATCCTGATAGAGTTCGGTAAGGATGCGGCGCACCACCTGCTGGGTCTTCCACGGCTGGCCTACATAATTATACATATAAGGTGCGTGGTGCCCGGGCTCGTTGCCGTGCGCGTACTGCCCGATAATACCAGTGAGATCGGCCTGTTCACGGCCCGTCATTTGTGCCGTGCCAAAGAAAAGTGAATCCAACATCTCGGCCACATGTTTTTTCCCACCTGCCCGCCACACATAGTTATCGAAATCGTGCGGCACATAGGTGGAATACTGCCAAGAGTTGGCCTCTGTGAAATGGTTGTTCACCTCCGCCGGGTCGAACGGCTGGATGAACGCGCCATTGCTTCTTGGGTGCATGAAGCCGTTTTCATCCACAATATTCTTATAATTCATACACCGAAAGAAGAATTTGTTTGCCGTATCCCGACTGCCTAAGTCATCGGCATACTGATAGATACACCAGTCGTCAAAACTATACTCCAAAGTCTTGGAAACCGACTCGTGCTCCTTGTCGGCGGGGATGTAATCGTATTTGTCAAATTCGGGACGGCCCAATTTCGGCAGTTTTGCCGATTCCACCATTGCTTTCAGCATCTCATGTTTATCGTAATCCCCTATTCCTTTGCGACTTGCATCCAAGATAACGGGAACGGCGTGGTAGCCGATCATGCACCAGGTTTCGTAGGCCGACAGTTCCCACATGGGCAGCTGTCCGCCCTGCCGGTAAGCCAACAGGAAGGTGTTGAGGAAATCGTTGGTGCGCTCGCGGTCGATGAGATTGAGCAGCGGGTGCAGGGCTCGGTAGGTATCCCACAGCGAGAACACGGTATAGACCTTATGCCCATCGCCACGATGCACTTTCCCGTCCTGTCCGCGGTAGCGACCGTCGAGGTCAGAAAATTCGTAAGGTGATGTAAAACAGTGATATAGAGCTGTATAAAAAATCCGCATATCACTCTCCTCCCCTTTCACCTCAATCTTACCCAACTCTTTGTTCCACACGTCGTTGGCGCGTTGGCGGTAGAGGTCGAAGTTGAAAGTGGGGGCTTCGGCAAGGTTAGCACGGGCCCCGTCGATGTCCACCGCCGAGATGCCCACGTTGAGGCACACCTGGTTGACATCATCGGCAAAATAGACCAGCGCCTTGAGGTTGCCGCCTTGCACATGGTCGTTGTTGTTGAGGAGGGAAGAATCCCTGAAAAACAGCACCTTAGTGGCAGGCTGCGAGAGCTTCATACAGAAATAAACATGCTGGTTCTCACTCCAAGCATTCGACACACGGAATCCAGTAATTTCGTTATTATCAACAACTTCTAAATAGCTATCCACTACAATGTCCCGGTGGCCGAGGTCGATGACGATGCCGCGGGGCTGTCCGTCGTTGGCGAAAGTATAGCGGTGGCAGCCCACATGGACGGTGGTGGTCATCTCGGCGAACACGTTCGGGCCGTCGAGCTGCACGGCGTAATAGCCCGGCTGGGCGGTCTCGTTCTGGTGCGAGAAGGTGGAACAGTAGCGGGTGTTGATGGGCGATCCCTTGCCGGAGAAGGGCATCACGAGAATGTCGCCGTAGTCGGAGCAGCCGGTGCCGCTGAGGTGGGTATGCGAGAATCCGTACACCACGTTATCGTCGTAGTGGTAGCCCGAGCAGCCGTCCCAACCGGTGAGGCGGGTATCAGGACTGAGCTGAACCGCCCCGAAGGGAACGAGTGCGCCGGGGAAGGTGTGCCCATGGGCGCCGGTGCCGACGAGCGGGTTGACGTATTGGGTATAGTTCTGGGCCATCATCTGTGCGGGAGCACACAGCAGAAGGATAGCGAAAAGACCGAGGGTGATACGGGGATATTTCATTTGCTTTTGAATTGATGCTGCAAAAATACGGAAAAAAATCCATTGCAACAAAGCCTAATGCGGACATGCGAAAGCGATTTGTGGTTTGCGTGGATCCCCGTTCTGCGCTAACAGATAGCAGGCATAGCGGGTTAAGAGAATGTCATCTATCTCTTTTTCAGCACCTGAGCCTATTTGAACCATTTTGCTGACGTCAGCAAAATGGTCGATTAGTTTATGTCCTGCATTGATGCAGGCCTCTTTCGCTTTGTCGACTGCATTCATGAAGTTGCGCCATTGGGTATAACCCAATATCGGATACAAATCTCGTGCGCTCCAGCATTCTACATTCTCGACTGTTGCGGCAGCCTTCTCGAACTGCTCGAATAAGGTTTGGATTTCTTCTGTTTTCATCATAATAGGGATTAATAAGTTAGCGCATTGCTCAAATGTTAATTTTTAGACTGCAAAAATACGCTTATTTTTTAATAATTCACAGGAAAAGTTGTATCTTTGCACCTCAAAATCATGAGGTATGAAAAAAGACCAAATCATCGAGTTTTTCAAAGGTAAAAAAATCGTCATCGTGGGCTTCGGACGCGAGGGAGTTTCGTCCTACAAGCTTATCCGCCAACACTATCCCAACCTGCCCATCACGGTGGCAGACAAAAATCCGCTGCTGCATGCCGATGATTTCCTGAAAGACAAACACCTGAAAATTGTTACGGGCGAAGAGTACGACCGTAACCTCAACCAATACGATGTCATCCTCAAATCGCCCGGTGTCAACTTCAACAACCTCAGCTACTTCATTCCCAGAGAGAAATTTGTGTCTCAAACGGAACTTTTTCTGATGGCCTACGGCGAGAATGTTATCGGAGTCACCGGTACGAAGGGGAAAAGCACCACCTCCTCGCTCATCTACCACATCCTCTCCAACTCGGTCGGCAACACCCTGCTGGCCGGCAATATCGGCACACCATTTTTCGACATCCTTGAGGAGATCAACGACGACACCACCATCGTGGCCGAACTGTCGGCACACCAGCTGGAGTACACCGACTATTCCCCGCATATCGCCATCCTCCTCAACCTCTACCAAGAGCACCTCGACCATTTCAACACCTTCAACAACTACCAGTTAGCCAAACTCAACATCACCGAACACCAGCAAGAGAACGACATCCTCATCTACAACTACGATGACCGCTACATTCCCGGTTTGCTCGAGAGCCACCAACTGCAACGGCGGTTCATCCCGTTCAGCAGTCAGACTACGCTAAAAAATGGCGCATTCTGCACCAAAACCGACATCGTGCTGATGAAAAACAATGAACAAATCTGTACGATTCCGATTGAAGGGAGACCCAACATTCCAGGGCGGCACAACAACAACAATATCATGGCGGCCGTGCTGGCCTGCAAAGCCAAAGGCATCGCCGATGCCGACATCATTCGTAACATCGCCACATTCAAAGGATTAGAGCACCGCATGGAGCTGGTAGGCACCTTCAAGGAGATCACCTTCTACAACGACAGCATCTCCACCATCCCCGAAGCCACCATCGCCGCCCTCAACACCATCAAACGTGTTGACACCCTGATTCTTGGCGGCTTCGACCGCGGCATTGACTACTCCATCCTCATCGAATACCTTCACGAGCACCCCGTACGCAACATCGCCTTTGTCGGTGAGGTGGGACAACGACTGCTGAAAGAGTGGACCGAAAAGGGCTACACTCTGCCAGAAAATTTCATAGTGGAGAGTGATTATGCTAAAATCGTTACTTTCGCATACGCCCATACCGCGCTGGGTGGCAGCTGTTTGCTCTCTCCAGCCGCCGCTTCATACGATCAGTTTAAAGACTTCACCGTGCGGGGTGCCACCTTCAAAAACGAAGTCAAAAAACAGGCTGAACTTTAACTCCTTTTATCTTCTCCTTCAAAAATCACAATCATGAAAAAACTCTTTCTCCTTGATGCTATGGCTTTGATTTACAGAGCCTATTATGCGATGATTAAAAGTCCGCGTTTCACCACGACCGGTTTGAACACCTCCGCCATGTTGGGCTTTACCAACACGCTGTACGAGGTGATACGAAACGAGAAGCCCACGCACATCGCCGTTGCCTTCGACACCGGCGCCCCCACCCTGCGCCACGCCGACTTCGAAGAGTACAAGGCCAACCGCGAGGCCACTCCCGACGACATTGTGACCGCCATCCCCTACATCCAGCGTATCATCACCGCCTTCGGCATCCCGATCCTCTCGAAAGACGGCTACGAAGCCGACGACATCGTGGGAACTGTGGCCAAACAGGCTGAAATAGACGGATTTGAGGTCTATATGATGACCTCCGACAAGGACTACGGACAGCTCGTTTCGGAACACATTTTCATGTACAAACCCGCCAAGTTCGGACAACCCGCCGAAGTGGTAGGCGTGGAGGGCATCTGCGAGAAATATGGTATCCAGCAGCCCGAACAGCTCATCGACATCCTCGGACTGTGGGGCGACTCGGCCGACAACATCCCCGGCGTGCCCGGCATCGGCGAGGTGAAAGCCAAAAAACTGATTGCCCAATTCGGCAGCATCGAGAACATCTATCACCGCATTAACGAGGTAGATAATGCCAAACTTCGGCAGACCCTCATCGACAATGAGGAGAAAGCACTTCAGTCGAAAGCACTGGCTACCATCATTTTAGATGTTCCTATCGAATATCATTGGGACGACATGAAATTCGGCAACATCCACGTCAACGATTTGCAGGCCGTCTTCAATGAACTTCAGTTCAAAACCCTCTCCACCCGCATCTTCAACGACCTGAATTTGCGCAACACGCCCCCCGCTCCGCAGCAGCCCGACATGTTTTCGGCTTTGGAGAACGAAGCCCCAATCCCATCGGCACCCGCCACGATGGAACTTCCCCTCTTCAACAGTTTCGACCAACAGGAGCACCATTTCGAGTCCACTAACCAGTACGATGGCACGGGCGACCTCTACTTTGAGTGGCTGCTGAATGAAGGAAAAATCGCGGGGTTCTTCTTTGCCGATGAGCAACACATCTTTTATCATCTGCTTGAAAAAGAGCATCATTACTTCAAAAATATTCTTCAAAATATTTTCGGAAAAGAACGGCTCATCATCACCTATAACTGCAAACAAAGCTACAAATTTTTAGAGCTGTTAGGCATTCCTGTCAAGGCACGTTTCTTCGACCTGCAGATTGCCCATTACCTCATTCAACCTGAAAACTCTCATCAGCTTTCCAACCTCTCAGAGAACTATCTAAACTACGCGATATTTCCAGAAATCAAAAAGTTACAGCTAACTGTTAAAGAATTACTTGAAAGGACGGATGAGCAGGTAGAAATTTACCGTCAACTTTACCCCATTTTCAATAAAGAATTGGATGATAATGGCTTACGAAATCTTTTTGATGAAATAGAGATGCCTTTGGCACCCGTTTTAGCCAAGATGGAAAACAACGGCATTCACCTCAACAAGGAGATTTTAGCCGAAAGTTCGAGGGTGATTGGCGAAGAGATCAAGGAGTTAGAGGAGCAAATTTACAATTTTGCGGGTGAAAAATTCAACATCGGTTCGCCGAAACAGTTGGGAGAAATTCTTTTTGAAAAACTGCATATCATTGAGAATGCGAAACTTACCAAAACCAAGCAGTATCAGACGGGGGAGGAAATCCTGTTGAAACTGTCGGCACGGCATCCCATCGTGCCGCTGATTTTGGAGTGGCGCGGTCTCACGAAGCTGAAATCCACCTACGTGGACGCCTTGCCGCAGCTGGTGAATCCCACCACGGGGCGCATCCACACCACTTTCAACCAGACGGTGACCGCCACGGGGCGACTCAGTTCCACCAACCCGAATTTGCAGAACATCCCCATCCGCACAGCAAGGGGGAAAGAGTTGCGCAAGGCCTTCACGCCCACCACACCCGGCACGGTCATCATGGCGGCCGACTACTCGCAGGTGGAACTGCGTATCATGGCGGCGGTGAGCGGCGACACGGCCATGATCGACGCTTTCAAACACGGTCTCGATATCCATGCTATGACGGCAGCGCGGGTTTACGGGGTGGACCTTGACCATGTGACGCCCGACATGCGCCGCAGTGCCAAGACCGTCAACTTCGGCATCATCTACGGCATTTCGGCCTTCGGTTTGGCCGACCGGCTGCATATTGCCCAAAAGGAGGCCCGCGACCTGATAGAGGGCTACTACCAGCAGTTCCCCAAAATCATCACCTACCTTAATGATACGATAGAGTTCGCCCGCGCTCACGGCTATGTGGAGACGCTGCTGCACCGCCGCCGCTACATCCGCGACATCAACGCCGCCAACGGCATGCTGCGAAAAGCCGCCGAGCGCAACGCCATCAACGCACCCATCCAAGGCACCGCCGCCGACCTCATCAAAATCGCTATGATTCAAGTAGATAGAGAGATGACAAAACGGCAATTGAAAAGCAAGATGCTGCTCCAGATTCACGACGAACTGGTGTTCGAGGTGCCGCAAGAGGAGATTGAAGTGATGAAAGAGCTGGTAACCAGCATCATGAACAACGCTATCACCATGGAGGTGCCGCTCGCCACCGATGTCAACTACGGTTCTTCCTGGTTCGACGCGCACTGACGGATTTCATCGAACGTGTACCCTTTCGACAGGAGGAATCTCGTCATGCAATCCCTTCCCTTTGACGGGTTTTCCTGCTGCCAGCGAGTGGCCAAATACTGCAAGTTTTGGACATATAAATCCTCATCCATCATCTTCAGTTTTTCCGAGATGATGGCATCGTCAACGCCTCGTTTCAAAAGCTCTACACGGATTTTCACCCGTCCCCAACGGTTGTTGTTCATTTTTCCCCGAACAAAACACTCGGCGAAACGCTCATCGTTCACATAATTCTGCTCCTTCAGTTCCTCCAAAATCTGTTCGGCTTCCTGACGGGGAACCTTCAACTCTGCCAATTTTCGGCATACTTCGCGACAACTGCGTTCTTGGAAAGCGCAGTATTTCAGAATTTTATCGGTAACATCCATAGTATGACTACCTTTTTATAGTCACCTTAGCGTTGAAGGACCACTTTCGAAACGGTGCAGTGGTTGCCGGTCCACACTTTCACGAGATAGAGGCCTGACTCATAGTGCAGGGCGATGTCGGCACGGCTGTTGCCAGTACCTTGGATGGTGGCAAGCGTTTGTCCCATGAGGTTGCAAACCTCAATTCTGTCGAAGGGAGCCGACGACTCGACGGTCACTTTCTCGCGGGTGGGGTTCGGATAGAGGCGAACCGTACCGTTTTCATACTGGGCGATGCCGACCACGCAGGAAGGGGTGGAGAGACTGCTTTCGCCCACGATACATGCTGCGCTGACGGTGAAGCAGTTCTCACCCTCAACGGTGGAAACCACGTGGGAGGTACCCGTCACATACTCGGCAACGACCTCGCCATTGCGATAGATGGAATAACTCTGGGCGGAGGGAACGCTGTTCCATGACACCCGTGCAGAGCCGCCAGGAAGACCCACTGCGGTAACATTGGAGGGAACAGTGCTGCAGTCCACGCCGCAGTTGGGCGAGTTATGGAAGAATGCGCCTGCAACCGGTGTGCCGGAAGAGGCATAAATCTGCATTCCCTGATTGGTTTCAATCTGGAAGGAGACTTCCGCATCGAAACTCGACTGGACGGGCGAACCCACAAAGTAGTAGTCGATATTGCCAGCCTCGCAGGTGTAAACCATGGCCGTATCAAGCGAGCCATCCTCCAAGGTGATTTCTGCCAAAATCGTATTGCCCCGTTTCATCTGGATCTTCGCACCGTTCCAGCCGTCGCCGTACTGGTCATGCATGATGATACGGATGTAGCAGTTGCACGGGTCGGTGGTAAAGCTGCCGCTCTGCCAAGCCCCAACTTCATTATTCCCGCAAACAGATTGCAGATAATAATAATAGGTAGAGCCACCATTGAGGTAGTCGATATGGAAATTCACATTCTGAATCAGCGTATCCAGCACGTTGGCGTAACCTGCCGGATCGGTGAGCGGGTAGTCGGCCATTTTCAAATGCCAAGCAACATCCGAGCCATTGACATTATCCCACGTGAGGGTGGCCTCATTGCCGGTCACGCCGCTGAGAGTGAGATGCTGGGCAGGCCAGCAGTCGGTGTGCAACAAAATGGTAAGTTCGTCAATCAGACAGTAATTGAAATCGGAGGTGCCGTTATGGCGGAGGGCGATGTAACGGTTACTGCCCGTGAGGTTGGTATTGCTGAACGAAACGTTCTGGAAGTTCCACGTGCCGGCAGCGGTCGGTGTGAAGGTCGCCACATGCTCAAAAGTGGCATAGTCGCCAGGATTGGACATCACGCCCACCTCTAAACTTCCAGACAAGTTGGCATCTTCAAAATAGAGATAGAATGAGAGCGAAAGGTTATGGATATCCTCACCGATGGCGGGAGTGATGGCGTATGTCTGCATGTTGGAACCCGTGCAGAAGAGCAGGCTGTTATCGCCATTCGTAGAAGAGATGTTGGAAGCGGACGGGGTAACGGAGGACTGGTAGTATGAGGTAGCGGGGCGAGCCCAGCAGGGCGGGAAGGCGTTGTCGCCGGTGCCGTAGTTATCGAAACTCTCATAGTAGGGCAGCGCGGTGATGGTGCCGCAGCCGGTAGTGAAGGTCACTCCATGGCTCCAATCGCTGAAAGAGTTGTTGGAGCATGACGAGCGCACATAAAGATAATAGGTCGTCAGCGGGTTAAGGCCTTGGAGATTATAAGTAGTTGACGTAACGGATGTTGGAGTACCTACAGAGGGGTTGCTAAGGGGCAATTCTGAGGCTACAAGTTGCCAATTATTGGCAGAGCCGACCTCCGTCCAACTGATGGTGGCGCTATTCCCAGCGACATCGGTAGCGGCGAGATTGGCGGGGACGAAGCAGCCTGAGGCAGCATGCAGGTTCACCTCATCAAGGTAGCAGTTACGGCCACCGCCGGAGGTGAAGAGGAAGCCGACATATACGGACGAATGGTTGCCGGCGGCGGGGATGATCACATCGTAGTTGGTCCAGCCGGAGAGCAACGCATGGTAGCGCGGGATAAGTCCTTGCGGGGCATCGGTCCACGTAGTGCCATCGAACGAATACTGCACCTGAACGCCTTCGATAACGGCTTCAGGGTTTTCGCTCCCGTGATACCATTTGAAGTTGACACCCAACACATTAGTGCCTGTAGTGGAAATTTCGGGAGAGACCAGTCGTCCCTGCCGTCCGGACTGGTAACTACCGCTGGCCCACTGAGCCATAGCTTCGCCAGCGGCGGGCGAAACGATGGGGTTCTGTCCGCTGGCCACAAAAGTCACTGTAGAGTTGCCCGACACTTGCTGGAAGGACCAGCAGGCGGGCATTGCACCATAGGTGAAGCCTTCCTGCAGGGGCAGTGAGGCAACGCCGCAGGTGGTGGTGAAAATGGTGGAACTCCATGAGCTGTAATCACTTCCGCACACCGACTGCACATAGAAATAGTAAGTCGTATTGGGGGCTAAAGTGTTATAACTGATAGAAGGATTGTTGACCGTGGTCGGAGTGGTGCCAGAGAAATTGGTGATAGGGGTGGTGGAGCAGAGCGTACGCCACTGGGTGGCATTACCAGCTTCGGTCCAGTTCAAAGTGGCCGTCTGGGAACCGATGTTGTTGGCCTCCACGCCGATAGGGTTCAGGCAGTCGGGCATCTCATCCACGACCACATTGTCGATATACGACGCTGCCGTTCCATCATGTTGGATAAGGATATAGCGGCCAGTGCCCGTATAGGTGTCGAAATGGACTTCACGATGATAAAACGTACCCGTAGCAGGCAGGGTAATGGTTTCAATATCGACCATAGACTCCGCATCAGACCAGTCGGGAAAATCGATAATGGAAATCGTAATCAAGTTATTGATATTCTGCACTTTCACATCAAAACTAATTCGCAAATTGGAGAGCGGCTGCGACATTTCAGGAAGGGAAGCGATGCAATACCCATTGAAAATCATACACTGTTCAGAACCCTGCAGTGTCGGATAGGGGTAGTTGCCGGAAGCCTGCATTTTGGTCCAACAATCGACGAAATTATTAGGACCAGTATAGCAACTCTCAAAATTCATATTGTAGGGAATAGGTTCAGGAGTATCGCACTGGGCGTGCGCGGAGATGGCAAATCCTAAGCAAAACAAACTAAGCAGGAGAATACGATGTAAAATGTTTTTCATAACAAAATGATTGTTAATTTATTAAAAAATGCAGCCGCAAAGATACAGAAAAAAAATGAGCGACAGACCACATTCCATAATTTTTTTCATATCTTTGCGAAGTATCTTTTTGATCATCAATTTAGTAATAACTCATTTAACTCGAATGTACTATGAAAAAAATTTTCAACATTCCCCGCGGCGAGTTCATCGCAACAGCGGTGTTACTGGCGCTCATCATTGCAGTTTTTACCCTTTATTTTCTCTACGACACGAAGGCGGCAGGTCCGACGGATTTGGAGAGGTTCCATAAGGAAGTGGAACAGTTTTACGCCTATCAGCGGGCCGCTGACGACTCGGCGAAAGCAGCCCGACAGCAGCGAAAGTACCGAGAGGGAAGCGACACTCATCGCCGGTGGGGCGGACCGGACGACACCATCCGTGGACGTAGCGACAGCAGCCGATTCCAGCCGTACCGTCCGCAATACGAGATTGTAAAAATCGACCTCAACCGGTGCGACACCACCGACATCCAACGGGTACCCACTTTCGGCAGCAAGCGTGCCCAGAAACTGGTGGAGTACCGCGAGCGTCTAGGAGGTTTTCACTCCTTCTCGCAACTACAGGAAGTCTATGTGCTACAGAATGTTGACCTCAATCTTTGCGAAAAATACTTCACCCTCTCCCCTACTGCCATCCGAAAAATCCACATCAACACAGCCACCTACAAACAGCTGATAGCCCACCCCTACATCGATGCCTATCTTACCAAAACCATCATCAGTTATCGCGAAAAAAACGGCCCTATCCACAACATGGAAGAGTTTCAACAGGTGACACACGCCTATCAGGAACTGGTGGAAAAACTAAGACCGTATTTGGCATTCGATTAGGTACCTTTGCAGAAGTTTTCAACATCCATTTCAGACCATCATTTTGTTGATATATTATTAAAAATATTAGTGTAAATTTGCAGGTTAAAAACTTATCAAGAAAAATTATAATAAAATATTAATAATCAATAATTTACAAAATGAAAAAGTTTTTATTACTGCTGTCTGCGCTGGCATGTCCTTTCTTTTTGTCAGCAAGTGAAGCTGACTTGACGCTTCCAGAATTCAGAGACATCTCCTTCTTCAACGGGGCGGTCACGGGACAAGCGCTGCTCCTGTGGGGCTCCATCATCGTCATCCTCGGATTGCTCTTCGGACTCTTCCAGGCCCTGCGTATCAAGAAATTCCCCGTTCACCGCGCTATGAAGAATGTGGCGAACACCATTTATGAAACCTGCAAGACCTACCTTTTACAGCAAGGCAAGTTCCTGCTCATCCTGTTCGCCATCATCGGAGCGGTCATCTGCTTCTATTTCGGTGGTTTGAACTCCATGCCGGTCAGCCGCATCCTGCTCATCCTGTTGTGGACGATTTTAGGTATTGGCGGTTCGTACGCTGTGGCGTGGTTCGGCATCCGCATCAACACGTGGGCCAACTGCCGCACGTCGTTTGCCTCCTTGCAAGGCAAACCGTGGCCGGTGGTGAAGCTCCCGCTCCAGTCGGGCATGAGCGTAGGTCTGCTGCTCATCACCATCGAGCTGATTCTGATGCTGGTCATCCTGCTGTTTGTCCCGAAGGACAGTGCAGGTGCCTGCCTGATCGGTTTCGCCATTGGTGAATCATTGGGAGCCAGCGCATTGCGTATTGCCGGTGGTATCTTCACCAAGATTGCCGACATCGGTTCCGACCTGATGAAGGTGATCTTCAAGATTGGCGAGGACGACCCGCGCAACCCGGGTGTCATCGCAGACTGCACGGGCGACAATGCTGGCGACAGCGTAGGACCTACCGCCGACGGTTTCGAGACCTACGGTGTGACGGGCGTGGCCCTCATCTCCTTCATCATCCTTGCGTTGGCACAAAGCCCCGAACTGCAGGCGCTGCTCATCGTGTGGATTTTCGCCATGCGTATCCTCATGGTGTTCACCTCAGTCTTCTCCTACGGCATCAACCACTGGATTTCATCTGCCAAATACAAGAAAGCCAGCAACTTCAACTTTGAGACTCCGCTGACTTCATTGGTATGGATCACCTCTATTGTCTCCATCATTGTAACCTACGCTATCAGTTATTTGCTGCTCAACAACAACAACTTAGCAAGCGACAGTTCGCTCATTGGCGCGATGGCTCCCGACCCGAGTTTATGGTGGCGTTTGGCCTCCATCATCAGTTTGGGTACGTTGGCTGCAGCCATTATTCCTGAGCTCACCAAGGCGTTCACCAGTTCCAACTCCCGCCACGTGCAGGAGGTGGTGACGGCCTCCCGCGAGGGCGGTGCCTCCCTCACCATCCTTTCCGGTATGGTGGCTGGTAACTTCAGCGCCTTCTGGAAAGGCATCGTCATGGTAGGCCTCATGGTAGCAGCCTTCTTCGTCTCTGCCAACGGGCTTAACATCTTCGACGAATACTCCGCCATCTTTGCCTTCGGCCTTGTGGCCTTCGGTTTCCTCGGCATGGGACCTGTCACCATCGCGGTGGACAGCTATGGACCGGTAACCGACAATGCACAGTCGGTATTCGAACTTTCGCAGATTGAGAGCATTCCGGCCATCAAATCCGACATTGAAAAAGAGTACGGTTTTGTGCCCAACTTCGAAAAGGGCAAATACTTCCTCGAGGCCAACGACGGCGCCGGCAACACCTTCAAAGCCACGGCCAAGCCCGTGCTGATTGGTACGGCCGTAGTCGGTGCCACCACCATGATTTTTGCCATCATCTTGATGCTCAAAAATTTAGGAATGCTCCATCTGGAACTCACCAAAGCACCCGTCATCCTCGGTTTCATCACCGGTGGTGCGGTCATCTACTGGTTCAGCGGTGCTTCCATGCAGGCAGTCACCACGGGTGCCTATCGTGCTGTAGAGTTCATCAAGAAGAACCTCAACCTCGACAAGACCGAGGCCGACATTGAGGATTCGAAGACCGTGGTGAAGATCTGCACCCGCTACGCACAGCAGGGCATGTGGAACATCTTCGCCGTGATTTTCTGTCTGACATTGGCCTTCGCATTCTTCGATCCCAACTTCTTCGTTGCCTACCTCATCTCCCTCGCTGTGTTCGGTCTGTTCCAGGCCATCTACATGGCCAATGCCGGTGGTGCATGGGACAATGCCAAGAAGGTGGTAGAAGTGGACTTGCAGGAGAAAAACACGGATTTGCACGCTGCTACGGTGGTGGGCGATACGGTGGGCGACCCCTACAAAGACACCTCCTCAGTGGCTATGAACCCCATCATCAAATTCTCCACCCTGTTCGGCATGTTAGCTACTGAAATCGCAGTGGTGATGAAGGTGGTGGCTCAAGAGAACGGTTCGGCCGACTACACCCCGTACATCGGTATTGCCTTCCTCGTGGTGGGTCTGTTCTTCGTGTATCGTTCTTTCTATGGCATGAGAATTAAGAGCGAGAAGAAAGAAAAGGCAGCCAAGAAATAACCTGAAGGTTATACATATTTATATTAATCATTAAAAAATTAAAACAATGAACAGAATAACCCTCCTGCTCATCGCCATGGTAGCTGTTGTCCTCACTGCCTGCGGAAGCAGCAAAGCCAAGAACAACGACATTAAAGTTGCTGATGATGAGGTGATTGTATATTTTTGTAAAGATATCACCCCCGAGAATATCCTGAAACTGTACGAGGCGTTAGGAGTGAAACAGGAGGGGAAAATCGGCTTGAAGGTGCATTTTGGGGAGGATGGCAACCAGAACTTCCTGAACCCCGAACTGCTGCGCCCGTTGGTGAAGAAGACCAATGCCACCTTCGTGGAGACCAACGTGCTGTATGTCAGCAAGCGCCGTTTTACCGACCAGCACATTGCGTTGGCCAAGGAGCACGGCTTCACCTTCGCGCCGATTGACATTCTGGATGACGAGGGCGAAATCGAATACGAGGCTTCAGGTCTGAAGCATTTCGACAAGATTAAAACGGGAAGTCATTTTGCCAACTACGACGCCTACATCATCTATTCACACTTCAAAGGGCATGGTTCGGCAGGTTTCGGCGGAGCCATCAAAAATGTGTCGATGGGATTCGCTTCTCCTGGCGGCAAGATGGCCATGCACGCCTCGAACGTGCCGGCGGTGAAGAACGGTCACAAATGCGTGCACTGTAACCGCTGCGTACAGCAGTGTCCGGCCAATGCCATCGTGCTTACTGAGGGCGGTCCTGTAATCGACAGCAGCAAATGTCTTGGCTGCGCAAAATGTATCGCAGAATGCGGCTTCGGCATCTTCTCCCCTGGCGGCTTCACCTCCGGAGAAGAATTCCTTGAGAAGCTGGTAGAATACGCAAAAGTTTTCGTGGAAAAGAAACCTATGGTATTCATCAATGTGATGGACAACATATCGAAGACCTGCGACTGTTCGGCCAAAGCCCCGAAGCCCTTCATGGACAAGATTGGCGCGGTGGCCTCCACCGACATTGTGGCCGTGGACCTTGTATGCCACGATCTGTGTGCCAAGAAGCAGAACACAGAAGATGCCTTCAAGGATGTGAATGATGTGAGCGGTCGCGGTCAGTGCGAATACGCCGCTAAACTCGGCATGGGCAAGATGAAATACGTGCTGGTGGATGTTACCACGGGCAAGCGCATCACCTTGGAAGAAGCTTTGAAATAGGGCTTGACTAACGAGACAGGATGTACCTCCATTCTATTCAGATTACCAATTTCAAGAACTACGGGCAGGCGGACTTCACCTTCTCGGAGAATGTGAACGCTGTGGTGGGCGACAACGGTTCGGGCAAGACCAACCTGCTGGATGCCATCCACTACTTGTCGTTCTGCAAGAGCTACTTCTCGGCGCAGGACCAGCAGTCGGTGAAATTCGACGAGGAGTTCTTTGCCATCCACGGGGAGTTTGTAGGGCAGGATGACGAGCGCACGCGGCGGGTAAGCTGCATCTACAAGAGCAGCGGTCGCAAGGTGATGAAACTCAACCAGAAGGAGTACGAGCGTCTGAGCGACCACATAGGGCTGTTCCCTTCCATCATGGTGGCGCCGGTGGACAGCAACCTGATCCATGGCGGCAGCGAGTTGCGCCGGAAGTTCTTCGACATGATCATCTCGCAGTTCGACAAGGAGTATTTGCAGTCGCTGATTGCCTATCAGAAGTTGCTGGCGCAGCGCAACTCGCTGCTGAAGCAGATGTTTGAGCAGGGGCATTACGACAGTTCCTTGGTACAGATTTACGACATCCAGATGGCCCCTTTAGCGGAGGCCATCCACACAAGACGCGGAGCGTTTCTTACTGATATTCAGCCTATTTTTCAGAAACATTACGATTTCTTGGCCGACAGTCGCGAGGAGGTAGGCATTGCCTACCAGTCGTCGCTCAACGAGCTGCCGATGGACGAGCTGCTGCGGAGAAACGAGCAGGCGGATTTCAGGAGCGGTTTCACCTGCGCGGGGGTGCACAAGGATGACTACGAATGCGTGATGAACGGCAAAAATGTCCGAAAATATAGTTCGCAAGGGCAGCAGAAAACCTTCCTATTAGCCTTGAAACTCACGCAGTTCGACTATATTTTTGAGAAAAAAAAGGTGAAACCCATCCTTTTGTTGGACGACATTTTCGACAAATTAGACGAAAAAAGAATCCAGAAACTTTTATATTTAGTTGGAAATGAACACTTTGGACAGGTTTTTCTATCCGACACAGATCCCAAAAGAGTGGAGCGAATCTTGTCGGCGCATGACATCAGTCACAAAATTTTCACCATCAAAAACGACATGGAGGGCATTTTGTAAAAAAAATAAATCATTGTCTATCAATTTTATAAAAAATAACATGAGAAAAATGTGAGGGACAATGATATTGCAATAAAAAAAATGTAGTATTTTTGCAGAAATTTAAAAGTGAATTACAATGGAAGAATTGATCGAAGAAGTAAAAGAAATCATCGCAGAGAAATTAAGCGTTGACAAAGAAGACATCACCTTAGAAAAAAGTTTCACAGCTGACCTGGGTGCTGATTCGCTTGACACGGTCGAACTGATTATGGAATTCGAGAAGAAGTTCAACATCACAATTCCTGATGAGGTGAGCGAAACGATTCACACTGTTGGTGACGCTGTAGAGTACATCAAAAATAACCGCAAATAACACCTTACTCATCGTATGGAATTGCGACGAGTTGTTATTACCGGAGTCGGGGCATTGACTCCGATCGGTAATAATGTTGCCGAATTCTGGGACGGTCTCCTCACGGGGAAGAATGGTGTAAATCCCATCACACATTTTGATGCGACCGGGTACAAGACCACTTTTGCCTGCGAGCTGAAGGGATTTGACGTGTCGAAATACATGGATCCCCGCGAAGCCCGCAAGATGGACAATTGTTCTCTTTACGCGATTGCGGCTTCGGTGGAGGCCATGACGGATGCCGGTCTTGCACCGGGCACCTACAACCCCGACCGTGCGGGAGCCATTATCGGCACCGGCATCGGTGGGGTGACGACCAGCGCCTACGAGATCATGGAGCAGGCGGAACAGGGCGGTTTGCCTCGTTACAGTCCCTTTTTCATCCTACGCTCGTTGAGCAACATGATCGCGGGCAATCTCTCGTTGAGATTCAACCTGCGGGGACCGGCGTACATCATTTCGGCAGCTTGCACCTCGGCAGCAGTGGCGTTGTGGAACGCCTGTAATTTCATACGGTCGGGACAATGCGACCTGATCCTCTCCGGTGGTACGGAGGCCGGCATCGCGCCGGTCGGCATTGCCGGTTTCAACAGCATGCGCGCCCTTTCCACCCGCAACGACGACATCTACACTGCCTCGCGCCCGTTCTCGATCGGTCGCGACGGTTTTGTGATGGGAGAAGGCTCCGGCATCCTGATTTTGGAGGAGTATGAACATGCGGTAAAACGCGGGGCACACATCTACGCCGAAATCGCCGGTATCGGTCTCACCTCCGACGCCTATCACTCCACCCATCCGCGGCCGGATGGCGCGGGTGCCCGCTTGGCCATGAAACTCGCCTTGCAGGAAGGCCGCATCGCCCCCGAAGATGTGAAACACATCAACACCCACGGCACCTCCACGCCGCTGGGCGACAGCGCTGAATGCCAAGCCATCAAAGACCTGTTCGGCACTCACGCGGAAAAAATCAAATTCAACTCCACCAAGTCGATGACCGGTCACCTCATGGGTGCCGGCACGGCCATCGAGAGCATCGCCACCATCCTCGAACTCCAAAACAGCGTCGTACATCCCACCATCAATTTCATGGGACAAGATCCAGAACTGCCGAAATGGGACTTCTGTATCTATGGACCGGAAGAGTGCGAAATGGAGTACGCGCTATGCAACGCCTTTGGGTTCGGTGGACACAACGCAGCCATCCTTTACAAAAAAATATAAACGACATTGTTCAGCATAGGCAAAAAACAAGATTCTCACGAGAAGGAGATTTCCAGATTTCTCCGAAATGTTGTTGGCATACGCCCTGGGAACCTTGAAATATACCTTACCGCGCTGACTCACCGTTCGGCATCGAACAATGTGATGGATGGGCATGCGCTGAACAACGAGCGCCTCGAATATTTGGGTGACGCCGTGCTGGATGCCATCATGGCGGAATTTCTTTTCAAAAAATATCCTTTGAAATATGAGGGCGAACTCACCGAGATGCGTTCCAAATTGGTGAGTCGCGAACGTCTGGGGCAGTTATCGCGTAAGATGCACCTCAACGAACTCATCACCATCAATCCTCATGCCCACGCCAAATCGGCGGGCGGAGACGCTTTTGAGGCCCTTGTTGGTGCCATCTTCCTCGACAAAGGCTACGAAAAGACCAAGCAGATTGTGCTGAAGAAAATCTTCGAAAGCAACTATAACCTCGACGAGGTGGTGATGGAAGATGTTAACTTCAAAAGCAAAATCATCAACTGGGCGCAGCACCAGCACAAGAAGGTCGTCTTCGAACATGAGGTCGTGGAGCACCGCCGCGACTCGAGACTCTACCGCGTGAAACTCTCCATTGACGGCGAAGTTTATGCTGACGGACTGGAATATACCATCAAGAAAGCAGAACAGATTGCTGCGCAGCGGGCTTGCGAAAAAATCATGCCCAAAAGCGAAGAAAACGAGTAAAAACGGCACCGATGAAACGCCTTTTACCTTCGGCTATCTTATTTATAATCAACATTATAACATTTACCCAATGTCATCATCCCATAGATGACGAGAAAACTGTCGTTCCCAAAGACACGGTCAAGACAGAAGTAGCACTCGCCCCACTACCCGACACCATCTATCCGTCTGTGGAGAATCTGGAATACACCATCACCGTTTTTGACTCGCTGACAGACGGCAACCTCGCCCAGTTGGAAGATCTTTACGATGATGTACCCGGCATCTTCACCTTCCGCGGGGGACCTTACCGTGATGCGAATTTCCACGGCACCGTGAAGGGACGGCCCGACACGGTCGTCATCGACTGGGTGTTCACCACTGATTTCGACAAGAGGGAGACGAAGTTCGGCTCATGGGGTGGCGGCACCGGCTGGACGGGCCAACCGCTGTATGTGCAGTGGCCCGACAGTTGTGTGGAGCGTTTCAGGAAAGAGTGTCCGGCACTTACACAACATTTTGATAAAGAAGAGATTATCATTGGTTCATTGGATGCGCACCTCTACTTTATCAACTTCCAGACCGGCGACTCGTCGCGGCGCAGTTTCTATGTGGGCAACACCATCAAAGGGACTCCCTCGCTCGATCCGCAGCTCAATGGCAACCTCTATGTCGGACACGGCATCCCTTGCGGTCACCCCTTCGGCGCACTGACCTTCAACCTGTTCACCCACCGGCAGACACAAATGTTCGGGCGGGATGTTCGGGCCTGGCGGCAGTGGCACGCCTACGACTCCTCCCCTATCCGAGTCGGACAGTTTCTGTTTCGTTTAGGCGAGAACGGAACTGTATATAAGTACCTTTGCACTGGTGACACGTTGAAATTGCACTCCACGCTACGTTATCATGCCAAAGGGCGCGGCACCGCTGGCATTGAATCTTCGATGGCCGTTTATCTCAACTACGGCTATTTCTCCGACAATCACGGCAATATTATCTGCATCAACCTCAACAACTTGCAACCCGTATGGCACTACTTCAACCACGACGATAGCGACGGCACACCCGTCATTGAAATCGAAGACGGCATCCCCTATCTGTACACAGGTTGCGAGATTGACAAGCAGCAGGTGGGCAACGGCTATCTGACCAAGTTGAATGCGCTGAATGGCGAGGAAGTGTGGTCGGCGGCGGTAGAGGGTTGCAAAACCACCTTCAATGGCAAGCATTTCGACGGAGGTTTCTATGCCACGCCGCTGTTAGGACAAGGGAACTGTAAACATTTGATATTCGCCAATTTCGTTCGTAATACGCCTCCCATGTCAGGCGACTTCATGGCCTTCAACAAGCAAACGGGCGAAGTGGTGTATCGCATCCCGCTCAGATACTACGCATGGTCATCGCCTGTAGCATTCTACAACGAAAATAACGAAATGTTCATCTTCACGGGCGACACCACCGGATACATCTACCTTATCGAAGGCAAAACAGGAAAAATTCTGTTCAAAAAATGGGTGGGCAATAATTTTGAGTCATCACCCGTTATTATTGATAACCATATCGTAGTGGGATCGCGCGGACAGGAGATATATAAGTTTACGGTGGGGGGAGTTGGGAGTTGAGAGTTGAGAGTTGAGAGTTGAGGAGTTAAGCAATTTAGAAGTCATAAAATTCAAAAATATGGAAAAGATTGTCATTTCTTTGTTGTCAGCACTGTTATTGATGGCTGGCGTGCAGGCACAGACCACCACCAACGCCACGGTGGAAAAAGCCACGGTTTATCTCTACGGCGCCACCCTCACACAGACCGCCACCGCCACGCTCAAAAGCGGCAGTCAGGAGGTCATCATCACAGGATTGAGCCCCTACATTGAAATCAGCAGTTTGAAAGTCACCGCCAACGGCGTGCTCATCTCCTCTACCGAGTTCTCCACCGACTACCTCACCCCGGCCAAAGACAACGCCCGCATCAACCGGATGAAAGACTCGTTGAAGTACTACGAGAAAAAACACACGGAGGTGGTGAACGAGCTTGACATCAATGAACATCTCTTAAAAATGCTCAAAGACGGTACGCTCCACAACATGCAACAGACGGAGCATACGGTGTCGGTGGCAGACATCAACGCCAATATGGAATTGTACAAATCCAAGGCAGACGCATTACTGAAGAAGATCGATGAGTGCGACAGCAAAATCGAGGAGCTGAACCAGACCATCGAGCGTCTGAACCAACAAATTGCGCAAGATGAGACTTCCGGCAAGCAACAGAACGGCGTGCTTCATCTGTCGGTGAGCGTGCCCAAGGACATCACCACCAAATTCACCATCACCTACTTCACCAACACCGCCTCATGGACGCCCTGCTACGACCTTAACATCCACGACATGCAGCCACAAGTGACCTTACAAGCCAAGGCGCAAGTGCAACAATTCACCGGCCTCGACTGGACCCACACCCTACTCACTCTGTCGAACGCCACCCCCAACAAGACCTCTGTGGCACCTGTGTTCTCAACATGGTTTCTGAGATTTCAGCTCCGTAGCCAACGATACAGCAAACAGGATGCGGATTACCTAAGCAACACCATGGTGTATGAGGTTGAGGAGTCTGCTGCTGCCGAAAAAGGATATTTTGATTTTTCATCTGCAGCAGGTGTCGAAACTGTTCCCTCCCCCATCAGCATGAACAACTTTGTGGATGTGGATATGCAGGAGGTGCATGTCAACTATGTCATCGCCATCCCCTACGACATTCCTGGCAATGGGAAGGCGCAACTCATTGATTTAAAAGATTATACCATCAACGCAGAATATACCTACTATAGCATTCCGAAGTTGTCGGACGAAACCTACCTTTTGGCTACTTTGACGGGCTATGAGAAGTACAACCTGCTGCCGGGACAAGCCACCGTCACCTTCAACAACACCTTCATCGGGAAAACGCGCATCAATCCCAACACGGCCGACAGCCTGTTCACCGTCACCCTCGCCACCGACCCGCGTGTTTCGGTGAAACGTGAGAAGCAGAAACAGTTCTGCGAAACGAAGCATGTGGGCAACAATACCACCACCACCGAATCGTATCTGATTACGGTGAAAAACAACCAGAACAAGCCGGTGAAACTGACACTGAAAGAACAGTATCCGATTTCAGCCGACAAGGACATTGAGGTGAAAGTGACCGAAATCAAGCCGACGGCCACCTACAACAAGACTGGCATCGGCGTGGTGACCTGGGAGACCGAGCTGAAAGAGGGCGAAACACGCACCTTCTCAGTAACCTACAGCGTGAAGTACCCGAAGGACAGGACCATCAGCTGGTAACAATGAACAATGTACAATTAACAATGAACAATTGACAATTGAAAACGGGAAATTGAAGATTTGAAAGATTTGAAAAAATTGAAAGATTAGAGAATTGTAGGGGCGCAAAATTTTGCGCCTTTTTCTATTGAAAAAACATACCGTTACACGTACCGATTCTCGACGACCTTCCAGTTCACGATGTCCCAAAGGGCGTTGAGGTGGTCGGGGCGGCGGTTCTGATAATCAAGGTAGTAGGCATGTTCCCAGACGTCGAAGGTGAGCAGTGGGGTAAGGCCTTTCTGCACGGGGTTGGCGGCGTTGGGTTCTTGGGTGATGACGAGTTTTCCGTCGGCATCGGCGGAGAGCCATACCCAGCCGGAGCCGAAGAGTGTGGCGCCGCTCTGCACGAACTCCTTCTGGAAGGCCTCGAAAGAGCCGAACTGCGCATCGATGGCGGCGGCCAGCTTCCCTACGGGACGGTTGTCCGCAACAGGCTTCTGGAACTGCAGGAAATAGAGGTTGTGGTTGAGAATTTGACCGGCGTTGTTAAGCATTCCGCCGGTGGCTTTCTTCACGATCTCCTCCAACGGCATCTCCTCGAAAGGTGTGCCGGCGATGGCGGCGTTCAGGTTGTTGACATACCCTTGCAGGTGTTTTCCGTGGTGAAATCCGATAGTTTGCGCAGAAATAATCGGTTCCAAAGCGTTGGCCTCGTAAGGCAGATTGATCAGTTCAAATTTTCCCATAATTGTAACGATTTTGATAATGACGGGGCAAAGATACGACTTTTTTTAGTTTCACAAAAAAATTGTAACTTTGCAGCCTGAAATTACTATCATGGAAAAGAAGAAAAATGCGGCTGTGGAAGTGCTGAAAAAGGTCCTCAAGTTCATCCTGTTCTTTGGGGTAGGCGTGTTTTTTGTATGGATTTCCATCCGGAAATTGTCGCCTGAGGATGTCACCCATTTGAAGGAGAGTGCGCGGCAGGTGACGAAGGGATCGGCATGGGTTTTCCTGTTCCTTGCCTTCTTGGTGGGAGCTATTTCGAACTATATACGTGCCTTACGCCAGCGGCAGTTGTTGCAGCCACTCGGTTACGAGACACGCCGCAGCATGGTCTTTTACTCTGTAATGGTTTGTTATTTAGCCAACTACGTATTTCCTCGTCTGGGCGAAGTGCTTCGCTGCACTTTCCTGCAACGCTACGAGAAAGTTCCCTTTGAAAAGTCGCTTGGAACGGTCGTCACGGAGCGTGCCGTAGATTTCATCATCATGGTGGCCATTTTTATCGCGGCCTTCCTGCTGAACACCGGTCTGATGGACTCACTCCATATCGGCGATTCCACCCTGCGTGAGATGTTATCGGCGAAGGCTGACGGCATGGCCAACAACTACAAACTTTATATCATCCTCGGCGCATTCGTGCTGTTCATCGTGGCGATTATCCTTACCCGCAAGTGGTGGTCGAAGGTGAAATTGTTTGTCAAGATCAAGGACTTTTTTGTGGGGATTTGGCAAGGATTGATCTCCATCAAGGATGTGCGGCGACCGTGGCTGTTCATTTGCTATTCGTTGCTGATATGGGTATTGTGGGTATTGGAGACCGTATTCTGTTTCCAGGCGTTTGATTTTCTCTCAGGATATACCTTTGTGATGATGTTCACGGTATTTGCCATGGGCAACATCGGCTTTTTGATCGGGCCTGGCGGCATCGGCACCTATCCGCTGATTGTGGCGGCCATGATTGTATTATACAGCGGTTCAGAACTTTACGCACCCGGCTTAGCGGCCGGTTGGATTGGCTGGGCGGTACAGACCCTCCAGGTACTCGTTCTCGGCCTGTTCTCGCTGACAGCAACCGCCTTTATGAAACGAAAGGAGTAGCCATGACAGTAACGGACATCGAGAAAAAAATCATCCCTGCGGCAGCGTGGAGCAAGCCCGAAGGCCAGAAGGTGGTCTTCACCAACGGTTGTTTCGACATCCTGCACCGCGGTCACGCCACCTACCTCGCACAAGCCCACGCCCTCGGCGACCTGCTGGTGGTAGGACTCAACACCGATGCCTCCGTGCGGCGGCTCAAAGGGCCTTCGAGACCGGTCAACAACCAGTACGACCGTGCTTTCCTGCTCGCTTCGCTCGCCTGTGTCGATTTCGTCATCCTCTTCGATGAAGACACCCCCGAGCAGCTCATCCACACCGTTTGTCCCGACGTGCTCGTCAAAGGCGGTGACTACACCCTCGACACCATCGTGGGCGCCGACTTCGTACTGCAAAATGGCGGCATCGTCACCACCATCCCCTTTGTTGACGGATATTCCACCACATCGACATTAAACAAAATCACTCAACCATTATGAAAAAAATCATTAACCTTATCCTTTTTAGCGCCATCCTTT
>JAEEGJ010007781.1_pt1 | contig 30235 bp, 20 predicted proteins | sample 8958761 | NCBI WGS metagenome assembly JAEEGJ01 (sample SAMN16246546, study PRJNA631951) | gut metagenome | biome: gut microbiome; feature: rumen; material: RS-attached | host: Bos | place: Iran: Karaj | collected 2018-10
ACCCCCAGAGCCAACCCTGTTTGACTGAGGGGGGCTTACTTTTTCATGCAACCTTCCTCATCGCCTATTTATTGGCTTTCCGACTCCGTCATCTACTACTCTTTGACTTTTAGCGGACAGCAATAATACAAAATAAGACAAGTGCTAAACCTTTTGCAAAGATTCTTTTCTACAACTTGACAAATTTATGCACATACGGCCCAATCTTGACGATATACACCCCTGAACGTAATTCTGAGCCTAACACAATCTCTTGACAAGCAGATAAATAAGCTGTTCCACCCATAATCACACGTCCCATGATATCGCAAAGCAGAAAACCGGTCTCACGCGAGCGTCCGTCAAGCATCATAATATGCACCACGTCCTCAGTCGGATTGGGATAGAGAACAAATTCATCCGTATTCGATTGGTAATCATGTATTTTTAAAGACTCAAAGTTCTCACAAAACACTTGATAATCCGCGACACGATTCACAAGAAAGTCACGTGACAAAGAACAAGCCCAATTCCAATAGTCTATATCATCTGGATAACCAAATCGAGCAACTTGATTTGGCACTTCAAAGCGTATGTCTCGAACAATCCCATCAAGAATAGTTGCCGTGGAAGAGTTTTGCAAAACTGAGTTGCACAGTTCATTAACACGGTTATTAAACCTAAATTTGAAATCATTGTTCTCCAACAGTCTCCTGAACAGCAAGGTCGACTTCCCTCCCGTGTGCCATCGGTCATTCCTTACATAAGTGGCATTGCCCAAAACATCATAGTCTTTTTCCAACATAGTGGCATCGCCATCGAAAAAAGCGAAACGCCATTTGGAATCGCCTGACTGCCAACAGCGAAAATTGTTGGCAGGCCAGTCCGTATTGGCAATAAAAGTCTCAAGAATCTGATAATCAATAAAATTATCAATATCCACAAGATTGCTGATATAGGCATAGTTGGTGCTATCCGAAAGGTCGGCATCTTCCAACCAGTCCATCATCTGATCAAAACCGGAACCTTCCCCCGACTCCACCTCAACATCCCATTCACCCGTAAAACCGTTTATGCCGTTGCCGCAAATGATGCTGCACTGTTCGGGTTCGATGCCAAAATGATCCTCAAGATAACGGTCGTCCAGCTTCTCCTGCAAAAAATAGATGCCCCAATACTCACCGTTGAGATACACTACCACAGGCCGCGAGTTGGGAGCTTCCAAGCCCATCTGCAACGCCATTCGATTGGCCACATAATCCTGCACACCCGAACGAGGCCATAAAGTAGAAAAAGGTTTGAGAATCAAATGCTTGAAACTCTTTATCGTTGTAGTATCAAAAAAACGGTGTTTGAAACGTTTCTTGCCATATTCCTCGCGCGCATAGATTTTCAAGCCTTTTGCAGGAGCCTTTCTCGCACGATTACCATGAGCCCTCAATCCGCATTGTTGGTTGATACCCGTATTGTCAAGCTCATAGAATTCCACATTGGCAAGACGTTCCCATTTCATGCCTCGTTGAAAATAATTGCCAGTGGTTTCAGGCTCTTCAGGATCATAGTAAACGCCAGGAACCAATATTCCAGTGTTGTAATCAAACAAGGAAAGTGAATCGCAGCAAACAGAGACAACAGCTAAGCCATGATGGTCGCAACCCATACTTCTAATCAAATAGGTTTGGGTGACCACCTCACTTACACATTTCCCTTCACCATCAAAGGCTGCAGCCCTAATAACAATGGCATGCTTTACAAATTCAGGCTGAAATGGTTCAAAAAGCGGCGAAACGGGAAGCGTATAAATATCAGAATTGGAATACAAACGCTCGTCAAGAAGCAAAGGAGTTTCATATAGGGCAGAACTAGCCGTAGGCGAGTTACCATTGGTCGTATAATGGACTTGGCAATTCCAATCAGTGCATCCCAAAGAAAGAACGAAAGGCTCGTCATAGAACCCGCCATAATGTGAGAATAGAACCTCCGTCTGCGAAAAGAGCTCAAAACGGAATGTGAACAGAACCAAAAGCAATATCCAACGATTCCGTATCATCTCCCCTATTTCTTAATGCTCAAGATCACGCCTAAAGCAACACCGAGCAACGCCGCAAACAGCACCTGAAGCGTTGGAGGCAGCAGGAAAGTAATGGTATGGGCAGGATACCAAAATAGCGGGATTGTTTTGGCAAAGACGAAACCATATTGGATGTCCCAGTTAATTTTCTTCGAAAGCGTCTCCCTGATTTTCAACCTATTGCCGAAGAAACCGCCCAACGTTCCACCCGTCTCAGCAATATGGATGTCGGTAATCTTATGGAAGGTCATAAAAACAGGGGCAAAAAGGGTGTTCATCAACACGCTGACGCACAAAGCCACAAAGGCCTTGCCCCAACTGAGGTCGCCAGCAAACCAACTGGCTGCTTTTCCATTAAGGTGGAAACCGCCATCCAACAAGGCTACAGTACCCGTCTTGAAAATTGTCATGGCCGAGGCAATCACTACACCCAACACACCCCAAACCAGCATCTTAGGCAACAGGCCAAAGCCTTTCTTCATATACATGCCTTCTCGGATACGCAAGGCCAGCATTTCACCAAAGGTACCCAAGATGGCAAACTTAAAGAAGCTCATCAGCAAGCCATGGTTTTTGGTGGTCGTGTTGAACCAGTCCCATGCACCCGGGATGAAAGCGAAGCCACAAACCACGACGGCTACAATAATCAAAGTGACGATATCCGATTTTTTCATAGCCTTTTGTCTCTTTTATCGTTTTCCTTGTTCTGCCAATAACGACCTAATAGGCAAAGCAAGCACACACCGCAAAGGATACCGCCGAGCACAAAGCCCGTCTGGTCTTCACCTTTGGCCTTATACAAATAGATGCCATAACCGAACATGGCCAAATCCACTATAATGCTAAGGATGTAGCCAACAATGCGGCTAGTCTTTTCGGGCTTCTTTAGCAACAGATTGTCAATCACGAAGGTGACAACAACCAGCGCAGCATAGACCAGATAGTATGTAGCCTTTTCTGTAATCATAATGCTTTTGTTTACTATGACCGTTGACTATGACCATGACCGCTTTTACGATATGTGAAGCGGTCATAGTCAATGTCACTAGTCATAGTCCCTTACTTTTCAATTCGAATACGTGCATCAACAGCAGTAACATAGCGCGGGTTGCCCAGCAACGGGTTGAGGTCCATTTCGACAATCTCGGGTGCTGCCTGAACCAATGCACTGACGCGAGCCACCTGATCGGCATAAAGGTCGATATTGACACCCTCCTGACCACGCACACCTTCGAGAATCTTATAGCCCTTGAGCTGTTTGAGCATCTCCTTGGCTTCGGCAGCAGTAATAGGAGCCAACGCACTCTGCACATCCTTCAGCACCTCGATGAAGATACCACCCAGGCCGAAGAAGACCTGATGACCGAACTTGGCATCCTTGATGGCGCCGATGTAGACATCCAAACCATCCAGCATAGGATACATCTCCACAGCATAAGTCTCAGGGATAACGATAAGGCGATCGAACTCCTTGGCAACGGTGTCGAGGTCTTTCACTCCGAGGGTCACACCGCCCACGTCGCTCTTGTGTAGCGGACCCACAACCTTCATCACCAAAGGTACATCCTTGCTACAGCCGACCTCCTTGGCGAAGGCCATCGCATCCTCCTTCTTCGAGACCTCGACGCTCTTCTTGCGACTGATGCCAGCGGCATCCAGCAGCTCGTTGTAGTCGGCAATTTCAAGATAGCCATCCTTGCAGCGGTCGATGGTGCGACGAATGCGAGCAACGTCAATAGCGGGTTGCTCAACATGCTCAGGTTGCGGCTTGGGAGTGTTGTAAACCTTACAAATGGCGTTACCCAGCACGCACTCCTCGGGGAAGTTGATGCGGCCTTTGGCGATGAAATCATTGATTTCATCCTTTACATTGATAATACTTGGCAGCACAGGGAAGATAGGTTTCTTGCAAGTCTTCATCTTCTCATCCAGCAAATCGTAAACTTCCTTGTTACTGAACAAGCCCGGCGAGCCGAAGATGACAACGGAGAAGTCAATCTCGTCGAAGTCGTTCTCCACGGCATCGAGGATATAACCCAGTTGTTCGGCGGTACCTGTTGCGAGGAAATCGATAGGGTTGCCCACCGAGGAGCCACCGAAAAGTTTCGACAGCAGTTCTGGGGCCTTGGGATGTTCTTTCAGCGAAGGAACTTCCATGCCACCGTTACTCAACACGTCAGTCAGCATCACGGCAGGACCACCCGCATGGGTAACAACGGCACAGCGTTTACCCTTCAGTTCGGGATGCATAAAGACGGCACAGACAGTGGTCAGTTCCTGACGATTCTGGCAGCGCACGATACCTGCCTTGCGGAACAAGGCATCGACAGCAGCGTCACTGGTGGCCAAAGCGCCAGTGTGAGAAGAAGCTGCACGCGATCCGGCAGCACTGTTGCCGCTCTTAATGGCGGCAATGTGGCAACCCTTATTGATCAGGCTGCGGCTATGCTTGAGCAAACGCTGCGGGTCGCCGATTTTCTCCATATAGAGCATGATGACACGAGAGGACTTTTCAGGGTCGAAGGTCTCGTCGAGATGTTCCAACACGTCTTCGATACCCAATTGGGCGCTATTGCCCACAGCCCAAACACTGTTGAACTGTAGACCGTTGCTCATGCCGTATTCCTTGATGAACACAGCGGTGGCACCTGAACCAGTGATGAAATCCACACCTTTGGGATTCAATGGCGGAATGGGTGTGTCGAAGCAACCAGCATAGTTCACGTTGAGGAAGCCAGTGCAGTTGGGACCAATGAGCGAGCCTCCAACGCTGTTGATAGTGTCGACAATGTGCTTCTCAATCTCAGCGCCCTCATGGCTTTCCTCAGAAAAACCAGCGCTGATGATAATAAAGCCTTTGCAGCCCTTCTCTTTGGCCAACACATCGACAGTCTGCGCGCAGAACTTGGCAGCGATGCAGATGATGGCACAATCCACCTGAGGCAGGTCATCGACCTTGGCATAGCATTTCACGCCTTGCACTTCGGTTTCTTTGGGGTTCACTGCATAAACCGGGCCTTGGAACGGGCTCTCCAACAGGTTCTTCAAAGCTTTTCCACCAGGTTTGTGAATGTCTGACGATGCACCGCACACGACGATGCTTTTCGGATTTAATAATTCTTTTGCTATCATATTATTCAGGTATTTGTTGCAACAAACATAATTTGCTGCAAATATAGCCAAAATAACAAAACGGGAAAGCGTTCAATGCTTGTTTTGCAATCTTTCTTCGCAATCGAGCAGCAATTGATAATGTCTAAGGTTGAAAAGACCCATCTTGCAGAGCAGTTCGATGTCCTCGTGGCTCATCCACATCACTGAGTCCACTTCATCTTTTTGCAGATGCAGCATTTCGGCAGGTACATTGCTTTTCAGCATATAGAGAAAAGTGAACTTATATTCATACCTTCTGATTTTCACTAACTTAAGCTCACTCTTGGTCGCTGAAAGTCCAATCTCCTCCTTCATCTCACGCAACATAGCCTGAGCAAAATCGTGCTCGCCACTCTGCACATGACCTGCTGTGGTGGAATAGAAATTGCCTTTCTTGGGCGACACTTTCTGAATCAGGTACTGGCCCTGGTCATTGTAGACATATACCGCCACTATGGGAATCATCAAACCGGGCGGCACCCGCTTCCCACGCTCAATGGTCTGACCCGTGGGTTTCAGTTCACTATCATACAAATCCAGAATTTCCATAATAACAATCGTCTGTAGAGACGCGCCATGGCAGCTCTCTACAACATTTATTTACCGAACAAATCCTTGATGCCACCCAGCGAGCCCAGCATATTCGTGGCCTCGTAAGGCAAATAAACGGTCTTGTTTTCTTGTCCGCTCGCCACTTCTTTCAAAGCCTCGATGTATTTAACGGCAAGCAGATAATTCACGGGGTCAGCGCCTCGGTCGGCGACGGCTTCGGCAATGTTGCGGATGGCAGCAGCTTCAGCTTCGGCTTGCAGCACCTTGGCACGGGCTTCACCTTCAGCTTTCAGGATATTGGCTTGCTTGTCAGCCTCAGCCGCATTGATTTCAGCCTGCTTCTCACCTTCCGAATTCAGAATCTGAGCCTGCTTCTCACCTTCGGCCTTCAGAATCTCAGCACGACGGTTACGCTCGGCCTGCATTTGGAGTTCCATAGTACGACGGATGCTCTCTGGCGGAGTAATATCCTGCAATTCAACGCGGTTTACCTTCACGCCCCATTTATTGGTAGCATCGTCAAGCACGTTGCGGAGCTTCGAGTTGATGGTGTCGCGCGAAGTGAGAGTTTCGTCAAGTTCCATCTCACCAACTACATTACGGAGCGTGGTCTGCGTCAGCTTTTCGATAGCGACAGGCAAGTTCTGGATTTCGTAGGTGGCCTTCATCGGATCCACAATCTGGAAATAGAGCAAGGCATTGATTTCGGTCATCACATTATCCTTGGTGATAACACTTTGTTTGTCGAAGTCATACACTTGCTCACGCATATCAATGCGATTGGCGCGGTCGAGGCGACCATTTTGGCGGCGAACAATCACTTCTTTGGCATGCTCAATGATAGGCAGCACAACGTTGATGCCCGCGTTCAAAGTACGGTTATACTTTCCGAGACGTTCCACAATCATGGTTTCTGACTGCGAAACAATCTTTATGCCCCGAAGGATGTAAATCACAACGAGAGCGACTAAAACGATAAGAACGATGGTAAAGGGAGTCATAGGATTTAATATTTAAAGATTCAAAGATTAATAGACTCAAAGATTAAGGGATTTCAAACTGCTTCTCTCACAACAAAACAAGCACCAACTGAACAACCACTAACTAACAACTCTTAACTGTCAAAATGATACTGTCCAATTTAAGGATTTCAACCTCAGTACCTTTTTCGATGACCAAGCCATCGACTGAGACAGCCTTCCAGTCGTCGCCGTCAACAGCCACACGGCCTGTGTGTTGAGAAGCGTCAATTCGTTCCGAGACGATAGCTTTTCGGCCAATCAAAGCTTCTGCATTGGTTTTCACGTCTTTCGATTTCTTGTCCAAGAATTTCACCACGAAGGGTCTCAAGAAGATGAAGGTCAGCAACGAGACCACGGCAAAGATGATGATTTGCCAAGTAATACTCAAACCCAAGCCAGCGGCCAAGGCAGCCAGGGCAGCACCAATGGCAAAACACAGGGAGCCAAAACCCGCAGTGAGGATTTCAATAATCACCAATACGAATGCGGCAATAAGCCAGATTTGATAAACTTGCATAACGGTTAGATTTGATTCTGCAAACATACAAAAAAGAAAGGCAACCCACAAGGGTTGCCCTTCCTTTTTTTGACCTAATGGTCAATTATTGCATGACAGTGACGCGCTTGACGGTCACACCTTCCTCAGTGTAGACGCGCACTATGTACATGCCAGCGTTGAACTGGGCCATGTTCAAGGTGTAGACGTTGGCATCGAGTTCGGTGTCGAAGACCACCTGGCCGAGCATGCTCACCACTGTGATGCGGCTCATACCGTCGGCTTCAATCGTCACATTGCCCTTCGTCGGGTTAGGATAGAGGGCAACCTTGCCGCTGTTCTCGTCGATGCCAGTCACACCAACCACGACATAATCGTTAGCCGGGTTCTCAGCATCAACAGCAGGATCGGATTCGCATTCGTTGTCATAGACCGTAGTCACCTGGTAGTAGTAAGTACCAGCGCCAGAAGGCGTGTCGATGTACTCGTAGTAGGTCTGACCATCAACGTAATCCACCGTGTTGAGGTAGGTATAGTTAATGTTGTCAGTCGAACGATACACCTTGAAGCCATCAATGCTTGCACGGCTCTTGGCGCCCGTGTTAACCGTCACATCATCCAAGAACAAGTAGTTCATGTCATAGCTGTTATAGTGACGGAAGGCAACATACTTGGTACCAGCAGGCAGTTGAACCGTTCTTGCAGTCCAAGGACTCATTTCACGATGACCGCCACCGGCAATCGATGATCTGACAGCGTTTGCAGTACCCTTACCAATCGGCACATCTTCTTCAAACACCAGTGAGAAGTCGCTGGTATTAGTGCCTGTCGAAGAGGCCATGATGGCATAGTGATCCGGATAACCAGTATTGGTAGCAACATAGTAAGTAACGCTCGTAGCACCAACAACTTCAGGTGAAATCATCCAGTTGTCAGGATCCATGCTGTAGTTGTTCCACGACCATGAGGTAGCGCAGTAAGTGCCGCTGTGGGCATTACCAATACCATAGTCAGCCGGTGTGCCAATCTGCCAGTTTTCACCGTCATTATCGGCATCAACAAGCGTCCAGTTGTTCAGGTTGCCAGCCTCGAAGTCATCGAAGAACGGTACACCTGGTTCAGGACCTGGGCCAGGATTCTCTTCGCCCCACCAGATCTTCACCTGATCGGTAGCGTTGATAGCCTCGCCGTGGATAGGCATATAAGCATCGCATGTCGCACTGCCATTAGGCGTTGAGCAGACCGGGCAACCCATGGACCAACCATAGTTGTGGTCGGGCAGGACCATTTCACCAGGATAGATCGGGCGTACGCAGTACTCGTGGTCACCGAACTCACCTTCAACGGTGTATTCGCGATCGTCAGGACCAGCGAAAGCAACATACTCGCCGTCTTCCGTGATCAGGAAGCCGATGATATCGGGATTGGTCACGATATTGCAGTCGGTCTCACCTTCACCTTCAGTCTTAGTGAAGGAGATGGTTTGTTGCTGTTGCGAGTAGTTCGTGATCATCAGGATGTAGTACTCACCAACTTCAGGCACGTGAGGCGGGTTGTTATTGGAAACAACGCAGTTACCATCAACAAGAGACGAAGATCCGTGGTTGTGTTGCGAAATAGGATAGCCAAGGAACACATCTTCAACGCTAGCGGTTGAGTAGCTGCAGTCGACCATCTTGTCGCAAGTCAGGTCATCGACGCAAGGCGCGTAAGGATCGCTGAACGGACCCCAGATGCAGTAGTCAATGTCATGACCAGCACCAGAAGCATCGTGAGCTTCCATGTGAATGACAAACTTACCAGCAGTATGTATTCTCATGTGATACCACGAAGGATAAGGCTGGCTGGAGAGGCAACCGTATTCAGGACCAGGTTCACCAGTGGCACCTCCTTGGTAAGCAGCTTCAAACTCTATCACTTCTGAAGTGCAGAAAGGCATAGAGCTCAAGCAATGGTCATTATCAGCTCTCAAAGTAGCTGTATTCACATCCATCATAATCGAGAGGTAGTCAGCAGCTTCAACGGAGCTCTTCCACACACTCATCTGGTTAGTGACATCAAGCTTGCTCAGCATGGAGAAGTCAGTTTCAGCACCTACATAGAAGTTTTCGAATTCTTCCATGAAGTTGTCCATCTGGTAAGCCGGGTTGATAATGAATTGGCCATAGTTGTATTCATCCATCATCGTGAAGTTATTGTTATTGCTCAGCGTGTAGAGCAAGTAGCTTCTGAAGTAGACGTCCTTGATGGCATGGAAGTTGAGCAGCACACCGTCTTCGCTATACTGTCTGTAGATTTCGCCTTCCATATTCATTGCACGACCCTTGATCGGAGTGACATTGGCGATGTCCTTCACCTCGCCAGCCGGCAGAGGAGCGAACGCATTCTTAGCGCCACCGCTGATGGTGACGTTGACACCGTCGTTGCCACCGAACATACTCACAGTGAACTCGTAAGTTCTGCCAGCCTCGAACACATAGTCGTTCTGACGGCCACCCACGTTACCGTTGGCAGCGGCAATCCAGATACGATCGCCAGGTGTCGGGTTGGTGATGCACCAGTCATAGGTACCAGCAGGAATCTCAATGCTCACACTATTGTTCATGACCATGTTCTGCGTCGAGCAGTTGCCGTCAGCGTTGGTCGGGATCTTATGCGAGAACTGGGCATAGATGCCTTCGTTGCCAGAGCAGCTCGTGCTCAAAGCACCAGTCTCAGGAATCGTGGAGCCAAACAGCGAATGGGTTTCATCGAGCAGCATCTGATAGCCAGAGCCATCGCCCCAGACGTCGCCAGCAGTCAGGATAACCGTGGCGTTTTCACCAGGTTGTGGGCCAGGACCTGGGCCAGGACCAGGAGTCACAGGCTCACCGAAGCCTTCCCACATAGCCCAACCAGTGCGTGACACATAGAGGTTGTCAACACCGTAGATGATCTCAATCATCACATAGCGCAAGCTAGCAGGATTCCAGAGATCCACGTTCTCCACGATGGTCTCATAACCGTCCTTAGTGATGGTGATTTCATAGTTACCCTTACGGAAGGTATCCCAAGCGTAGTAGCCAGTCTCGTCGAGGACAACGTCGGCGACAGGATAGAGTTCCTGTTCAGCTTCATTCAGGTTCACGAAGCTCACCGTCACGCCCTCTGGGCTGTCGGCGCTGTTGAGCAACACAGTGATGTTAACATCGTTTTCGCCAAGGTACATATCCTTGTCGAGGCAGTTGGACCACACGATCTCGCTCTCGCGAGGCTCTTGCAGGTCGCCAGTGCCAGGAGTAGGAGGTGTAGGAGGAGTCGGAGGTGTAGGACCGCTCTCACCAACGATAGTGATATCGTCAATGAACAAATAGTTCATGTCATCGCTGTTGTAGTGACGGAAGGCCACATACTTCGTACCAGCAGGCAATTGGACGTTCTTCTCAGCCCAGGTACTCATTTCGCGGGTGCCAGCTTGAGTCATTGAACTCTTAATGCTGTTGCCGCTTGCCGTTCCTCTGTAAGCATCTTCCTCAAACACAGTGGTGAAGTCGCTGATGGCAGTACCAGTGCTGGAAGCCATCACTGCATAGTGATCCGGATATGCCGTGTTGGTGGCCACAAAGTAAGTGATGCCGGTTGCACCGTCCACCATCGGAGAAATCATATAATTGTCAGGATACAAAGTATAGTTGTTCCATGACCATGAGCTGGCGCAATAAGTGCCACTGTGGGCAGCACCAATGCCATAATTAGCAGGTGTGGCAATTTGCCAAATGTCGCCATCGCCATCAGCATCAACCATTGTCCAGTTGCTCATGCTGCCGCCTTCAAAGTCATCGCTGAAGATGACATCGCGGTTATCCTTAGCATTACCATCAGTAGGTTGAGCCCAGTGGATAGGACCAGCAATCTCTTCGCCACGGTTGCCAATATAGACACAGCCAACACCCCACTTGTAGATACCAGGAGCGGCATCTGGCCAGCTCACATCGATATAAAGGGTGTCGTGCAGTTCGCAGGACAGAACGACGGTGTTGCCATCAGGATGATCTTCATCGAGGAGCGTGTAAGGACCATCGTTGTAGCAGTCGGTACGATAGACACGGTAGTAAGCAAAGGCGCGGTCGTTGTTCGACATAGCTCTGCCAGGTTCGCCGATGGTGATGTCATCGACATTGAGATAGAACATATCGCTGCATTGGAAGTGACGGATGGCCACATAGCCCATGCCGCTGTAAGCGCTCAGGTCAACAGTATATTCATACCAGTTGCCTTGTACACGGGTGTTACCTTCACGTGAATGACCCATTTGAGGAGTCTCAGCCGAAGGAATAGCTTTCACCATCTTGGGGCTACCGCTAATACCCTTGGCGGTCATCGTCCATTCTTGAAGCATGGTGAAGGAGCTCGGGTTGGTGTTGGTCGTAGAGACAGCCACACCGAAGTGCTCAGCAGCATAGCTGGCATCTTGAGCGCAGGCATAGAATCTGAGGGTGCCACCGAGTTCCACCTGAGGCGAAACGAGGTAGTTGTCGGGATACAGGACAATGCCACCATAGTAGCTCTGTGAGATCACGAAGTCGTTCGAGCCGTCATGGCCAGGCTGACCGGACATGATGCTGCTGGCAATCTCCCAGCCGTAGCCGTCACCGTCAGCATCAACTGAAGTCCAACCTTGCATTGAGCTGTCCTCGAAGTCGTAGGTCGTGCCCGGCATAGGCGGTTCAGGACGACGGTAGAAGGTGATGTAGTCCACATAGAAGCAGTCGTCATTGGTGTTCACACTGCTGTCCTTGGTGTAACGCCACTGGAAGGTGTGCGTACCTTGGGTCACAGGATAGGTCTTTTCGACCCAGTTGCCAGCACCAGAGGCCTGATATTTCTCGACACCGTCGATATAGAAGTGACCATAGTCATAATTGCTTTCAGAAGAAATTCTGGCGAAGAAGCTCATGTCGCCGTCGGCAGGGATGTCGACCGTCACGGTCATGTTACTCGTCACGCTAGCCACGCCAGCGCCACCGCTCTTCATGCAGTAAGTGCCTTCATATGGGTTGTTGGTGGTAATGCTCCAAGGATAAGAACCATCAAGCTGCCAATCGTACTTGCTGAAGTCGCCAGTCTCGAAATCTTCGACGATTTCCTCACCAGGCAGACCGCAGCCCCAGAACACCTTCACATAAGGAGCATTGATGTCCGTGGAGTCGGGATAGTATTGGGCAACGACGGAGCAAACAGGATCGAAGTTCTCGTCGAGGATGTAGTCATACGGGCTAGCCGTCTGGTTATAGTTGACCGCAATCGGTTCACCTTGTTCAGGCACGTAGTCGGTCTGGTAACCATCCTTACCGGCTTGGCCGTCGTAGGTAAGACCTGCATAAACAGCACCGGTGTAGTAACCCTGGGCATTAGTCGTGAAGTTGTAGGTGTGGTTCACACCGAACTCGTCAGGACCAACCATCGTAACGGTGGCGCCAGCGATACCGGTGGTACCATCTTGTTCATAGACGTGACCTTCCACATTGCCACGACCAGAGACTTTCACGACAACTTCATTAGAAGGAGCGGATTCGCCTTCATCGTAAACGGCAGTCACATAGTAGTGATAACCAGCCATGTTATAAGGCTGAGGATCATCCAAATAAGTCGTGTTGCCGATGTTGTTCACTTGAGTGTGACCAATGAGCTCACCATCGCGGTACACGTTGTACATACGATAGGTACGGTCGACAACGGCGTTCCAGCTCAGTGAAATCTGTTCGTCATTGAACACGGTCTCGTCAGCAGCTCTCAAGTTCTGCGGGACGTTGAGGTGGGTCGTGAAGCCCCAGACTGGGCTGCTCACGCCTTCTGGGCAACCATCGTTGTTGAACTCCACTCTCCAGAAGTAGTTGGTGTTGTTCCACAGGTTGCGCACCGTGTAGCTGTTAGCCATATTATTGGTGAAGCTACCATCTTCAGGATAGATGACAGTTTGAGGATGACCAATCTCCGGATGATAGGTCGAACCGAAGATAAGACGCCAACCGGTGGCGTAGTCCGGAATCATCCATTGCAGCGTGACGCTGGCGGGTTCAATGCCATCAGCATTGTCGGCCGGAATCGGGTTGAATGCAAATTCTTCAACAGTCGGGCAAGGCATTTCCTCAGCGTTGATAGTCACCTCGAAGTTGGGAGTGGTTGAGGAGGCAACCAGATAATAGGTGCCAGGCTCAACAGCAGCATTCTCGATCACGGGACCGTAGCTCATAGCATCGCTAGGAGTCGGGGTCGGAGGAGTCGGAGGAGTCGGAGGATTAGGACCGCTGTTACCAGTGTTGACTGTCACATCGTCAAGCAAAACTGCAAACTGGTCATAAGCTTGGTGATGGAAAGCAATCCACACGTTTTGGCCAGCGTAGGCACTCAAGTTCAGAGTTTGCTGGCTCCAGGTACCGAGACGGTTAAAGCTGGCTTCTCTAGTTCCACCTTGACCATTGCCTCTACGGCTGCCACCATTGTTCCAAATAGCAGTGAAGTTAGAGGGAGCAGGTGTTGCAGCAGTGGAGATGCAAACCTCCATATAGTCAGGATAAGAAGCATTGAGTTGATCGTGGTAGAAACTCAGGCTAGCGTTGTTTCCGATGGCATAAGCTTGAGGCGAAACAAGGTAGTCGTCGCAATCAAATGCAAAACCGCCACTTTCAGTATTAACGTACGAGAAGCCCATGGCAAAGTTGTCTGAACCATTTGCACCATAGCCTTCGACGCCGGTGTACAAATCCGTAGCTACAACCCAACCATAGGTGTCACCATCGTTGTCGATGTTGGTCCAGCCTTGGAGGTCGGTTTCGAAGTTATAAGCATAAGATTCGCGGCTACGACCATCGGACTTCATGATGATGTTCGGACGGGTCGTGCTGGTGTACATTGGGTTAGCAGCGGTAGCGTCGTATGCACCGCTGTCCTGATAACGGTAAGCCATAGCATCGAACGGCAGGCTGGGAGTGGCTTCCCAATACACAGTGCTGTTCCATTCGCCATTGTTGCGTTGGCAGTAGATCAAGATGTTGCTGCTGCCATCCCATGCAAAGTTACCCTCGTTGAAGACAAACTCGTTCCAACCGACGACAGGAGTCATTGCTCCCGTGTAAACCTTGGTCATGCCAGTAACGACATGAGAGGTGGTTGTCAGGGTTTCGTCATCCACATTGGCCATCCAGATGGTGATGCCCTGCTGGTTGTAGCCAGTAGTGTTGGTGGCATACCAGCTCAGGCTGGTCATCGGGGCGGTGGTCACACCGGCAGCCTCAAGTTCAGCAGCCAAGAAGAGGTTCTCAGCAATGCTATAATTATACAAGGTGTAGAATGGGAAGTAGCCAGTCGTGCTGGTGCCTTCACCGATCTGGGCCTCAAACGGACCAGCGGCAGCACCGCTGCCACCCATTCCGATGCCAGTGTAGTTGTTGGTAGCCATGGGGCCGCCTTCACCTTCGAAGCCTTCTCTATAGAGGGCCACTTTGCCGTTTTCACCAACAGTGACCTCAGCATTCAGCATCACATCGTGGTCAAACACAAGTTTGTATACGGCATCCTCGCCTTCCGGAATTTCGGGGAAAGGCAGGGTGTAGTCATTGTGAAGGACAATGTGGTGAGCCGAAGCAGGAACCTCGACGAAGGGGAATGTCGTGGCTTCAGTGCAAGCCTTCTCCCAAACATCAGGAATCTCGGGAGCGTAGAGCTCAACCGTGACAGGCCAAATGTGAGCGGCACGGTCACCTTCAGTGATGGCCACAAACTGACGCTCGATCACACCGGCTTCAGTGCCGTTGGTGACCATGTTCAGGGCAACGTCTTCGTTGGGGATCACTTGGAAAGGAAGTTCCTCGCCAGCAACCGTGAATAAACCGTCGCTAGGCGTGAAGTCGAGAACGTTGACAGTGTAGTTAGCACCTTCAGCGTACATGGTGAAGTTGAAGGGTTCCATCCAAGCACCGGCGGGACGAACACCGAGGTCCAGTCTGTCGACGATTTCGACATCACCGTCCATGTACTTCACATGGAGTCCAGCTTCACCGCCGCCACCGCCGCCACCGTTGTAGGCGAAGGTGGTCTTGGGCAGGAAGTTGCGCTGCGAAGCGCTAATGGCGTCAAGGCTGCTGTAGCTGTAGCCTTGCACAGAAGCGCCATTCACCGTCTCACCAGCCCAAGTGATGGACTTGTAGTTACCCCTGGTGGTCAAATAGAAACCAACAAGCAGGTCACCGCCATTGTAGGTGTAAGGGGCGGTAAAGTTGACGGTCATCGTGTTTCCAGTGCCATCAAGAGTACCAGTGTAAACAGTGGTAGCTCCAGCTGTACCAGAAAAGTCACTGATGGTAGCGCCATTCACCTCTTTCACGAACACTTGGAATGTACCTGTCCAAGCTTCCGCGGCAGGAGATGAAATACCAAATGTCAGGCTGCTGATTTCACTACCTGACATCACGCTCAACTCGGAGGCGGGATACACCATCTCGCACTTCAAGTAAGCGTCGGCATAATAGCCGTAAACTGGCACGTAAGCGTTGGTAGCTGTACCATCGTGTACGGTCAGTTCATCTGCTCTCACAAAGCCAGTAACGGCCAGCAAGAGCATCATCATCAAAGAAAAAACTTTCTTTTTCATAATGAATTGATTTGGTTAATAAATAGGTGAATTAATAAGTTTTCTTGCATATAAACACGAAAAGCCCCAATGCAAAAAGGCATGGTGGCATCATTTTTCCTAAGCATAATACGAACATTCGAATGCATAGTAAACGCGTTGTTTTGTTGTCTAGACATTGAAATGACTAACAACTCAGGATTTACCCTTAGTCGGAAATGAAAAAAAATAGTATTTTTATATTTTTTGGAAAAAAAAGAAAAATTTTCGCAAAAATGTTTGGCGAATTGAAAAAAGTTGTATTTTTGCAGCCGCAAACGAAGGGGCATTAGCTCAGTTGGCTAGAGCGCTTGCATGGCATGCAAGAGGTCATCGGTTCGATTCCGTTATGCTCCACAAAAGTAACCCCGCTATTTCAGCGGGGTTTTTTGTTTGTCAACAACACAAGAGATTCCCTTCGGGAATGAAGTTAATCCGTCTAATTAACCAGCGGCGGCTTGTAACGCATATTATCCGTATACATTACCAGCCGCCGCTGTAAAAGAGAAGCGGGCTCCATTCCCGAAGGGAATCCCATTATTCGCCTCTGAGCACTTTAAGCGCCCTCTGCAATACCTCGTCCATCGGGGCGTAAATCGGATAAAAACCTTCGTCATCGAAGAGATTGCGGGCGATGTAAGCCTTCAATAAAATGTTGGTCTCACGTCTTGCTACTCGCTGTTGCTCTTCAGTACCCTTGACACCCTTCTCCTCTGCCAGCTTCACCAACTCGTCGAACATGGCATCGTTTACCACAAACGACTGGTCGAAAGACTTGACGGTTTTATACTGTTGCAATTGTTTACGATGCTTGTCAGTATAATCAAAACCATATTGATAGAGCAAACCTTTATTGACGATGCGGTTGAAATAATATTCCATGCTATCGTTCACCAAGGGTACATAGATGTCGGGCATGATGCCGCCACCGCCGTAAACGGTCTTGCCCTTGGGTGTGGTGTATTTCAATGAGTCGGCGAAATGGATGCTGTCCTCGCTGAAAAGCTCTCCTTTCTCATAGCGTTCCAACGACTCAAGCATATACTCTTCCAAGTCTCCGCTATAGGGCTTTTGGATGCATCGACCTGTAGGCGTGTAGTAACGCGCCACGGTGAGACGGATAGCGGAATTGTCGCTAAGCATGATTTGCTCCTGCACCAATCCCTTGCCGAAAGAGCGTCGGCCAATGATGGTGCCTCGATCGTTGTCCTGCAAGGCTCCAGCCACGATCTCGCTCGCGCTGGCCGACTCACCGTCGATGAGCACCACCACGGGCATGTCCTCCAACATCCCATTTCGACGGGCTTTCATGTATTGGCGTGGACGGTTACGGCCTTCTGTATAGACTATCATACTACTCCTTGGCAAAAACTCATCAGCAATGTCGACGGCAGCACTGAGGAAGCCTCCCGAATTGCCGCGCAAGTCGAGCACAAGTTGTTGCATACCCTTCGCTTTCAGATCCTTAATCCCTTTCTTGAACTCATCGGCTGTAGTGGCAGAAAACTTGCTGAGTTTCAAATAGCCAATTTTCTCATCGAGCATATAGGCGATGTCAATGCTATAAGTGGGAATGGCGGCACGAGTGATGGTGTAGTCAAGCAAACCCTCAACCCCACGGCGCAACACACGAACGCGCACCTTGGTCCCTTTAGGGCCTTTCAGTTTGTGCATCACGTCCTCATTCTTGAGTTTCTTGCTGGCCACCAAGGTGTCATCGACATAAATGATGCGGTCGCCCGCCATGATGCCCACTTTCTCGGAAGGGCCACCCTTGATGACGCTGATAACAGCTATAGTGTCTTTCTCCAAGCGAAACTGCACACCAATGCCGTCGAAGCTGCCCAAAAGCGGGTCGTTCACCTCGTTGAACTCGTCCAAGGAAATGAAGGCGCTGTGCGGGTCGAGCTTCTCCATCATGGCAGCGATAGCCTCATCCTGCAGTTTCTGTGTGTCGGGCTTTTCGACGTAGTCGTTGTCCACATACCACATCACCTCATCGAATTTGCTGCCGCCTTCGAAGGTAATTTGGCGTCTGCCTACACCTTTATTAATATAGAGACCCAAAAGAAGTCCCGACAAGAGAATGATAATGACCCATACAGGGCGAATTCTGTTTTCCATCTTTAATTAATTATGAATGCTGAATGATGAATGTCAATCCATTCAACATTCCTCATTCAGCATTCTGCATTCTACATTAAACTTACACTGTAGCGCTCGACAGCTCCAAGTTGCGATCCATCTTGCGGAACAAGCCTTGCAACACCTTACCCGGACCCACCTCAATGACAGAACGCACGCCTGTAGCAAGGATGTTGCTCATGGTTTGCGTCCACATGACGGGTGAAGTCAGTTGGGCGATGAGGTTCTTCTTGATAATCTCAGGGTCGTTGACCGACTGGCCGGTGACATTTTGGTAAATCGGACAGATGCCTTGGTTGAACGTAGTCTCCTTGATGGCTTCGGCGAGTTCCAAACGGGCAGGTTCCATCAATGGGCTATGGAAAGCGCCACCCACACTCAGCGGCAACACACGCTTGGCACCGGCTTCCTTCAGCTTCTCGGAAGCGGCAGCCACACCTTCAACCGAACCGGAGATAACCAACTGGCCAGGACAATTGTAATTGGCGGGAACCACCACGGCATCCTTAATGGAGGCACACACTTTCTCGATGAGTGCATCCTCGGCTCCGATGACAGCAGCCATCGTGCCAGGCTGAGCCTCGCAGGCCTTCTGCATGGCCATGGCACGCTTGCTCACCAAGCGCAAGCCGTCTTCAAAGCCAAGCACCTTATTGGCGACAAGAGCCGAAAACTCACCCAAGGAATGACCCGCCACCATGGTAGGATCAAACTCTTCAAGCATTGAAGCTAAGATGACGGAATGCAAGAAGATAGCCGGTTGGGTCACCTTGGTTTGGCGCAAATCCTCGTCGGTGCCTTCAAACATGACATCGGTGATTTTGAACTTCAGGATGTTGTTCGCTTTCTTGAACATATCCTTGGCTTTGGAGAAGTTGTCGTACAAGTCCTTCCCCATTCCCACAAATTGGGCCCCTTGACCGGGGAAAACATATGCTTTGATCATTGTGTGATTTAATATTTAAAATTCAAAATTCAAAAATTTAGTGTAGGTTGCTGCCTATCAGTTGGAAAAACTCCTCTCGGGTTGATTCGCGCTCAAAAGCACCGATGAAGTCGCTCGTTGTGGTCACGGCACCTTGTTTCTGCACACCACGCATCGACATGCACAAATGTCGTGCCTCAATGACGACCGCCACACCCAAAGGATGCAACGCCTCGTTGATGGCGTTCTTGATTTGCGTGGTCAGGCGTTCCTGCACCTGAAGGCGGCGCGAATAGGCTTCCACCACACGGGCAATCTTGCTCAGTCCTGTGATGTAGCCGTTGGGGATATAGCCCACATGCGCCTTGCCGATGAACGGAATCAGATGATGCTCGCACAAGGAATACACCTCTATGTCCTTCACAATCACCATCTGGCGGTAGTCTTCCTTGAATTTCGCCGACAGAAGAATCTCCATCGGATCCTGTTCATAGCCATGGGTGAGGAACTGCATCGACTTGGCTACACGCAAAGGCGTCTTCTCAAGACCCTCACGATGCGGGTCTTCGCCCAAAAGCTCCAAGATGGCAGCATAGTGCTCTTGAAGTTTGGCCAACCGTTCCGTGTCGTACTGCTCGATGGCTTCGTAACCGAAACGCTTCCTAAGCTTTTCGTCCATTATCAACCGATTTTTTGCTTAGGCATTGCCACGGTCGACTGCTGTCCCATGACGCACTTACCCGTGAATTGTGCACCCACTTCGATGAGCAGTTGCTTGGTTGTCAGGTCGACTTCCACTTTCGAAGTCGACTTCAGAGCCGTCAGCTCCTCAGTATTTATGTTGCCCTTCACGGCACCTGAAATTTCAGCTTGTTTGCAGTTGAGGTCGCCTTCCATGACGCCAGTTTGACCAATGATGACTTTGCCGTTCGATTTCAGTGACCCAATCAGATGTCCATCGATGCGTATGTCGCCATTCGATTCAATATCACCTTTAATAGTGGTGCCGTTACCGATAAGGTTGCGGGCTTGAGATTCCATTATTGCCATAATTCTTATATATTTATTGTTTATTGTTGTTGGATTCCATAAACGTATTGTATTCTTCCATGTCTTTCGTCTGGTAGAAGACGGGATAATTCTTGATGGAGATGGGGACTATTTTGTATTTGGCTTTGTCGATGCCACCAAAGACATAGTCGGAAATCTGCATCGAGGTAATGTATTCGATGGCTTTTCCTTGACCATCGAAGCTGCCAATGGTGACTATGGTGCGCGCATCATCGAGCACAACACTCTTGACGTTGAAGCTGCGCGTCCTTTGTTCTTTCTTGTTGAAGTCGCTGATACGCACCATCAGCGGGTCAACGCGTACCGACTTGGTATCGCACACAATCATGACAAAATGCTCAATATTGGGCTCATAGGTGTAGGGAGCTTCTTTTTTCACTTCGGGCTTGTCGCCACCTTCTTTATTATCAATGTCAGTCAGCACCAAACCCAGATGATACTCCTCGTTGACGTTCTCCAAAACACGGCGGGCATATGGCGTGATGCTGCTTTGTGGATAGTTGCGCACCAAGTTGTACAAGCCGAATGCCATAGTGTCGACCGAGACCAAACGGCCTTCAGCAACAGCGTGGAGGAAGGCAAAACGCGGCATGAAAGCCGTGTCGGACTCGTAAAGCTGCATAGCGCGTTCGGTATTCATCTTCACACGGTAATACTGCCCCTGTTCGAACGCCTCATAGGTCTTGCTGTAGAAGTCGGAAGCTTCGCGTTCCTGGGCTTGCAGCTTCTCGAAATAGGTCGGGTCATTGATGAACTCGGCATAACTCGAATTAGGATACTTGTCGAAGATCTTGCCTTTGTAAACCAACGCTTGCTCTTCGTGGTTGAGGTCATTGTGCATCTTGTAGAGGGCATACCAAGTGGGCAACTCCTTCTTGTTGTTCGGATAACGGGTGTCAAGTTGCTCATACGACTCGATGGAACGGGGCAAGTCAGAAAGTCGGTCCATATAAAGGAAGCCCAAATGATAGAGACCGTCGGCAATCAGGGAGTCGGCCACCTCCTTTTGTTCGGGCGTGAAAGGCAGGTCTTGTAGATAATACGCTCGGTCATGGGTAGTCAAAGAAGCTTTCTCCTTGCCCTCCTTCCCTTCTTTTCCTTCTTCCTTTTTCTCCTCTTCGCCACTATCTCCACTCATAGCAGCTGCCAGACTCCTTTGGTCGCTGATGCGCCAGTTGTCTTCGTTCTTACGCATACCCCATTTACGGGTAAACTCTGTGAGACCTTTCGAGACAGAAGTCTGGTTGTAAAAGTACCACGAGCCACCTGTTGCACTCATAGCTTCCGTCTGGTCTTTCTTTGCGGATTCATTTCCGCCCACCGTTGAACCCATCAGCGCCAGTTGTTCCTCGTATTCCCGCTTTTCCTGTTCGATTCGTTCCTGTTCGATGACTTGGGCGATAATCTTGTCGATAAGAATGTTCCGCGACACCGAGTCCATAGCCGCCACACGCATCAAGCTGTCCTGGGTGTTGACCACGTTGGCATACATCACCAGTTCGTTCAGTGTTTGGGAGATGTTCATAATGCTGTCGTAGCCTTCATACTCTCGGGTTATGCTGGAGACTGCGGTATCGTAATAGGCTTGAGCCAGTTCATATTGGTTGCCGTCGAACAACATGGAAGCCACTTTCAACGACGATTGTGCCCTTTGGATTTGGTTGTCCTTATAGGCAGCCACCGATTTGCGCAGGTAGTCAATGGCTTTGGATTCGTCACCTTCTCGAAGGGCGAGTTCGGCCATAGCGTAATAAATGCGGTCGCGGTAGTCCTCGTTGTTCGAGTCGCGGAGCATCTTGTTCATCATCTTGTAGAGTTCGGCGGCATTGTTGGCCGTACCCATCTTGGCCATATTCATCTTTGATTCGAAAACCATCTCATACTCAGGATTGCGCTTGATGACTTTCTTGAACTGGGCCGTGGCACGTTCAGAGTCGCCTTGCTGCATGTAAATCTGTCCCAAGATGAACATAGCGCGGGTGCGCAAATCGCGGTCCTTGTTGAGCAAGATACCATTTTTCAGGTATCTGACAGCGTTATTATAGTCCTTGACAGCGATGAAATAGTCGGCAATGGTAAAATCGAAATTACGCAACAGTTCCTTAGGGGGCTTATTGAGTCCCGCTGTCTTGGTCTGCAGCTGCTCAATCATGGCAATGGCCTTGGGATACTCTTCCGTTTGAATATAGGATTTGATGAGCCACATATTGGCCACGTAAGAGATGTCGTTGTAGTTATATTCGTTGGCTACGTAATCGAAAGTGCGTTTAGCGGGAATGTAATCGTGCTTGTAGAAATGCGCCTTGCCCATGATGAGATAGGCATCGTCAATCCATTTCACACGCTCACGGCTACCGAAATTCATGGAGTGTTTCTGGACACAGATGGAAGTCTTCTCCAAAGCGCGATCCATAGTGGAGTTCATCGCCATACCATTCTGTTGGGTGCCGTAGTTGTAGACGCGCAATACCTTGGTATAATCGTCTTTCACTGCATTGCGGAGCTGCTTTTCGCCGTCCTCGACGGCCAACTCTCCGTTGAAATAGATGTTGTAATGGCTAGTCAGGTTATGGTACATACGGCGGGTAAGCGTGTTTTTCTTGGTGGAGCAGCCGCTCAAGAGCAGCAGCGCCATCACGCAGCCCATTGTCACGATTATGTTGGTTCTTCTAAGCACTTTGTTGTCGTTTATAAAAAGGATAACTCCAATTTGCCCCGAATATTACAAGAGAGAGAAAATCATTGTCGTTGTCCATACCATTTTTTAGCCTCGTCAAGGAGCATCTCGTCGGTAGGCTCCACCAAGGCGGAACGCATCACATTGGCAATGCTATCGGTCGTGGTCTTGAACTCGTCCAGAAGCAAGCGGTCGAAGTCGGCCTGACGGCTTTTCGCGATGCCTTCGCGTTCTTGTTCCAAAGCTTGCAAGGCCTTGTTCTTATACTCATCCAAAGCCAGGTATTGTATCAGGCTTTCCACCATTTTCAGACTATCTTCCGACCAGTCGAATTTGAGGCCTTCGCTGAGCGATTTCAACTCATATTTCTTGCAGAGCTCTGGCAGTTGCCCTTGTATCTTCTCCACTTCGCGGCCAAAGTCGACGGCCAACCGCTCCGAACGTTCCTTCTCCACGTTGGCTTTGATTTTCGGCACGTAGATAACAGCCAAACCAGCCAAGATGGCGAGCACGACGGCAACGATAATCAGTTTCACAAAGGAATGGCCTTTGGTGATAGCAGAGCGCACATCACTGATGCTGTCAAAGCGTTGCTCCCTAGAGAACTGGGTGCAGTGGGTGGCCACAGCACCAAACTGCTTGGAGATGTTGCGTTCGCCGATAAACTCCATGATCTTTCCCAAAGAATAGATATCGGCACGTGAATCGAAATCCTCACCTTTGATGATTTCGGGCGCTACGAACTCCATCTCTTTGATGAGCAGTTCACGGTCGGCATCCTGCTTCGTCTCAGGGATGCCCAAGTCGATGAGTTTGGCACGGTAGTCGCTGGCAGTCACCATGATATTCTCGGGATTCAGGTTACAATGCACCAGACCGTTGCGATGCAAATAAGTCAAGCCATCACAGACATCCGTGAGGATGGTTTTCACCTGTTTTTCAGAGAGCGTTCCCACACGCACATGCTCGGCCAAGGACTTGCCATCAATGTACTCAAATATGATGCAGTCGCCTATGCCTTCGATTTGTACAAAGTCCAGGGCCTTGCGGATGTATTTATTGTCGAGCATAGATGTGGTTTCATACTCTTGCCTTAGTGAGGCTCTGCATGCTGCATCGTCAATACACTCTTTCTTCAAAGACTTGACAATGACTTTTTTACCATGATTGTTCGCCGTAAAAACGCGGCTATTTCCATAGCGAGAGCTATGTAAAGGACGCAAATCGGCGTAATCGTTTGAATAGTTGTTTTCTGACATTCTTCACAATGTATTTATCCATAGAAAAGCCCCGCATCACGCGGAACCCATCATGCGATTTGGGCGCAAAGATAACGTATTTTTCCGAACATTCGGCAAAAGTGGACGGGAAAAAGATTAATTATTAGGTGTGACTCTTTCCCATTCATCAAAATAGTTTTTATACACCGAAAAATATTTCGTGCCATTTTGTCAGTTTTTTGTATTTTTGCCGTTTCGTAAAAGCAAAATTTAGGCAAACTGCGGGACGCAGTTTGTGACAGTGTAAATTGAAAATCAAATAATTACATAAAATGAAAATCTCTTATAATTGGTTGAAACAATACGTCAACTGCGATTATCCGGCCGAGAAAGTCAGTGAACTCCTCACCTCAACGGGACTTGAAGTGGAAGACCTCGAGCGTTTTGAGTCGGTGAAAGGCGCCTTGAAAGGCGTCGTCGTGGGCAAGGTGCTCACGTGCATCGACCACCCCAACTCCGACCACCTGCACATCACCACCGTTGATGTCGGTGGCGAAGAGCCCCTGCACATCGTTTGCGGCGCACCCAACGTGGCAACTGGCCAGAAAGTGCTCGTGGCGACCATCAACACCGAACTCTGGATTGGCGACGAACATATCACCATCAAGAAAGGCAAGATTCGCGGCGAGGTCTCGGAAGGCATGATTTGCGCCGAGGACGAGCTGCAACTTGGCACCTCGCACGAAGGCATCATGGTACTGCCCGATGACTATGAAGTAGGCAAACCCGCATCGTTCTATTTCCCTGTGGAAGAGGATTATACCATTGAAATCGGCCTCACCGCCAACCGCAGCGACGCTACCTCGCACATCGGCTCGGCCCGCGACCTAGTGGCCGCCCTCAACCAGCGTGAGAACACCACCAAATACCACCTTATCCGTCCCTCGGTGGACGATTTCAAGGTGGAAAACCACGACAACGACATCGAAGTGGTCGTCGAAGACACGCAGGCCTGCCCACGCTACTCTGGCGTGACCATCAGCGGCGTAAAAGTCGGCGAGTCACCAGCTTGGCTGAAGAACCGCCTTGCCGCCGTCGGCATCCGTAGCATCAACAACATTGTCGACATCACCAACTATGTGCTAATGGAAGTAGGTCAGCCCATGCACGCTTTCGACGCCGACAAGATCACGGGTAAGAAGGTCGTGGTGAAATGTATGCCCGAAGGCACACCTTTCGTCACCCTCGACGGCGTGGAGCGCAAGCTCAACAGCCGTAACCTGATGATTTGCAATGCCGAAGAGCCCATGTGCATCGCCGGCGTGTTTGGCGGACAAAAGTCGGGCGTGACCATGGAGACCACCAACGTCTTCCTCGAGAGTGCCTACTTCAACCCCACAAGCATCCGCAAGACCTCCAAGTTCCACGGCCTGCAGACCGACGCCTCGTTCCGCTACGAGCGTGGCGCCGACCCCAACATCACCCTCTTCGCCCTGAAACGCGCCGCCTTATTAATTAAGGAGCTGGCTGGAGGTACCATTTCTTCCGAAATCAAGGACGTGAAGAACGGCGACTTTGCCCCTGCCCGCGTGGATTTGAAGTTTGACTACCTGAACAAACTGGCTGGTAAGGTCATCGACCCGACCCAAGCCGTCAACATACTGAAGAGCCTTGAGTGCCAAGTCGTTGAACAAGACAACAAGCACGTGGTCGTCGACGTGCACACCAGCAAGGTCGATGTGACCCGTCCCGCTGATGTGGTGGAAGAAATTCTTCGCATCTACGGCTACGACAACATCGAGATCCCGAGCCGCATCCACGCCTCCATCAGTCGCGCCACGAAGCCTGATGCAGACAAGATGCCGCAGAAGATCAGCGACATGCTTGTCGCCAACGGCTTCTACGAGATCATGAACAACTCGCTCACCAAGGCCGCCTATAGCGAGGCCTTCCCTGCCTTCGACCCAGCCCAAAACGTGAAGATTTTGAACCCGCTCAGCAGCGACCTCAACGTGATGCGCCAGACCCTGATGTGGGGTGGTTTGGAGAGCATCGCCTTCAACCAAAACCGCAAGGTCAGCGACATGAAGTTCTTCGAGTTCGGCAGCGTCTACTTCTTCGACGCATCGAAAGTTGGCGACGAGACCAAGCCGCTCAAGCCCTATAATGAGCACACCTGCCTCGACCTCTTCCTCACCGGCAACAAGCAAGCCGAGCTGTGGAACGCCCCGAGCAAGGCCCTCGACTACTTCGACCTGAAGGAATACGTCATGGGCGTGCTCAACCACTTCAAGTTTGACTTCAAGGCCTTGGAAGCCAAGGAATCCGACCTACCGCATTTCGACTACGCGACCACCTATAGCGTCGACGGCAAGGAAATCGTCACCCTCGGCAAACTCAGCAAGAAGACCCTGAAGCATTTCGACCTAAAGAAGGATGTCTACTACGCCACTTTCAACTGGACCTTGATGATGCAATGCCTGGCCAAGGCCAAGGAAGTGCACTTCGAGCCGCTGTCGAAGTTCCCCGCTGTGCGCCGCGACCTCGCCATGATTTTCGACAAGAACGTCACTTTCGACGAAGTCAAGAAAGTCGCCATGGCCGCCGAGAACAAGATCCTGCAATCTATGAGCCTCTTCGACGTTTACGAAGGCGAGAAGATCCCCGCAGGCAAGAAACAGTACGCCATGAGCTTCGTGCTGATGTCGCCCACCACCACCCTCACCGACAAAGTGATTGAGAAGACGATGGGGAAGATCCAAGGCGCGATGGAACAACAACTTGGTGCAGTACTTAGATAGTTGAAAGGACTATGGCTTATGGCCTATGACCATGGCCTGGCCCACGAAAAACCTTGAGTTTCATGCTTTCGGTGGGATAAGCCATAGGCCATGAACCATAAGCCATAGTAACTGAACAACTGAACAACTGACTAACTGAACAACTGACCATGGACGTACAAGCAATAAAACGGACCTTCGGCATCATTGGCACCGACCCTGAGCTGGACCGCGCCATCGGCATTGCTGCACAGGTGGCCTCCACTGACCTCACCGTGCTCATCACGGGCGAGAGCGGCACGGGTAAGGATGTGTTTCCGAAGATCATCCACCAGAATAGCGCACGCAAGCACGGACAATACTTTGCCGTGAACTGCGGTGCCATCCCAGAGGGCACCATCGACTCGGAGCTGTTTGGCCACGAGAAAGGCGCTTTTACCGGTGCCGTGGGCGAGCGCAAAGGTTACTTCGAGATTGCCGACAAAGGCACCCTCTTCTTGGATGAAGTCGGCGAACTGCCCCTCTCCACCCAAGCAAGACTATTACGTGTGCTCGAAAACGGCGAGTTCATCCGCGTAGGCGGCTCCAAGGTGATGAAGACCAATGTCAGAATCGTGGCTGCCACCAATGTGGACTTGCCTGTGGCTATCGAAAAAGGCCGTTTCCGCGAGGATTTGTATTATAGGTTGAACACCATCCCGATTCACATTCCCGCCTTGCGCGAAAGAAAGGCCGACATCCCGCTTCTGTTCCGCAAGTTTGCCGCCGACTTCGCCGAGCGCAACCACATCCCCGCCATCACGATGACCCCCGATGCGATGAAGATGATGGAGAACTACCGTTGGGACGGCAATGTGCGCCAACTGAAGAATGTCACTGAGCAGATTTCCATCATGGAGACTGAACGGACCATCACTGCGGAGACTTTGGCCAAATACCTGCCCAACAGAGTGCAAAGTGCCTTGCCCGTGTTGCTGCCCCATGACGACTCTATGGACAGCGTCAGTGAGCGCGACCTGCTCTATCGGGTGTTGTTCGACATGAAGAAGGACATCGCCGAATTGCGCGCCCAAGTCAACAACATGAGCAATGGTCGTCCGGCGGAAACCAATTATGTCCAAGCCACACCAGTGACCCAAATCGGCGACACCGTGGTGACCCGTGTGAGCCAAAACGAGCCTGAGGTCAACGAGCAGGAATTTGCCGAATTTGTTCCTGCCGAAGAGACCTACGGGGGCGTTTCGACAGGCTCAACGGCCCACACGACCGAAACACTATCGCTAGAGCATCACGAGAAAGAGATGATTATCAAGGCATTGGAAGCCCACAGAGGCAAGCGCAAAGATGCTGCCAAGGCTTTGGGCATCAGCGAGCGCACCTTGTACAGGAAAATCAACGAATACGGCATAAATCTATGAGGTTGAAGGCAAAAATAGCGGTTATGGTGTTGGCTTTGGCTCTCGTTTGCCAAGGTTGTGGCATCTATTCCTTCTCGGGCGCATCGATACCCGCCGAGGCCAAGACCGTTTCGGTGCAGTATTTCCCCAACCACGCCCAGCTTGTCAACCCGATGCTGAGTAACAACTTCACCAATGCCTTGCGCGATGCCATGACCAACCAAACCACTTTGGATATGGTGGAGACTGGCGGCGACATTGCCTTTGAAGGCGAAATCACCGACTACAAGACCACACCCGTAGCCATCACCTCAGGACAAACCGCTGCCATGAATCGACTCACCGTCACGGTACAAGTGCGTTTCAGCAACAGCATAGACGACACCAAAGACTTCGAGCAATCCTTCTCGCGCTACGAGGACTACCCCAGCGACCAGGACTTGAACTCGGTGCAAGAATCACTTACCTCGACGATCATTGAGCAACTGGTGGAAGACATATTCAATAAGGCATTAGTAAACTGGTAATTAATAATGCGGAATGCAGCATGATAAATAACAACCAACTCTCAACTTTAAACTATAAACTTACAACTACTCTAAACTCTCAACTCTAAACTCTCAACTGAAAAGATGGACAGCAAGCAACTCATAGGATACATGACGCGGCCAGAGACGCTGAAAGACGGAGCCGTGCAGGAGATGGAGCAACTGGTGGCGGATTATCCCTACTTCGCCATCGGGCAGACCTTGTTGACCATCGCCTACCAGAACACCGACGACAAACGCTACGAGAGTCAGCTGAGACACACGGCAGCCATTGTGCCCAACCGCGACAAGCTGCGCCTCTTCACCCTCATCGCCCGTCACCGCTGGACAAGCGAGCCCGAGGTGCCTGCCCTACCTGATGAGATTGTCCCCGCCGAACCCGTTCACTCCGACACTGAATCCACCGAAACGAAAGAAGAGCAAAACAGCCGTATCATCCGCGAAAAAGTCTTCATCATCCCTGAAATCGACCTCAGCGGAAGCCACGAGGAACTCTCCGCCGAGATGGCCTTGCTCGAGGAAAAACGCAAGTCGTTAGATGAGCTGAAAGCCATCATCGCCAACCGTCTGAAAGAAATCGAAGCCGAAAAACAGCAGAAAGAGATTGAAAAGCCGAAGCCCAAGAAGTTGTCTCGCAAAGAGTTGATAGACAAGTTTATACTCGAAAACCCGACCATCTCCAGACCCAAGGCGGAGTTCTACAATCCTATCTCGGTGGCTCAAAACAGCATCATCGACCAGGAGAACATCGTGAGCGAGACTTTGGCCAAGATTTACGAAAAACAAGGATACATTGAAAAAGCAATTTCAATTTATGAAAAATTAGGCTTGCATTATCCAGAAAAAAGTCGTTATTTTGCAGCCCAAATTAAACGGCTCCAAGAAAGCAAAGAAAATTAATCATTAAATCTATAAAAATGTACACAGCATTAGTAATTACAATCTTGTTTGTCAGTGTGTTATTAGGATTGATCGTTCTGATTCAGAACTCAAAAGGTGGCGGTTTGGTCTCCAATTTCGGAGGTGCCAACCAGATGATGGGCGTGCGTCAGACGAGCGATTTCCTTGAGAAAGCCACATGGACTTTGGGTGCTATCTTGGTGGTGCTTTGCCTCCTTTCGAGCATTACACTCCCCAAGAACTCCAAAGAAGGCACTCCCAAGAGCGAACTGGAGAATGTGATTGCTCCGCTTCCCACTGTGGAAACTCCTGCAGCCACGACGAATATGCCAGCTTCATCCGATGCTCCTGCTGAGGCCACTGAAGCTCCAGCCGAGGCTCCGGCAGAATAATAAACAGACAATCGAGCAAATGATATAGGATGGCCCAATGGTCATCCTATTTTTTTACCAATTCCATTGAATGATTTTGCGGCTAATATGATTGCGGCTGCCGCGGTACGACAGCCCTACAGACCAGCCATTGGGCATAACGTTTCCGTTGGGGCTGTAGGGCTGTCACACCGTGGCAACCGAAAAACACAAAACCGTAAACATCAATGCGGCTGTCGTAATACGGCAGCCCTACAGACCAGCCATCGGGCGTAACGTTT
>JAEEGJ010007786.1_pt1 | contig 30208 bp, 20 predicted proteins | sample 8958761 | NCBI WGS metagenome assembly JAEEGJ01 (sample SAMN16246546, study PRJNA631951) | gut metagenome | biome: gut microbiome; feature: rumen; material: RS-attached | host: Bos | place: Iran: Karaj | collected 2018-10
CCCTGTCCAGCGGGTGTCGTTGGTGATGTCATAGTCATCCCAACGCACGTTCACCAAAATATTGCCTGTCCCTTGTATAGGTGTCATCTCTATGCTTAACCCCGTCAGATAGGTGGTCTGTGTATTATTTTGGGGGTACTGTGCGTAAATGACAGATTCAGAATTGTTGTTGCTATAGTATGTCTTGGCGTTGTTAGTACTTGGATTAGTTCCCATGTTGATTTTGGCATGGAATCTGAAAGCATCCAAAGTGTCGCCAATAACAGGTAGGTTGTCATCATTTAGATTATTAAAAATTTTACGCCAGGTATCAGCTTCGTTATGGACTTTTAATACAGTATCTATAGGTTGTAGATAGAAATGTTTTTCTTGATCCTGTCCACCGCAAAGCGGGTTTTCCTCATTGCGCTTGATGGCCAAATAGTGGGTTTCATAGTTTACGCAGTTTATATTGTGAGTGTCCGCCACAAACTCGTAATCGTAATAGCCCTCCGCTGGGATGATTTTCAAGTTGTCGCGATGATAGAAATCCCAAACTTGATTATAAGTCCCTTCCAGAATGTCTCTGCCGATTTGATAATAGGCATAAATCCCTGCCATACCCTGAGGCCGACAATAGGCATAGCGGTCAATATTTGAATATTGGAGGAAATCCAATTTGTTGTTGCTCCCCACCTGATGGTTTTCCAGCCAGATGTACTGATTTGATGAAGTGACACTGTCTTTGTACGGTAGTTTGATGCGTATTACATCGCCGTATGTCACGAAATCGCGCAGGACAAAATTCCGATTGCCAGACTCCTTCGAGATGTCGGATGTCACGGACTGCGTGTTGCTGATGTCGCGAGCTGATATATAATCTACAGCCTGTGGATGTTTCCAGTGCATGCGCCACCGTTCATAACCATTACAGGAGACCAAGGACGAACCAGCAGCACCCATTAGTCCATAACCACCTTGGATGTTCAGGAATGGCATTGAACAACCCCATCCCCGATGGTTCCCTCCTGATGTATGGAAGTTATTACTACCGAACAAACTATGGGATATTTCATGGGTGACAATGTTAGTCGGATTGTCATAAAAATCCCTGTCTCCTACGCATTGTAATGTACCAGCCATCACTTTGTACCAGTTCCCTTCTATCATTAAGGAGTCAATAAAAACCTCTCCATATCCACTTCCCGGATTGATATCTGCGTGCTGTTTGTTGATATTTCTGATCAATAGGTTTATGAAATCAATTTTCCCATCCTGATCATAGTCATAATCCGACAGCTTATTACGGCCATACAATGCCTGAAGCCCATTACCGTTACTCATCATCATCTTTACAGCTGTTGCTATCTTTTGACAATTCAGAGTATCCACATTCGTCACGGCGCGAGCTGTGCTTTCACGCAGATTAACCACAACAAAATCACCGATGATTTGCAAGCTGTCGAAAGAGGATTCGCCGTACAATCGTGTGCAGTAACCGTGCGTCTGTCCAGCAACATACACGGTGTCCATCCAGTCTAACAAGTATTTGGGAATAGCGGTATTGTTGATACCTTCCAAGGAAGGATTCGTGACAGGCGGCCAATAGGTGGTGTCTGAGAACGGTTCGTTGTATTCCGGATGCTGGTCGTATATGATGTTAACGAAAATGTTCAGACAACGGATTTTGGCATTTGGAGAAATACCACACCCTTCCCAACTATGCTTTTGTCCGAAAAGCAATATAGGGAATGTTAACAAAAACAGAAATAATGTCTTTTTCATTGTTTAACAATTTTTTTAGTGATTTTACGATTATGTTGGTCAATAAAAGTAAACATATATACACCTTGCGGAAGTGCGGACACATCCAGGACTGTTTTTTTATCATTCACTGAAAACTGCCGGCACACTCTGCCCACCACGTCGCGTACAATCGCTGTCCCTGAAACCTCCATTTCGGTGGTGAATTCCAAAGTGACGTGATCGTTTGTGGGATTAGGATATACTTGCATGCAAGATTCAGGATAGAGGGGAACACCCGCCGCGCTTTGATAGCATCCCAATGCTTCATGAGTCATATAGTAGTGATTGTCATCCTTATGGAGACACAACAAAACTCCTAAAACAGGTTCCGATACGGGTGGATGAATGCCAAATATAGGCCCAACACCCTCCATAAAACGCAATGAGATGTTATAGTCAACCATATAAGAGGCAGAATGTGATGTATAGAAAGCTTCTATCTCACCATATTCATCGCAAAATGAGAGATATACCACTTTTCTGCCTGACGGGTAATGGACACTATCCACTACCATTTTCCTATCCCCATGTAAGCTCCAATGGGCTGATCCGTCAGGTAGCATAAAAGTATCCCCCACGGAAAGTGACAAATCACACAACAAATATTCATCATCTGTGGTGTCTGTGCCATACCGTGCATATAGGCGACCGTTCACCAAGTCCTCCCGCAAAAATATTGAGAAATAATCTTGGTGATAATAATATGTATAATCTCCTATACGCACCGTATCTCTCTCGTTGAAAGAGAATGTGAACGTTGCATTACAGCTACCTATAGCATAAGGGTCATATTCATCCGTGTAGCATGTCATAATATAGTCAGTGGCGTATTCCCACGACTCTTGTCCGAAGAATGACTCATACTGCGCTTGGATGGGGAAATTGGCGAACAACAGCACCATGAAAGCCAATGCGGAACCGAAACGTCCGCTAAATTTCTCTGTTTGTGTTTTTCTTCTTTTCATTGCTGTGAATTTTTAAGGGTTATGAATTGATTTGGCGAAAATACGATTTTTTCGGTTTACGATTTGCGATTTGCGGTTGGGGGGATCCGTTATTTCCTCACAATTTTCTGGTGGTAGTCCTTGCCGTCCGCATCCGTCACGCGCAACACATAGACCCCGGCGGGGATGGATTTCACGGTTATGGTTGCGGTGCCGCCTCGTAGAGACGCGCCATGGCACGTCTCTACGACCCGTCCTTGCAAATCGTACAACGCCACGTTCGCGATGCCCGTGCCGCCGCGCAATTCGATGAACAGAACGTCATCGGTGGGGTTGGGATAGACGGTAAGATTCGTTTCCCCTTCCTGTTGCGGCACCTTGGCACTGCGGGTCTCCATATTGTTGTTCTGGTTGTCCATGTTGTCGTCCCCCAACAAATCGTCCTCGTAACAAATCCCGTGGAAGAAACACAGCACCCCTTTCGCCATCACCGAGGCGCGGCCCGTGTTCCGCTCCGCGATGGTCTGCAACTGCGCGATCTGCGAATTGGTCAGCGAATACCAATTTATCGTCGGCGAATTAAGCGAATTTGGCGAATTATCGTTGCCTGTGTTGTCCTGGTTGTCCGCGTTGTCGTTATTGTCTCCCCGCAACGCCAATTTCAGCGCATGGAATTCCGCGTAGTTGGCCATTTCCGCATCGTCCACGTCTGCCGTGAACGTTTCCACATAACCCTCCATGAACCGCGTTTCCGTCAACGAATACGGATCGCCGATGTGCTGCGCGGCAGCGTGCCACTGCTCCAGTTCTGTAAGGTCCAAGACGGTGTCTGACATGAGAGTGCGCACGGCGGTGTAATAGATGTCGGACAACGGTTGGGTCGAACCCGTGCAGGCATCCATGTCGGACTGGAATTCCGCCAATTTCGGCGGAACCCCTCCTCCATTACACAACGTGGGCGCACAGGAATTGGCTGCGGCTGAACTGTTCTCATTCACGTAAGAGTTATTGAGATTGTAGGGTGTATGATAACCGCCGCTACTATAGTAATACGTGATTGACGGCGACCCCACATAGCGGAAACTGTTCGTCTGCGTGTTGCGGAAATTATTGTCCGCGCCGCTGCCGATTTCTCCCTGATTATTCCGCATTGAGGATCCATTTGACATATATATGTCGTACTTGTTGTGGTAAAAGTCGTTGCAGGTGGTTTGCAGGCCTGACCTGGCATTTCCGTTGTTCCTCGCCACATAAATGCCGTAGCCGAGCTTCTCGAACGTGTTCAGGTGCAGGGTGTTGTCGCCGGTGCCCGAACTGTCCACACAGATGCCTGCGGAGGCGAACAGCAAGGGGTCGGAGTAGGTGCTTCGGCTGAAGGTGTTGCCCTCCACCAAATACCCTGTGCTGGTTCTCAAATCCAATCCTCTGTTGCTTAGCGACTGGATTGGCACCTGATCAAGGTCGAATTCGCATCGCGTCACAGAAGTAAAATGGTTGCCAGCTATTTTCACACCTGTATGGTTGTTGCTGAAAAGGGCGTGGTTGATCTGGACGGCATGTTGCGCTCCCGTGGTGAGCGCCTCCACAGCGGTGTAAAAGCCTGAAAACGTGTTATAGGTGGAATTGGCCGCAGGACAGTCGCAACCTGCCGGAACAGCCTGTTCGGAGTTGCAGTAGGTGTCGAGGGTGAAGCCCGCGTCCTCCGCATAGATGGCATGGCGGCGCTGGTAACGCGCACCCGTCTGGTTCGTGAACGTGCATCCCTTGAACTTGATGTCCCACACATCCCAAAGGGTGACATGGTCGTTTGGGTCGAAGCCGTTGGAGACGAAATGGTTGCCGTTGTCCACCCTGAACTCGCAGTTCCGGAAATGACTGACATTGCTGGCTGCGTTCCCGTTGGGCAGAATGTTGGTATAGGGGTAGAAGGCTACGGCTTTGCAGTTGTTGACGAAGTGTGCGCTGTCGGCCTTGATAATCCCGCCGGTGGTGAAATATTCTGTGTCCTCGCGCAGACCCGTGCGTATTCCGCACAGCGCGTTCTCTATCACAGCGCCGTTCCTCAACTCCACCGTTCCCTGATACTGTGCAATCTGTCGCTTGGTGCGGTCGCCCACCACTTCGATGCCCTGCCACAGCTCGCCAGGGCAGGCGGAGGTCAGGGTGCCGCCATCAACGATGAGCTTGCCGCCAGGACGGACGATGAGTTTCGCTGAAGGAGCCATTTCAACACGGCAAGTTATAGTTAGTGTCACCCCCGAATCCACAACCACAGTCTGGTAATACTTTCTCGTATAATCAACTAACTGATTTTCTGTGATATGTAAATCGGGGGGATTCTCCTCACCGTATGCGTATTTTCTTAGATTTGACACCTGCAAAGCCCGCCAGATTCGTCCACACTGCAAAGCAGAAAAATGTCGTGAGTAAGAGGTTCCTCCCATAATGTTATTAGTGCAAGTGTTGGTTGAATCGTAAGGGTCACAATCCCAGCCTGCGTCGTGCATACAAACCCGTCCAGGTGACATGTGATGGCACCACGGTTGTTGCACAGTGCCGAAAACATCCCATAAAAATTCTTTACTACCTATCAAATTCACTTCAAGAGGATCATTAAGATACGTATGACATAATCCAAAGGCGTGACCAAACTCATGCGCCATGTGAAGCGCAAAACCATACAAGTGTTTGGGTTTGTTTTGATGAACGGAAACTATAGTAGGATAAGGATTGTTATAGCCATTTGAGCATCCCGAACGAGCGGCAAGAGAATCAATTGACAAATGATAACTAAAGTTGTTAAGCCGTTCAGGAAAATTGCTGGCTAAATAGCTAATAAAGGGTCCCGTTGTCGTATCGTATGCCAATTGGCTGTTGTTGTAGTAATATACAGTGTCTATTTCAAAACGCACCTTTGTGTCTTCTATAAACTGTGTGTTAGGAATATATAAACTGAATGTGTCATTATGCGAATAAATAAGATTTAAATAATCAAAAGCCAATTGCAAACTATCCCTGAATGCGGGCGTATCCTGCCACCAGTTTCCCGTCCCATCGTCCTTTCGCCAAACGTGAACGTTTACTGGGATGGTAACTATAGGTGTAGCCTCATTCGGAATATAACGGGAAATGAACAAGGCTGTGTCAGTGTTATTATTTGGTTTTGCTCGGATACAGTAGTCGTTGGTTCGATCTTCATATTCAATAGTATCATAACAAAAGAACTGGGCATTTGTAATTAAACATCCTATTATCATTGCAAAACAAAGGAGTATCTTTTTCATAACTTAATGATTTTTTGGGTGACATGTCTCTTGTTTTCTCCCAACTCAACTAAATAAACACCCTTTGGCAAAAAACTGAGATCTATTTCTTTATCAAACATTGTTCCACTAACAGTTTCGTTATGAACACAGATACCCATCATGTTAAAAATATTTACTGAAAAATCTCTGTCATCCAATTGCTTGACAGATATATGCAACCGATTTGTTACCGGGTTGGGGTAAGCCCTAAAATTCAGCTTTTCCCACTCCGGCACATCTCCTCCGCCGTGACCATTATTAAAACAGTCGTCCAATCCGTCAAAATCAAATCCTGTCTGGTAAGATGCACCCGTGCTGTCGCTATAGCACAACAACATTCTAAAAGGGAATTCGGCCTCGACAATGCTGAAGTCATCAAATCCCCTTAACCGTCCAATGCCTTCTATCCAAACCTCCTCAAAGATGGTTCCGTCTGTTTGCAATAGAATTCTCTTGCGTGTGGTGCCATCTGACATTGTAATGAGAGAATCTGAATCTATATAGTAAGTGTCGTGAGCATAACCATTCTCATACCCGGTCAGCACGTATGCACTCTCAAATCGGGAGGCATATATTTCCTGGGCGGAATGGGAACTTGGACAAATGGTATAAAAAGAAAAATAATCGCCTAACTGCGGAGAGAAATCATAAAGTACCACCTCCATGCCGGTATCAGTCACATGGTGACCTTGGTTATGATCCCACACCTGTGTTCCCGCAGGCAAATAGACGTAAACCTTCTTCTCCGCCACATCATTGCGGATGGCCGCGAAGTATTCCGCATCTTCCAAACTGAACTCGAAAGGCTGATCCCCCACATGACGGTAGATTTTCAGATACGTTTTCCCGTCCAGCACAGTATCCCCTGCGGTCATGTATTTCTCGTTGCTGACCGACCAGATGCAACCATCCGTGATGGGATGGTAAACTTCTTGCGCCTTTCCTGCAAACACGACGAGCAACATCACCACCGTGGCCAACGTGACGCCGAAACGCCCGCTAATTTTCTCTGTTTGTGTCTTGATCTTTTTCATTGTTGTAAATTTTGGGTTATGAATTTATTTGGCAAAAATACGTTTTTTTCGGTTTGCGATTTGCGAATTGATTGCGGGGGATGTAGGGGCGAATAATTATTCGCCCCTACAACGTCCCGCAATCCGTCATTTCCTAACGATTTTCCGATGGTATTCCTTGCCGTCCGCATCCATCACCCGCAACACATACACGCCGGCGGGGATGTCGCGCATGTTCACCGTTGCGGACGCGATGAATTGCGTCCCTACGACACGCCCTTGCAAATCGTACAACGCCATATTCGCGATGCCTGCGCCGCCAGACAATTCGACGAACAGGAGGTCGTCGGTGGGGTTGGGATAAACCCGCAAGAGCGTTCCAATGTGTGTACCAGTATCACTTGTTTCCAGCGATTTAGGCGTAGTAAAGGTGTCAAAAGTATCTCCGCTCCCGACACCAGCTACATCTGCTGTGTCATTCGTTATCCTATCTTCATTACAGGATTCACACGGAACTATATGTGCATAGAAATTACAACCTGGTTCAGCATAAAAATCGTTTCGCAATAATACTGTTTTATGCGCCACGTACTCCGAAGTTGCACCATTCGGGATAGTCCGCCAAGATGACGGGTACTGTGGATTATTTGAAGCACTTATCAGATACGTGAATGTCTTTGGTACATTCTCATACGGGAAAGGTGTTGTGTTCCCACAAATATCATAATAAAAATGATAATGTAAATCTAAAGGAAGTTGATAATCACAATAGTCATCCGTTAAGTTTGGATGGATGTTGAACACTGCTTCCTGCATGGAAACGAATGAATGATTATTAGGATTTAATTGATTCAGAGTACACCACATATTGTTATGTTGTCCATTCCACCCCCAATTAAAATGGAACGTGTTATCGTCCCGATAGCCGTCACAGACAAAAGCGTGACCGCTTAAATCCAACAAATCCACTCCACCATAGAGGACAGGATAACCCGCATCCAAATCATCTTTAAGCATGTTCAACCAGTTTGCAGCATTGAAAAATTTTGTCTGATAGGACACATCATCAGAATAGCCAAAAGACATCAATGCATTCGGCACGGCTGAAGTACGGGCTCCTGAACCACACCCTCCGTCACAATACACCATGTTGACTGCCTTACCGCAATCCCTCATCAATCGGGCAATGGCATTCCTTTCTTCCATGTAATTAGGATTAAAGGTGTTCATTAGCAATCTAGGCATATTGCACCAATCGTATTGTTCCTTTTTGCAAGGCATGAATACAGGATAGTTCCAATATTTCATAATTTGGGCCATGGCGGTTGCTACACAACCTGTCGGACACTTTTTTTGGATGTCGCAAGTACACTTTTTATGTGTTTCGGGAACATAATAATTGTAAGCATTGCAGTCTGTATAATCATTTGACTCATCCTGTCCCCATAGCGTGGACAACAGTGGTGACACTATTTCTGATGTTTGCGCTCTTCCCGTTTCAAATTGCTGTAGCTCTTGCCAATCTCGGGAATAACCAGAAGTCAGGTTGTTGCGGAAACAATAGACAATCTGTTCCTCATATTCTCCGAGCATATCCCGCAAACCTGCGGGAATATCGGGATAATTGTTCAAAATGGATTGTGGTGTTGAAGAGGATGACGGGAGGCAATACCCCAAGACTGGCAGGCATGACTTGTTCCCTGACAACAGCACCAATTCCCCACTTTGAAAAATAACCTCATACATCAGAATTGTATCCCCTCTGCTTTTTGTATTGACACTCAACACGGAAGATTCCGCCATGCTTGTCCGCCCGTTATATCTCATTGTGTTCACCGCAGCTTTGACCGCCTCTTGTTGCGTAACCTGTTGACAAAAAACCGATGTGGCAACTAATAGAATTGTGATAAGAAAAAAGACTCTTTTCATGACTACGAATGTTTAATAAAAAGACACTTCTTGAGCAAATATTTCAGGGCAAACGTCGTAATGACTTCCTCCATTCAGGTATAAATTGTTGAACCCCAACACTCCTGTAACATAACATTTCTTGGATATATCAATCTCTTCGGGCAATAACTCTGGACACCTATACAGATTCACATGTAATACAAATCTGTGTTCATTACTATTATCCGGATAATCACAAAGCGGCAGAAGTCCGCGATCTCCCTCCCAATTTTCCGAGATATATCCGCAGACCATAATCGTATCCCCCGCATGTGACATATATTCATAATCACTTTCTTCGCCACAGACTCGATAAGAGTAGTTCATACAAACTGCCTTGCAAGAGTTGTAATCATCCGTTTTTAAAGCCGGAATCTCACTTGAACGATAATACTGTCCACAGTGTCTGTTGCATCCTGTCAGGACACAGGCTATCAATACTATTGCTAAAAAAATCTTTCTCATTCTCCTACTCCTTTCCTTTTTTCAGTTCGTCAATTTGGTTCTGTAAATCGATGACATAGCGGGTCAGCTCCTCAATCTTCTCCAGCAGGAGGGCGTTCATCGCACCGAGATCCACATCGCCTTTCCCCTCCACATCTTCCGCAGAAGGCACATTAGGCAGGTGTTTGTGGGCGTTCACATACTGCTCCAACTCTTTCAAACTCATCAGGTTGTAATCATCACCAAACACGTAGTCCGGCCAGTAGGTGCTGCCGGTGTTCACACGCACGCTTTTGGCCAGAATCTCGCCGTTCACCGCCAGCTTCGCCTGCGGGTTGTTTGTGCCGATTCCGATATTGCCATTGTCTTTCAGATAAAAATAATAGTTTCCTCCAACGTGTGACGAAGTCCAAGGTTTCCAAAAGTTAAGTCCACCGCTCATGTTTTCACCACTGATGTATTCTATGCCCCACTCGCCTGCGGGATCAACAGAATTGGTGGTGTCTCCGAAAAACAAGGAACCGTTGGTGGAACCGGGTGCGCGATCGGAGGTTCTGGAAATCAGGATGTTCCCTCCAACGACATGCAGCATCTGCTGCGGCAGTGTGGTGCCGATGCCCACGTTGCCAGTCGTGCTGATGAACATGCGGGTGGTGTCGTGGGTGATAACCCGCAAGGGAACGTTGTTAGTAGTTCCAAGAAAACAGTGGTTGTTTGCGCTGTTACCAGAAGTTAACCATGCTGTCTGAAGCTGGGCTTTGGCCCCCATGATGGCCATCAATATAATGGCCGTTGTTAAGGTGATTTTTTTCATTTTTTTGTTATTTTAGTGAATAAATGTCTTCGGTTCGTTGTAGAGACGCGGTGCACCGCGTCTCTACAATATCCCCACAAATACTTTTAATTGTTGCTGTAAGCTGCCCTGTTGCTGAAGAATAGCCCCGTGAACGTAAACTGCTGCGTGGCGGTGTCCCGATAGACCATCTGCCCGGGAATGTTCAGGAAGATGTGGTTGCCCTTTTCGTCCTCGTAATCCAAGGAGCGGTCAGGCATGAGGAAGAAATCCTCTGAGGTCAGGTCAAAGGTGTCCGTGGTGGTGGCGGTGACGGCGGGGCCTATTTGCTGAATATGGACGGATGTTGCTGTCGCGCAATAGTTGCCTTCTCCCATACAATCCATGTGACGTAGCTGGCCATTTTCAAAAACGCACCCTTTACAGTTTTTTCCGTCATGCCCGATACTCATCATAAGGATTGTCGAACCCGCTGTTTTTCCATAAGCAGGGATGTTTATCACTCGGTTAGACGACAGTTCTTGTGTTGTGTGTTTGCTCTCTTTTTCACACGCGCCAAATAAAACGGCGGCAAGTAGTGTAAATGTTAATACTTTTTTCATTGTGTTTTGATTTTAAAATGTGTTAGTTTGTTGATTTTCGCTGACAAAAATACAATTTGTTTGTATTATTATAAACCCTCACATCTGAAATGTGAACCCACATCTGCAAAATGTGAACCCGTAGTTAAACACAACCCCTTTTTAACGAGTGTATTTTACTGATAATCTACACACTGCAAAGTATTGTTGTTGTTTTATTGTGTGAGGGGATAAGCGGATGTTTGTGAAGGGATAAATATGTTTTTCTAGGATAGCATGTCGGGAAAAATGATTATCTTTGCCACCAGATTCAATCACAATATTATGAAACACCTTAACACAATTGTCAACATTTTGCTGAACATACTGTTTTGCTTCGGTTTGCTTTGGTTCTTTACCCGTAACGCTTTCTTGCGTCCGTATGCAGGCAGTACTCTTAAAGAGGCCGTCGCCGGTCTTTTGCTTTTAGGGTCTCTGTATGCCAATTATTTCCTTTTGTATCCGATACTTTACCAAAAACATTCACACAACATCTATTGGCTTTTAGTATTTTTCATTGCTTTGGCAACAGGATTCATAGAGTTGGCCATTGCCTATCAAAACATATCATTGTGTAATGCAGAGATTATACAAGAATTTGGATTCTTCAGCTTCTTTTCAAAACGATTGCTTTTTATCGTTGGTCGTAACCTTGCATTCAATTTCTTTCCTTTCCTAATTGGTGAGCGGCAACATTTCCGACAATCATGGGAAAAAGAGGTTAGGATTGTGTACCAAGATGTTCGGAAGCTTGACATTACCGATGGTGACAACAATATACAATTGGTTCCCATCGAAGACATATTCTATTGTCAACAACAAGGAAACTTCACCAATATCTTTATGGTGAATGACAAGAAATACACACGGCTTGGTTCCATGAAGCATCTTCAACAGCTGGTCGGAGAGGAGGAATTCATCCGCATAACGACTACCTTGCTGGTGCCATTACGACACATTGAGTCGTGTAAAGACTATACGGTAATCATGAAAAAAATGCCTTGGGAACAAGAACCTACCACATTCAAATTGGAACCCAAAACCCAAGAAGAGGTCGCCAAAAAAGTTGTAGAAGGCATTCTGAAATACAGAACCATAGTAAGCGGTAAAGAAATCTCAAAGAAACAAGACCCTCCAAAATCCAAACGGAAACCGACAACACCTCCGAAAGAAAAGATTAATGAGGTTCTCTCTTATATAGAAAAGCATTCAAACTGCAACTCGGCGGATATCATCGCTGAGACGAAGTTCTCTTTGAGCACCGTCGAGCGTTGCCTGTTGGATCTCAAAAAACAGGGCCTCATCGAGCACTCCGGCAGCAAGAAGACTGGCGGGTACCGGGTACGTTTGTAGAGACGTTTCAGGAAACGTCTCTACTGAGATAATATCATTTGTCCGCGTGTATTCGTAAATTGTGTACTTTTGCGCAATTTTTGATAAAGTATGTTTAGTCTGTATATCAAAGAATTAAAGGCTTTTTTAAGCTCCATTATCGGTTACATTTTCATCGGGGTTTTCCTGATTGTTTCCGGATTATTTATCTGGGTTTTTCCGAATGTGAACAATGTGTTGGAATCAGGATTGGCTGATTTACAGGGACTTTTCAACCTCTCCCAATTTCTGTTCCTGTTTCTGGTGCCGGCCATCACGATGCGCTCCTTTGCGGAGGAAAAGCGGACGGGCACCATGGATTTTCTGCTCACGCTCCCGCTGACAGACATGCAGATCGTGTGGGCGAAGTTCCTCGCCTGCCTTACGCTGCTGGCCATCGCCCTCCTGCCCACGCTCGTGTATGTGATAACGGTCTATTGGATCGGCAATCCCGTCGGAAACTTGGATATGGGCAGCACCAGGGGCTCCTATCTCGGACTGCTGTTCCTCGGGGCTTCCTTCATTGCCATCGGACTTTTTTCCTCCAGCCTCACCAACAACCAGATCGTGGCGTTCATCATCGCCGCTTTGCTCTGTTTTATCCTCTCTTTCGCATTTGCGTTCATCTACTCTTTCGAAGCGCTCGGAAATTTCGGCTACTATCTAAAGACTTTAGGCATTGAACACCATTATGCTTCTATCAGTCAAGGTGTTATCGACACTCGCGATGTTCTATATTTCTGTAGTGTGATATTCATTTTTCTATATGCCACCCGTTTGGTTTTATTGAGTCGTAAATGGTAAATCGGAACATTATGAGCAAGAATATCAATATACAGAGCAAACAATTCAAAAGACGCACCCTACTCGGTCTGTTGGCCGTCATCGGGGTTGTCATTTTGGTGAACATATTGTCTTCGTTTTTCTTCTATCGAATTGACCTCACGAAAGATAAACGCCATTCGCTGTCGAAGAGCACCATTGAGATGCTTAAAAACTTGGAGGATCGTGTCTATTTCCGGGTGTATCTCAAAGGAAAAGACCAACCTGCCGATTATCAGCTTTTTGCGAAACAGGTGGAGCAGATGTTGCAAACCTTCCGCAGCTACTCCAAAAACGTCTATTACGAATTTATCGACCCGATAGAGGGTAAGACGAATGAGGAGATAAACGGCATTTTGGGCGAGTTTGTGAAGAAAGGGTTAGAGCCGATTCCCATCAGTCGCGAGGATGCGGGCGGATATTCCACGCACGTGGTCATTCCCGGAGCCATCGTCTCTTACCGAAACCGCGAGTATCCCGCCAAAGTGGTGGTGGCCGATCCTTCCGGTGCCGACTGGCTGAAGTACTCCAACGAAGAGCTGGAATACAACTTGGTGGCTCCCGTGCGCCGCCTTTTGAAGACGGAGAAACCGAAAGTGGCCTATCTTGACGGTCATGGCGAGCTGGACTTTTGGAATACCTGTTGGACAGCTATGCAGTTGCAGCGGTTCTATAACGTCACCCGCATCACGCTGGACGGCAAGATCAACGCCTTGCGCAACATTTCCATCGATGACACGGTTTCCGGGAATTTGGTCCTCGGCGACAACAAATACGATGTCCTGATTGTGGCGCAACCCACCCAACCATTCAAGGAGTACGATAAATACGTTATCGACCAGTTCATTATGCGTGGTGGCAAGGTGCTTTGGCTCATTGACAACACTACCGCTTCGTTAGACAGTTTGCGGGCCGCGCCAGAGTTCTTTGCCACGCCGAGAGCACTGTATATCAACGACTTGTTCTTTACATACGGGGTGCGTTTTAACACGGATCTGATTCAGGATTTGAGCTGTCTGCCAGTGCCGCAACAGGTGAGCATTATCGGCGACCAACCACAATACAAGTTCATGGTTTTCCCGTATTGTCTTGATATCGTGAATTTTGGCAACCACCCGATAGTCCGCAATTTAAAGGATATCAAGTCTGATTTTGCCGGCAGTATTGATTTGGTGGGCAACAATGCAGACCTTACCAAGACGGTGCTGATGACCACTTCGGAACGCACCAAGGTGGTGCCGACACCCTCTATCGTAACTTTGCGCGTAGGTATGGTGAAGCCGAATCTTCAGGAATACTCCTACCGCAATGTGCCGGTGGCTGTGCTGGTGGAGGGCAACTTCCAGTCAGCGTTCAAGGGGATTTTGCCTGTTGAATTCGACACTATCAAGGAATTGGATTACCGTGACCACAGTGAATACACCCGCCAGATTTTCGTGTCCGATGGCGACATTATCCGCAATCCTTTCGACAGCAAGCGCAACCAGCCCTATCCTGCCGGTTATGATATCTACACCCGACAAACTTTCGATAATACAGAGTTTATCGTGAATTGCGTCAATTATTTGTGCGCGGATGACGACCTGCTGCAACTTCGCGCCAAGAATTTCAAAATCGGCTCATTGAACAGCGAGAAAGTCCGTAACCACAAAGCGTTACTTGCCGCTCTCAACATCGGCATCCCGCTGCTGCTCATCGCACTCATGGGCACGCTGCTTATCGTGATGCGGAAAGTGAAGTTCTCGAAAAAATAGTTTGGCCTTTAGCTTATGGTCTTTAGCTAATACCAACAGCCAATAACTAACAGTACACTTCCTCCAAAACCTTCTCTTCTTTCTCCCAGGTCAGCTCTTGGGCGGCGAATTTGCAATTCTCGCGACATTGGGTTAGTGTTGCGGGATCAGACAGTTTCTTTACTGCTTCGGCAAACTTTTCAGGCGTAACATCTTCTGCCACAACTCCCACATTGTATTGTCCTACAATTCTCCGCCATTCGGGAAGATCGGTGACCACTAGCGGTGTGCCGGCCTTGATGTACTCGAAAATCTTATTTGGCAAGCTGAAGTGCGCGTTAAGTCCTGAATCTTTTCCCGGACAAATCCCGATGTCGGCAAGGGAGGTGTAGTTGAACAGTTTTTCGGGCGTTTGACGGGACACAAATGTAATCCTATCCTGCAAGCGCATCTTCTTGACCATTTCTTTCAGTTGCGGAACCACCGTTCCATCACCAACGATAAATAAGTGACAATCAGGAAGATATTGCATTGACTGTACAAATTCTTCTGCACCGCGGCCTTCGTTGATACCCGCGCCTTGCAATAACAGAACGGTTTTATCTTCCGGCATTTGCAACGATTGGCGGGTCTCTGTGACAGGATAGGTTTTCGCCAGTGGGATGTTCCGCACCAAGTATGGACGAATCCCGTATTCTTTTTCATATTGATCCACAATGGATTGGCTCACGGTAATCACTTTCTTCAGCTTTGGAAAGCAATGCTTTTCAATACTATGCCACACTTTGTAAGAGATGGGTTTGCTGATCACAGACAGTTCGCCACAGAAATACTCGTGACTGTCATAGACCAATTCTTTTTTCCGCCATTTACTCACCAGATAGTTGGGTAACAAAGTGTCTAAATCATTGGCTACGAGCAAGTCGCATTTCTTGAAAAGAAGATAGAGCAGCAATCGGAATTGGTATTCCGCATAAAACAGAAAGCCACGTCGGAAAAGCAGCCGCAGCCGTTTGGTCTTATAGGGTCTCGGTGCCAAGACAGGGGAATCGCCATAGCATCGGCCCACGAGTGTGACGTCAAAGCCCTTTTTGTGGAGAAAAAGGGACATTTTGTCCATCCGTTGGTCAGTGTAGAGATCTTCGGTGACCGAGAGGATGACGCGTTTCATTATTCAGCCGACTCGAATCTTCCGTGGCAGTTCTTGTATTTCTTACCGCTACCGCAAGGACAGGGGTCGTTCCGGCCAACCTTCTTTTCGGCGCGGATAGGTTCGTTGGCGGGTTTGCCAGGAGCCACCTGCCGGCCACGCATTTCCTGCCGACCAGTCTGCAGTTTCTTGGCATCCGACTCAGGAAGCTTCGCTTCCTTCAGTTCGGTCTCTTCCACGATGGGTAACCTGCCGATATTCAAGAAGGTAACGATTTCCTCGCTGATGCGGACGAGCAACTGGTCGAACAGGTTGAAGGATTCGAGTTTGTAAATCAAAAGCGGATCTTTTTGCTCGTAGGAGGCATTTTGCACGCTCTCCTTGAGGTCGTCCATGGCGCGGAGATGCTCTTTCCAAGCGTTGTCGATGACGGCAAGGGTGATGCCTTTCTCAAATGAGAGACCCACCTCACGGCCTTGTGTTTCGTAGCATTTCTTCAGCGGTGCCACAATATTAATGGTCTTCTTGCCGTCGGTGAAGGGGATGGCGATGTTCTGGAAACGGTCGCCATGCTCCAGATAGACGCGCTCAATGACCGGATAGGCCTGCTCCGCAATCTTCTGCAATTTGGCTTTATAATGGTCATAAACGACAGGATAGAGCTTCTCCACCAGCGTACTTTGACGCTCTTGCAGGAAGTATTGTTCTTCAAACGGCGATTCGCAGCCGAAGGTGCGGATCATGGACATCTTGAAGTATTCGAAATCTTTCGCCTCCCAAGCGTCGGCCACGAGTGTTTCGCATACGTCATGAACCATTTGGGCAATATCGATGGCCAAGCGGTCGCCGAAAAGGGCGTTGCGGCGTTTGCGGTAAATCGTGGAACGCTGCTTGTTCATCACGTCGTCGTATTCCAACAGACGCTTACGGATGCCGAAGTTGTTCTCCTCGACTTTCTTCTGGGCGCGTTCGATGGACTTGGAAATCATGCTGTGCTGGATCACATCACCGTCCTGGTGGCCCATGCTGTCCATGACTTTCGCGATACGGTCGGAGCCGAACAGACGCATGAGGTCGTCCTCCAAGGAGACGAAGAACTGGGAGCTGCCGGGATCGCCCTGACGGCCGGCACGACCGCGCAACTGACGGTCAACGCGGCGGGAGTCGTGGCGTTCTGTGCCGATGATGGCCAAACCGCCTTTCTCACGCACTTCCGGAGTCAGTTTGATATCGGTACCACGACCAGCCATGTTGGTGGCGATGGTGACGGTGCCTTCACGACCGGCTTCTGCCACAATGTCAGCCTCCTTCTTGTGCAACTTGGCATTCAAGACATTGTGCTGTATATGTCTGCGGGTTAAGATGTTGGATAACAACTCGGAAATTTCGACTGAGGTGGTACCCACCAATACGGGTCTGCCCATTTCGTGCAAACGCAAAATCTCATCCACTACGGCGGCATATTTCTCACGTTTGGTCTTATAGACAAGGTCATCGGCATCCACACGGATAACCGGCTTGTTAGTCGGAATCACCACGACATCGAGCTTGTAGATATTCCAAAACTCGCCCGCCTCCGTTTCAGCGGTACCGGTCATGCCGGCCAGTTTTTTGTACATGCGGAAGTAGTTCTGCAGGGTGATGGTGGCGTACGTCTGCGTGGCGGCCTCCACCTTCACATTTTCCTTTGCCTCGATAGCCTGGTGCAGACCGTCGGAGTAGCGGCGGCCCTCCATGATACGGCCTGTCTGCTCATCCACAATTTTCACCTTGTTGTCGATGATGACGTATTCCACATCCTTGTCGAACATGGTGTAAGCTTTCAGCAGCTGATGGACGGTATGGATGCGGTCGGAAGCGATAGCGTAGTTGTTATAGATTTCCTCTTTGCGGGCCAGCTTCTCGTCAGAAGTGAGGTTTTCCTTCTCCAGTTCGGCGATTTGGGCGCCTACATCGGGCATGATGAACATCTTGGCCTCGTCGGCATCCTTGCTGATGAGATCAATACCTTTGTCCATAATATCAACCGTGTTGAGCTTCTCCTCAATCACGAAATAGAGTTCGTCATCGATGAGGTGCATGTTGCGGTTCTGGTCCTGCATGAAGAAGGATTCCGTGCGTTGCAGCACCTGTTTCATGCCGGGTTCGCTCAGGAACTTGATGAGCGCTTTGTTCTTTGGCAGACCGCGGTGGGCGCGGAGCAGCAGCATGGCGCTTTCGTCCTGCGGTTTCGGATCGGGATTCTCGGCCAGCATCTTCTTGGCCTGCGTGAGGATTTGCGCCACGTAGGTGCGCTGGGCCTCATACAGCTTTTGCACGATGGGCTTGTACTGGTCGAAAGCCTGCTGGTCACCTTTGGGCGTGGGACCGGAGATGATCAACGGGGTACGGGCATCGTCGATCAACACGGAGTCCACCTCATCGACGATGGCGTAGTTATGCGGACGTTGCACGAGCTCGCCAATGTTGCGGGCCATGTTGTCACGCAAGTAGTCGAAACCGAACTCGTTGTTGGTACCGTATGTGATGTCGGCGTTGTAGGCGCGACGGCGGTCGTCGGAGTTGGGCTCGTGCTTGTCGATGCAATCCACGGTGAGGCCGAGGAATTCGTAAAGCAGACCCATCCACTCAGAGTCACGTTTAGCCAAGTAGTCGTTGACGGTGACCACGTGGACACCTTTGCCGGGCAGTGCGTTCAGATAGACGGGCAGGGTGGCGACGAGGGTTTTACCCTCACCAGTAGCCATCTCGGCGATTTTACCTTGGTGGAGCACGATACCGCCGATGAGCTGCACGTCATAGTGGCACATGTCCCATTGAATCATGTTGCCGCCGGCCATCCAGCGGTTCTGGTAGATGGCCTTGTCGCCTTCAATGGTGATGCATTCGCGCTTGGCAGCCAGGTCGCGGTCGTGCTGCGTGGCCGTCACGGTGATGGTCTCGTTCTCCTTGAAGCGGCGGGCAGTCTCCTTCATCACGGAGAAAGCCTCAGGCAGAATGTCGTTGAGGATATCCTGCGTGGTGGCGTAGATCTTATCCTCTAATTTCTCAATCTCTTTGTATTTATCCTCCTTCTCCTGCACGGGGATGTCATAGTTCTCTTCCAGATAATGGCGCAGTTCCGCCACCTGGTTTTCCTCCTTCTGCGTGGCGGTGCGGATTTTGTCGCGGAATTCTTCGGTTTTGTGTCGTAAGTCGTCGATAGGGAGATCTTTGATTGTTTCATACGCAGCCAATGTTTTCTTCAAGAGTGGCTGCAGTTCTTTCATATCTCTATCTGCCTTTGTACCAAACAGTTTCGTTAAAAAATTTGCCATATATGTCTATTTGTATTTTTCCAAAATAAAGCGGCAAAGATACAAAAATCTTGCCATAAAAAAGTCACCCGGTTTTGAACGGCTATGGAGGCAACTGCGTTCTTGCAGAGGCACCTGTAGAGACGCGCTAATGACACGTTTCTACATTTTCAGGTGCCGTTAATTTTAACAAATAATTCTTAATATCTATTTGATTATTAATATGTTAGAATAATTGTTATCTTTGCCGCCGTTTAGAAACTATCACTATTTTGAATCGGATGACGAAGAAACATACTACAGATCTCTCAATTGATGAATTCGCTCGTTTTGAAAACAATGGCAAGATTTTGGTTTACAATGCGATAGACCGGACAACAGCGGACTTCCAAAGAATTCTGGACTGTGCAGTGTGGTTCGCGCAACGCGGTAAAACAGTAGTGATGACCCCTAAAATGGATGTTCCGTACAAAAATCCAGCATACGACATCATTTACGGCAGCTTAAAGGGAACAGCTTATTACGGCAAGTGTCCCGATTTTATGGTTGATGGCATCTGGTATGAACACGAGGGGTACTCCGGAAAAAATCCACAAAGATCGTTTCGTAACATGTGCAATCACGGCTCAAAGCAATCAAATAGAATCATTGTTGAAGATTGCGGACTAACCGATGGTTATATGTTACGGTCTATTGCCAGTAGAATTACAGTAGGTATTGATATTCAGGAATTATGGGTGAAGAGAGGTACAAAATTGCGACCCCTATATAAAACTGAAGGCCAATGTAAAAAACATTGACCCAGTGCGCGACGAATCCGTAGAATCGTCAGTTGGAATCGCTTCCAACCTCACGGCAAAAATACACTTTTTTTAATAACACCCCACATTTCGATATTTTTTTTGAGACAATGTCCACAGTGGAGATGCGCCAAGGCACGTCTCTACAATCTCTCATTTCGGAACGTTTTCGGGCTCACTCCAACTTCCCGGCGGAAAAAAGTGCCGAAGTGGCTTTGGTTGCGGAAGCCGAGGCGGTCGGAGATCTGTTGTACTGGAAGGGTTGTGCTGAGCAACAGCGATTTCGCCTGGCGGATGAGATTGTAAGTGATGCACTCACCTGCGCTCCTGCCAGTGACCTGTTTCACCACGTTTGCGATATACTTGGGCGTAAAGCACATCTCATTGGCGTACCATTCGATGGAATGATGTTCGCGGCAATGTACTTCAACCAAGGCGAGGAAACGCCCAGCCAGCTCTTCCGGACGGGAGAGCGTGTGAAGTTTGGAGAAAGATTTGTCGTACAAACCGTAAACAAAATAGGTCATCGAGCGCACAAGGTCGAGCGCCACCTCACGGGCGTTGCTCACATCGGGTGTCAGCATAACCTCGTGCAGCAGCTTAAGATAGTGCATGGTGACCTGCATCTGCTGTTCCGTCAGAGGAAAAACGGGGCGCATATACGCCCGGATATGAGCATCTCCTGACAAGTTTAAGTGGAGATCTTCGCCGAATTGCGGTGAGAAACTCAACACATATTGGAAATAGTCTTTGCTTGACTCTATTACCTGAATGGGCTGGTTAATCAGTATGGAGGAGAAACATGGGGCCTCGATCTCATAGAACTGATGGTTGATATTGGCGGTAATCCTTCCTTGAACATGCAGGTTAAGGGCATAAACTGCTGTCTGGAAATAATCAGAAAGGAGTGTTGTTGTCCCATCGATAACGGTCAGTTGCAAGTCGTCACCGAGGCATGTCCTGCTAGTGATGTTGTCAATATCCCGCAAAATAGGGAGTTCGTGAAAATGGCTTGTTTCAGTCATAAAGCATAGAATAGATAGGTTGAATTTGTTAATTGTATGACTTATACGTATTTTCAAATACTCGCAGCAAAAATACTAAAAATCACAATGTGTAAAATAGAACAATAATTCAAACTCAAGTGACAATGTTGTTTATTTAAAAATATGGTATTTTTGCGGTTGCAAATCTGAAAGATTGTGCTCTTTTATGTTTACGATTATTATAAATCCATAAAATATGAAAAAACTTTTTACTTTTTCCATGTTAGCACTGTTGTGCTTCTTTGCTGCGGCGCAAACAGTCACCTTCACGGGGCGTGATGCCGACAGCCGTTATGTACAGCTGAACCGCGTGGTCGTCACCAACCTCACGAAAGGATGGCAGCAGACCCTGTTCTGGCCTGACACTGCTCTAATGATGGAATCCACCATGCAGAACGGTATCACCGGCATCGGTGATGTAGAGACGCAACGCATTGCGTCTCTACAATTGTCGCAGAACAACCCGAACCCCTTCAACGCCACCACCGAGATTCAGCTCACCGTAGCGGAAATCGGTGATGTGACCTTGACCGTCACTGACATGAACGGTCGTGTGGTTGCAGGGGCGAATAATTATTCGCCCCTACAACCCGGCATCCACCAATTCCGCATCACCCTCGCCCAATCCGGTATCTACATCATGACCGCCATCCAGGACGGGAAAACATCGTCCATCAAGATGGTGTGCAACGGCGGGGGAAGTGCCAACAGAATCGAAAATCAGGGTGTGGTAGAGACGCAAAATTTTGCGTCTCCGCAACCCAAATCTAACGGCCAATTTTTCGCCAACAATCTGATGGAATACGTGGGCTATGCCACCATCGACGGTGTGGAGATGGAGAGCCGTCACATCAAGCAGGTGCAAGGCGTTTCGGAGAATTTCACCTTGCAGTTCGCAATTCCGTACAAGGGAGCCCCTGCGGAAAAGAAATCCGAAGATTTCCGCGTTGCGCTTTCGTTGAGCCCCTTCTCGCTGAACCAGTTCGAGAAAGGATACTCATTTGTTGTCGGGGACAAGACCGCCTCGACCCCGGAGGAGTTGCAGAATATCTACCGCGAGCTCGGTTCTACGGAGATGTACGTCCGTATCGCGACCAAACGCCACAAGACCGCTGAGGATGTCACCGACGGGCAACCTGACGAAAATGCCAACGTCCACACGTTCGACCAAGGAATACATCTTTGTGAGATTGCGGCAGCATTGAACATCCCCATCAATCCGGAAATCATGTGCGCCTACACCTACATGGACATGGACAAGCAGCAGGCACCGCGCTTCGAAGAGTATCCAGAGTTCAACTTCCTGATGAACGGGAAAAAGTGGGAGGAACTGACCCTCGACGAAATCTGCACCGTGCTGGAAGCTTACGGCGCTTTTGTGGGCGAGGCGATTCTCAGTACAGGTTGCACTGTGAACAACTGGAATCTCGGCAACGAGGCCAATTTCGGTTTCGCCGGTATCAGCATGGGACTGAAAACCGCTGTGGATCCGAAGCTGGAAAAGGCCGGAACGCTCAAGAAATATTTGGCCCCAGTATTCGCACGTGGCTGGCTGAAGAAGCATGTCTGGAAGCATGACGCCAAGGCTTACGCTGCTGTGAAAAGTGGAATATTAAGTGCATACGCCAAATTAGGCATTGATGCCTCCAATGTGAAATTCTCTACGCACGTGGCCACCGTGGTCTTCCCCGCTGGATGTACGGCGAAGTTCTTCAACTTTATGAAAGACAACGGCTATGAGATGGAAACTGCGGGTATCAGCTACTATCCCAGCGCCCCGTCCATGGCCTTGAGCAAGAAAGGACTTCTCAAGAAAACGGTTAAGAAAATCAACAAGAAGTGCGGTCTTAACGTTTTCATCGGCGAGTTCTCCTATCCGTCGGGCAAGATGGACGGTCCTTTCGCAGGATGGAACAAGAAGGTGAAAGGCTACAAGCACGATCAGCAAGGCCAGGCAAACATCTACGCTGACGTAATAAAGTGGGGCAAGGCCAACGGCATGGCCGGAATCCGCTACTGGGCGCCCGACTATGAGGGCTGGTATGCGATGTCCATGTTCGAGTTCTCCAACAAGAAGGGTACCGCGAAAAGCATCCTGACAAACCATAAAGGGCTGATCGAGAAATAATTTCACAGTGTTTTTTATCCACAAGATCCTGCACTATTAAACAATCATAAAAAAGGCGCCGCAACCGCGACGCCTTTTCTCATATTCTACAGATCAGGAATTATTGTTTATCCATCTCTCTGTACTCGTTCACGATGGCCTTCACGTTGGCGGGAGCGAGGCGGCCGAAGACCTTACCGTCAACCAAGGCGACGGGAGCCAGACCGCAAGCGCCGACGCAACATGCTATACCCCTACACATTGTCATAAATACGTGCAGATCCGTGTGACACGCGGAGATCACCGTTTCACAACCTTCCGCACGGCCACCACATTCCCATCCGCCACGGCCTTGATGAGATAGACGCCGGGGGCATAACGGGAGAGGTCGATTTGGGTTTGCACGGATGAAACGTCCGCCTGTAGAGACGTTGCGCGCAACGTCTCTACACCGTCCGTTGACCGTAACAACCGTCCGAATGCGTCATAAACCAAAAACTCCATCGTTCCCACCTGTACATTGTTCATTGTACATTGAACATTGACGATGCCGGTTGTCGGGTTCGGGTAAACCGTCATGGATGCGGCGAGGTTGTAATCGTTGATGCCAACGGTAATCGTTAGGTGCAGGGTGACGATGGAGTCGCAGCCGTTTTCAGCCGTTCCGATCCACGTATAATCACCACTCTGCGTATATGTGTTGCCATTCCATTCGTAACTATTAGGCGACACAACAGTAATGTCTGAAGTTGTTGAAGATTTAAGAGAGAGATGTAAAATCTCCACGGTAGCATATCCATTCGCATCTGTTGAGGTATGAGTATAGTCGCCATTCTCTTCATAGACATTCCCATTCCATAGAATGCTGTCGCAAGCAGAGACGGTTTGTTCATTGAAAAGCACATGAGAGCGGTAAAAATTGGATTCATAGCAACCTATATCAACAGTGTCGCGACGGATTCGAATTTCTCCTGACAGATCCATACTGTCTGTGACCGCATCATTATCTCCTCTGTTGATGCAGATAGATTCCGCCTGTAAATGCCAGTTGACATTCGATGTTGTGTCTTCAATACCTGCGTTTGACGACGGATTAACAAACATCGGCTGTAATAAAGTGCCATTGATTAAGGGAATGTTGTTAACACCGGGGAAACCATTCTCAACAGCTGAATAGCTGCAGGTAATGTCTGCTTCAGAGTGTATATTATCTGTAACAAAACTCGTGCCATCTTCAGAGTCTTTGACATTTCCCCAAACAAGACAATTGGAGAGAACGGTTAAACCGTACGTATCGTATATTCCTCCGCCTCCGTAGTATGAGTAGTTCTTGACAATGGTAGTGTTAACTATGGTGTCATAATAAGAAGATTGTATTCCACCGCCCCTAAAAGCCTCGTTATTGGAAACCAGGCAATTTTCTAAACGGTTCCATCTGTTTAGAGTAATGCCACCGCCATTCCCACCTTCGTTATAACTCACCTTACAATGACGAAGCACTCCATTAAATTGAAAAAACACTCCTCCTGCTGTAAAATAATCAGCGTTATTAACACCTCCACTTTGTCTCCCATGGGTGATAGTGAAACCATCCCATTCTGCATGCTTGAGATTGAAACCATATAGAACATGTCTGCGGTTTTGTCCGTCCAAAATCGTTGAATTATCTTCTATATTTCTTTGATTAAGATCGAAATCCGATGGTTCGTTGCCAAGGAATCCTCCATAGACATTCACTCCTTCAACGGCTAAGAATGCGTGAAACGTGGTTGTATCCCCATAATATGTTCCAGCAGCCACCCATACGTCTGCATTATTCATTCGGGCAATAGCTGTGGCAAGAGATATGGAGGAGGTTGCGTTAGACCAGTTTTCACCGGTCTGCGAACCTGATCCTGTTGGTGTTACGTAAACGATACCGTGGTAAGAAACTGTCGGTAATGCTGAACCCAAATAAGGTGACTCGTAGCACCCAATGTCCACCGTATCCTGCATTATTCTGGGATTGCCTTGAATATCTGTGGAGTCAAGCACGGCATCATTGCTTCCACGGTTTATGCAGATTGAACCGTTTAAGAGATGCCAGTCAGTGTTAGATGTAGTGTCTGAAGTTCCCGTTTTCCGGGAGGGATTGGCAAATAAAGGCTGATACAAACCGTTTTCCGACAACAGGATGATGTTGTCACCATCACATCCACCTTCAACTGCGGAATACGATCCAATGACGTTTCTTTCAGCATTTACCGATCCTTTATTGCCCCAAACGATGCAATTCAGTAATACGAGATTGCTGTCAAGACCACCCCAGACTCCTGAACCCCCAACGCCTGCTGAGTTTCGTACGATAGTGGAATTGTAAATTGTACCCGCCCCATTCACACCTCCGCCAAAATGAAAAGAGTAATTGTTAGCTATCAGACAATTGGAAAGGACGGATCCATAGGTCATGAACACCCCGCCACCACCACAATACACATAATAAGTTCCTTCTGTACCACAATACATATTATGAGTAAGGTGGCAATTCCGAAGACATCCATTATTTCTAATGTAAGCCCCAGCTCCTGGCGAAGTCAGCATATCCACGCGGCCATGACAAATAGAGAACCCGTCCCAAACGGTTAAAACGTTAAATTCAGAGGGCTGATATAACACCCGTCGGGAATGTTGTCCGTCAAGGATAGTCTTGTGATTTTCAAAATCGCGTAGAGAAAGGTTGTATTCCGCAGGCTCGTTTCCAGCGAAACCGCCATACACATTAACATTTTCTTTCATGGTGAAGGCACCTGAAGGAGTTGTAGTCGAAGCCGTTGTGTTCCCATAATAGGTTCCCGCTGCCACCCACACCACAGCGTTGTGTGCTTGTGCCAAAGTTTGGGCAGTGTCGATGGAGGAGGTTGCGTTGGCCCAGCTGTCACCGGAGTGTGTGCCAGCACCTGATGGGGTGACATAGATGATGCCTTGATAATTTGGTGACTGGGCGAATGCCATTGTCGTACCAAGTAGGACTGTGATTGTGATTAGGATTGTCTTTTTCATATCTGTGATTTTTGGGGTTGTTAATCTTTCACACAGCGGACGGAACGACCATCACCTAACGAAGAGCTCAAAGCTTTATGGAAATATGGATTGTCCGCGCTAAGACCATACGGGGCCGATTTCACTGTGTTCCAAAAAAATGCAGAATAACCAACATTTGTAGGACCACTCAATCCATAAACATAACATCCTGCAGGGCGGATTCCAAAATTGGTGGTGTTGTTATATTCTGGATTATTGCCAGGAGTGCATGTTATGGCGTTGATATTCCATCCTGTAGGGTGTGCCAACGCTTTGGCGATGGATGCTTGGTCGTTTTCACACGCATATTCATTTTGCCAAAGTATGTATCTCCGTAACGATTCCCATTCGGAGTTGCTCGGAACGTGCCAACCTGTGGGGCATATTCCTTGGACACCAGAAGGAATTCCAGACGATTCAGACGCTCCGTTCATAACAGCCATCCAATTGTAAAGATACCCATAGGTTAATGTTAAGGCAGAGTCGTTGTTGGGGTAGTAACGATATGCCGTCTGAGCGTTATAGGTGTCACCTAATGCTATTGGAGTACCTTCGCTATAGTGGGTTGTCCGTAAGTTTTCACTCATCCAACATTGGGATCCAATTTGAACAGTATTGTAAACGTTGCCATCATAATCCATAACGGTGGGAGTGCCGGAACACGGGTAGGTGTCAAACGCGTTAGGAATTGAAAACTTAATGCTTTTTCCGTATACTTGACCAGCACTGCTGTAGGCCGAAGGTTGTATGCTGTAGGGAATTCCTGAGCGGATTCCGTCAATATTTACATAATAATAGCCACTCCCATTGTCGCCTTGTGCCGGATAATAATCGTTTAGGCCTAATCCTGCATTAACATGAACAGTGACTGATGTAACGGGAAAACCGTGAGAGGATAGAATTTTGACTCTAACCGCTACAGAACTATCAGAGACTATGGTAATAGAGTCTATGACAATCTCAGCTCGTAAATCATCGCGCACACAACGGACAGATTTGCCATAATAACGAGGATTAGAGTAAGAGGAGCGCCTTGTAGAGTTGTAGGATAAACCTATGGAATAGGATTCTCCTTCAAAATCCTCCCCTGTACTCCATAAATAAGATAACCTACCAGGGTTGTTGTCATTATAATATATACCCGAATGCATGCCCGCAGGGCGGAGACTGAAACCAGATGCATTGTTAGAACTTGGATCGTTTCCTGGAGAACCTGAAACGGAAGAAACAGCCCAAAATAAAGAGTCCGCTAATGCTTTGGCATCCAACGGAAGCTTGTTCATTTCAGAAGTTGATGGCACATGCCATCCTGTGGGACAAATACCTTGAACGCCACTTGGGTCGCCGTCACTACCTGCCGAATTGTGCATCACAGCGAGCCAATTATATAAATATCCGTAAAGGGGTATATTGTTTTCATCATCGTATGGAGCATTTCGGTATGGATTCGTGCTAATGGTACCCCAAGTGTTAAGAGGTATGGTTGTTCCGTCCTTGAAGTGTGTCACTTTCATGTTCTCTTTCATCCAACATTGATTGCCAATTTGGACAACCTGATATTGGTTGCCGTCGTAATCTTGCACATGTGATAATTTGTCGTCGAAACCTGTTTCGTTGGATTTGAAGGAACTCACTTGACAGAAAGACATGTTCAGGGTGTCTGTTATCATAGGAAATGTCGCAATGACATTGCCATCAGTGTTCTGAATCTGTGTCACTGTCTGGTGGGCCACCAATGTGTCATTGAGGTAGGCGTAAAGGGTAAATCTCATCTCATCCCCCAACTCAAATGCATGCGATGAGCTGCTTTTCAACTGCACCACCGGCATGTTGTCAACTGTTGCGCCCTCGTATGCGATGCGATTAGTACCAGCGTGACCGACATTCTCCATTTTCAAACTCCGTATTCCCGAAGAGGTCTGAACCGAAAGTACATACGTCTGTGGTGTGGTGAGCGATACGGAGAAGAGGTTGCCACCTTCTTGCAACAGACCGTTGTGTTCCGCACATACGTGCCCAAGCATGTCGGTAAGTTTCATTTTGACATTCTCCGTCCTTTGAGACTGAATGTTCACCCGTGTGGTGCCGTCAAACGGATTGGGCATCACCTGCATCCCGTTGTCATTAGGATAGTTCGGAACACTTGTACCCACGTTCAATGTGTAAACCGTGTCGGGATAGTATATGGTCTCCGACCAGTTACGGGTAAGGTTTTCAACGGTGATACTGTCAGGCTGCAAGTAGCCGCCATCTGTGGTCTGACATAGGAATGTCAGTGTCACACTGCTCTGTGCAAAAGCAGTAGTTATGCCTAACAAAGCAACTAAATAGAATGCGTAAATCTTTTTCATAATCTTCTATTTTATTTATGTTTGTACTAATTGTATTTCGCATAGTTCAAACCGTTTCCGCCTTTCAATCACAAACATAAAAAATCCGTGAAACTTTTTTGTTCAAGTGGAGGCTCTGGTAAAACCCTAATGCAAACAAGAAAGCCCACGGATGTAACCGTGAGCGTTTCGACTTTCTTGTGCATTAGTTTGAGAAATTTATCAGATTTCCACTTGTTAAGAAAAGCGAAAACGCTTTATATCAATATGTTAAATTGTCAGTTGGTATATTCTATATTCTTTCAGGTTTGGTAAAAGTCGGGGTTGGTATATTATTTTTCTATTCTATTTCGGATAGATATTGTTCTATTTGGGCTTTGAGAGGTGGAAGGTCGTTGATTACAACATCTAACACTCTATCTGGAAGAATCTGATAATAATCATGAACTAGTACATGACGCATACCCTCTATATTTTCCCAAACTGTTTGTGGGTGCGCATCCTTGAAACTTGTGGATAACTTGTAAACAGCTTCCCCGATGATTTCTATGCTCTTGACAACACCATAATACACTAACGCGTCTTGCAACAAGTTGTCCAAATCCAAGGCTGGTGTCCTGTTTTGGATACGGTCAATCGCTTCGATGATATGAACAAGTCGTTCTTTGTCTCTAACAGGCTCTCTCATAAATCAAAATTTTATCATTGTCAGCACTCTTAACCGCAAACGGCAAAAGAGTTCCTTCTTCAACGAGGTCAACCTCTCTGTTTAGCATTTTTTTCAAAGCAACGTACATGCTTGCGATTTTCATTAACCCAACAGTGCGGTCAGTGTCATCATATTTCACCAAGATGTCCACATCGCTGTCCTCTGTTTCCTCCCCACGCGCATACGAGCCAAAGATCCATGCCTTCAACACAGGCTGGGTCTTGAAATACTCGCGGATGGTCTCTATCATGTCGGTGCTCATATTCTTTTTTTTACAAAAGCAAAAATACATTTTTTCTTCACATAAAACACGTGGACGAATGATTATTCGCCCAATTCACAAAATTCGCCAAAAAAAAGGCGCCGCAACGCGACGCCTTTTCTCATATCCTACAGATCAGGAATTATTGTTTATCCATCTCTCTGTACTCGTTCACGATGGCCTTCACGTTGGCGGGAGCGAGGCGGCCGAAGACCTTGCCGTCAACCAAAGCGACGGGAGCCAGACCGCAGGCACCGACGCAACGCAACGAAGTGAGGGAGAAGAGACCGGCTTTGTCCGTTTCGCCGGGCATGATACCCAGCTCTTTCTCGAACGCATCCAGAATCTTCTCGGCACCGCGCACGTAGCAGGCCGTACCCATACACACGGAAACCGGATATTTACCCTTCGGCTGCATGGTGAAGAAAGAGTAGAAGGAGACAACGCCATAGACCTTTGCGGTCGGGATGTGCAGTCTCTCCGCGATCAACTCTTGAGCTTCAGCGGGAAGGTAACCCAGGTAGTCCTGTGTCTGGTGCAGAACGTTAATCAATTCGCCAGGAGCATTATTGAATCTGTCGCAGATCTCAATAATCTTGTCGCTGACTTCCTTTTTCATTTTGATAATTATCTTATCCATAATGGTGTTTTTTTAATTATTGATGAAT
>JAEEGJ010007788.1_pt1 | contig 30203 bp, 22 predicted proteins | sample 8958761 | NCBI WGS metagenome assembly JAEEGJ01 (sample SAMN16246546, study PRJNA631951) | gut metagenome | biome: gut microbiome; feature: rumen; material: RS-attached | host: Bos | place: Iran: Karaj | collected 2018-10
GGAGAAATAATATGTTTGGTGGACATACAGACATTGGCATCGATCTGGGGACGGCCAATATTCTGGTTTATGTAAAAGGCAAGGGGATCGTGCTGAACGAACCCTCGGTAGTCGCGGTGGAAAAGGCAGGGAATAAGATTCTGGCAGTAGGGGCGGAAGCACGGGATATGCTGGGTCGCACGCCCCAGGGAATCGTTGCGGTGCGCCCGTTAAAGGAAGGTGTAATCGCCAATTATACAATTACCCAGAAGATGCTGGAATACATTGTGAACAAGGTGGCGGGGAAGAGTTTCTTTTTTAAGCCCCGGGTCATGACCTGCATTCCGGTACACATTACTTCCGTAGAAAAGCGCGCCGTGCTGGAAGCTACGATCCAGGCCGGCGTATCCAAGACGTATCTCATTGAAGAACCGCTGGCGGCGGCGCTGGGAGCCGGGCTGGACATCATGGTTCCTTCCGGGAAAATGGTGGTGGATATCGGCGGCGGCACGACCGATATCGGCATCCTGAGCCTGGGCGGCGTGGTAGACAGCGATTCCGTGCGCATTGGCGGCGATAAGTTTGATGAAAGCATCGTGCGATATGTAAAAAGGGAATATAACCTGCTGATAGGGGATACGACAGGGGAAAGCATCAAAAAGACGATCGGCAACGTGTACCCCGGGGCAGAGGTTAAGAGCATGACAATTCGCGGGCGGGACGGGATCAACGGTCTTCCGACTACTGTTACAGTAACGTCCGAGGACGTCCGGAAGGCGCTGGAAGAACCGCTGGAAACCCTGATCGGGAAAATTCGTTCCGTATTGGAAAAATGCCCGCCGGAGCTGTCGGCTGACATTGTGGACAACGGTATTTACCTAACCGGCGGCGGCGCGCTGCTGGGCGGTTTTGCCAGGGTGCTGGAAGAGGATACCGGCATCCGGGTGTTTGTGGCGGAGAATCCGCTGGACTGCGTGGCCATCGGCACCGGCAAGGCGCTGGAGAATCTGGACAAGCTAAGGCCCGGCACTGTTTACAGCAACGCCATGTTTTAAAAATGAAATACTTTCAGGACGGTTTTGGAAAGATTGTTTATGATTTGATTCCATACCGTCCTGCTGATTTTACAGGGGTATGGACAATGAATAATTTTTTAATGCGGGTTTTGACAGGAGCAGGCAGGATCATTCCGTTACTCACCGTGTTCCTGGTTTTGCTGCATACTTCCGCCCGGGCGCAGATCACTGGCATGCGGGCGGGCAGCGGCGCTGCCAGGATTCGGATCGTGCTGGATATGGACAATCCGGCAAAGTTTAAAGAGAGCAGCACGCAGGACAGGATTACCCTGGACATCGATACGGCTGTAACAAAGAAGTTGCAGCAGGTGTTTAACGATGCTTCGGTGAAAGATGTTTCCGTAGAAAAAAAAGGGAAGAAATCATCCCGCCTGCAGATCAACCTGAAGAAACCGGCGCAGCATAAGGTTATTGTGCTGAAGAAACCAAACCGGCTTGTCATAGACGTGTACCGCATCCAGATCGTCAAAATTACGAAAGATCTGGGAGGCGGTCTTTCCTATACCTACTGGCAGGATGACATGAGCGGTCTGCCGGTGCGTTTGTATGTGCTGAGCCTGGCTCCGGGCAGTAACTATGAGCTGAGGCCTTTTTCCGGCGCAGGCAATGCCAACGGCCGGGGGAGGCTTTCCCGGGCGACGGCAGCAAGCGGTGCCAGGGCGGCTGTCAATGCCTGCTATTTTGATACAGACGGCTGGGTCATCGGAAACTGTAAATGGAACGGGAGTTTTTACGGCACCGACGCGACGCCCCGCAGCGCGTTTGTGGTGGATAGAGAAGGAAAGGCTTCCGTGCAGAAGGATCTGGCCTACCGGGGGACGGTTTCCCTGGCGGGCGGCCGTATCCTTACCATAAAAGGCCTGAACCGGCAGCGGATCACCAATGACCTGGTGCTTTTCAACCGGAACTATGGCGGTTCTACCCGGACCAATGAACACGGCCGTGAGGTCCGGATCCGCCAGGGGCGGGCTGTGGAGGTTTCCGCCAAAGGGAACATGAAGCTGGACAACAATTCGCTGGTATTGTCAGGGCATGGTGTCAATGCGGACGAGCTGGCGCGCATCAGACGCGGCGACAGGGTCGCGATTGATCAGACACTGGGCAGCCGTATGGCCGATGAAGCCAGGCTGGTTGTTGGGGCAGGACCTCTCCTGCTTGAAAACGGCCAGGTCAATGTCCGTGTCAGGGAGGAAGCGATTGCGCCGGATATAGCCTTCGGACGCGCGCCCCGGACCGCGGCCGGCGTCACCGCGGACGGAACCGTCCTGCTGATGGTCGTGGACGGCCGCAGCCAGAATTCAGCCGGCATGACATTAAAGGAGTTCGCGCAGTACCTGAAGCGTTTCGGGGCTGTTTCTGCCGTCAATTTCGACGGCGGGGGATCCTCTGAAATGATATTGGACGGCAGGATCATGAACCGTCCTTCCGACGGTTCGGAACGTCCGGTAAGCATCGGGCTTGGCGTGTTCCGGAAATAACAGAGGGCAGGCTGATGTCCCTCATGTCATGCAAATTTGTCGCAATGGTGAATTCTGAATAAAGTGTTTTGCCAATTTTTTTATTTCGTTGTATAATTAAGTATTATAATAGATGTATTATGCAATAAAAAAGGAATTCATCCATGAAGAAACTGTTTCTTTTGCTTTTTTTGTTTTTATCTGTGGCGTCCCAGGCTTTTGCCAGGACTCCGCTGATGCCCGTGGAGGATCTGAAAGCGGGGATGCGGGGTTATGCGAAGACTGTAATTTCCGGTGACACCATAGAGACCTTCCCGGTGGAAGTGCTGGGGGTCACGGGCAGTGATTCCATGGGTTATCAGATTCTGATCAGGGCTGATGGAGACGTAATCGCGCGCAGCGGAGGCATTGCCCAGGGAATGAGCGGCAGCCCGGTCTACATTGACGGCAGGCTGGTAGGGGCCATTGCCTATGGCAAGGCTTTCACCGACCCGCACTACTGCCTGCTTACACCGATCCATGACATGCTGGATATACTTGACAAGCCGGAACCCCACAGGGCCGTTTCCCCGTCTTTGCTGCCCAAAGGCACGCCGTTGCTGGCAGGGGGCTTTACGCCTGCGGGCATTTCGGTATTGGAGGAGGAGCTGGAGCCCTTTGGCCTGGCGGTTTCGGATACCGGCTCTCACGGTACTGTTTCGTCGGACAAAGATCTGGAACCGGGCAGCTCCGTGGGGGCAGCCCTGATACAGGGCGATCTGACGCTGGGCGCGCTGGGCACGGTGACCTGGACGGATGAGCAGGGCAGGATCCTGGCCTTTGGTCATCCCTTTATGAGCCGGGGCGCCTCGGATTTCTTCCTGACTAAGACCTGGGTGCTGGCATCCCTTCCGAATCTGCAGGCTGCTTATAAAATAGGCAATATCGGCGCGGCGGCGGGCACGTTCAGCCAGGACCGCGGCGCGGGGGTCGCGGGGCAGATCGGACGTCTGCCTGCTTACATACCCATGTATGTTTCAGCTTCGGATTCCACCCGCTCGCAAAATGGGAGCGCCAGGGTCAAACTTGTCAACGACGAACAGCTGGCCCACAAACTGGCAGCCTCTGTCCTGGTGAGCCAGGCCGCCAAAACCGTGGACCACGGAAAAGGGGGCAGCGCCCGGATCCGGTTTGATATAACAGCCCGGGATGAAAAAGGGGAACTGCTGCATATCTCCCGTGATAATATGTATTATGACAAGGAGTCTGTTGTAAAACCGTTGCCGGCCGAATTGCAGGAAACCGTGCAGGTGTTGCTCCAGAACAAACTGGAAAAGGTCAGGATCACGAATATTGACGTGAATGTGGATGCCAGTACGGAGGCCCTGATCGCGGAGATAAAGAAAGTTTCGGTGAAAGAAAAAGAGCCGAAAGCGGGGGATACGATCCATTTGCAGGTGACGCTGAAACCCTACCGGGACAAAGAATTTGTCCGGACCGTTGCTTATAAACTGCCCAAAGATGCGGGCGGCGAAGTTCGGTTGAATGTCAGGGGCGGCGCTTCTATGGCCTGGGTCCAGGAACTGTTGCGGAAACAGAAAGAAGGGGAAGAGGACCGGGCTAAAAAGGAAGACAATAAGAAAGATGTCAGGCTGTCTGACTATGTCCGGGAAGTCAACCAGGCGGACCGCAATAACGATATTATCATAGAATTTGCGCCGGACCATAAACGGAAGGCTGTCCGGGAGGAACAGGAAGAAGAATCGCTGGCTTCCCTGCTGAAAGGCGGGCGCCATAAGCAGTCCGTGGCAATTGATTATATTGTGGATGGCGAGCAGAAGGTCACGGTCAGACTGCCTTAAAATTGCCATAAGTTGTTTGTAATATATATTCAGGAATCTATAATTTGATTCATTTCAATAATGCCGGAACTGCCTGCGGTCACAGGCCTGCGTTCCGGGGAAAGGAGAGCAGCATATGTTTCAAAATGCATGTGCTTTTGTTGGCGCCGTGGTCCTGGGTTTTTGCCGGGCTGCCGGACGGATGATGCTGCTCTTTTTGGACACGCTGTCAAAAATCAAAGAAGTCAACATTAAAGAAATGCTGCGGCAGATGGCGCTTCTGGGCGCGGATTCCCTGCCTATCGTCCTGCTGACCATGCTGTGTACCGGCATGGTATTCTCCGTGCAGACGGCGAAAGAATTTGTTGAACTGGGGGCCTCCGGTACCGTAGGCGGCATTGTGGCAATCGCCATGGGACGGGAACTGGTTCCCGTGCTGACGGGGGTTGTCGTGGCCGGGCGCATCGGCGCGGCCATCGCGGCGGAACTGGGCACCATGAAAGTGACGGAACAGATTGACGCGCTGCGGGTCATGGCTACCAGTCCGGTGCAGTATCTGGTGGCGCCCCGTTTTCTGGCGGTGGCGCTGATGATGCCGGTACTGATCGTTTTCGGTAATTTTATCGGCAATGCGGGCGGTTTTTTTGTGGCCCATTATTATGCGGATATCGGATCCATGACGTATCTGAATTCCATTAAGCAGTTTTGTGAACCCTTCGACCTTTTCGGCGGCATGATCAAAGGTGTTGTGTTTGGCGCGATTATCAGTATCACAGGCTGCTTTAAAGGCCTGAACGCAAAGCAGGGCGCAGAAGGCGTAGGGCTGGCTACTACGGCTTCGGTAGTCCTTTCCATCATACTGATTTTCATATTCGATTACTTTCTGACAGTTTTGTTGTATGTAGATAAATGAGCGAGGCACTATGGCGGAATCTGTAATTTCCCTGCAGGGGCTGGAACTTGCGTTTGGCGAAAAGAAGGTACTGCAGGGGGTTGACCTGGAAGTGAAAAAGGGTGAGACCATGGCGGTCATCGGACCTTCCGGTACAGGGAAAAGCACCATTCTGAAGGTGCTGATTGGTTTGCTGGCTCCCACAGGCGGGAAAGTCCTTATCGAAGGACAGGATGTATCCAATCTGACCGAAGAGGAGTGGAATGGAATCCGTAAGCATATAGGGATGGTGTTCCAGTATTCCGCGTTGTTCGACTTCCTGGACGTTGGGGAAAATGTCGCCTTTGGACTACGGCAGCATTTCCGGCTGCCGGAGGAGGAAGTAAGGCGGAAAGTGGACGGCCTGCTGCAGGATGTGGGGATGGAGGACGCAAAACATCTGTACCCGGTGGAACTTTCCGGCGGCATGAAAAAGCGGGTGAGCCTGGCCAGGGCGCTGGCAATCGAACCACGCATCGTCCTGTATGACGAACCCACGGCAGGTCTGGATCCCATACGCATGATGAATATCAGCCGCCTGATCCGGGAGACGCAGCGCAAGCATAAGGTTACTTCGATACTGGTGACACACGATATGGATTCGGTGTACGTGGCCGCAGACAGGGTTGCGCTGATCAATAACGGAAAAATTGTAGCGGTGGGAACACCGGAAGAATTCAGACATTCGGACAATCCCCTGATCCGGGGCTTTATCACCGGGGAAGAGATTGCAGGAGCAACGGAGGCATTTCGATGAGCACAAGCGAGACAAAGGTTGGAGCGCTGACACTGGGCGGGGCAGTGATTCTGGCAGCCATGATCAGCTTTCTGGGAGCCTTTAAATTATTTGACAGCGGTTATGATCTGCATGTGTCCTATCCCTCGGTGAACGGTCTGCAGGTAGGGAGTCCGGTAAGGTATGCCGGTGTTCCCATCGGGACAGTCAGGGAAGCGAAAGTGGAACCGGACCAGGTCATGGTCACCATGCATGTCAACAAAGACGTGCAGATCCCTCAGGAGGCAGAGTTCTCGATTGGCTCGGACGGCGTGATGGGGGAAAAATATGTAGATATACGCGCGCCTAAAAAGTACAGCGGCGTGTACCTGAAACCGGGCAGCAGCCTGACCGGTCAGCCCGGCGGAGACATCAACGACTTCATGGCAAATTCCGGGAAGGTGCTGGAAAAATTAGAAGGCATAGCGGACGCCCTGAATAATGTATTCGGTGACAAGGAAGTCCAGAAATCCATGCGGGACGGTTTCATTAATGCCCGTGATATCAGCAACAACATGAAGATATTCACGAAAGTGATGGCGGAATCCGCAAAAGAAAACAAAGCGGAACTGCGGAACATGGTAAAACAGTTCAATCAGATGAGCGTCCGCATGAACAAGACTATGGCGCATGTGGAAAGCCTGATGAAAGGCGTGGATGCAAACGGACAGACCGGAAGGAATGTTGCCGCGATGGCCAAAAATCTGGCGGTGACCAGCAAAAATCTGGAAGCAATTACAAATACTTTGGCAGATGTTGCAAAAGATCCCCAGACGAAAGAGGATCTGAAAGCAACCATCCATAACGCCCGGGGCGTGACGGAACGGGCCAACAAGATTTTAGGCATGGGAGACGGCATGAAGGTTAAAAGCCACGCTGATGTTTTCCATAATATCAAAGGCGGTGACTGGCGCAGTAATTTCGGGGTACGGTTTGAGAAACCGAAAAAAGGAACGTTTGGCTATCTGGGCGCATCCAGTATCGGGAACGACACCAAGCTTGACCTGTATCTCGGGAAACGGTTCCATGGCCTGGATGTCAGCGCGGGGGCCATGCAGGGAAAATTCGGTGTAGGACTGGGATATGAATTTAACAAGAGGTTCCGCATCTATTCCCAACTGTATGATTTTGATGACAGCAAGCTTCGCTTTGGCGGAGAATATATGATTAAAGATGATATATTCCTGGTAGGAGAGAGCCTTGACCTGCTCCATGGCAGCAAACGGGATGTGTACATGGGTATCCGGGCCTATTTCTGATAAGCATTCACACAGAAAGAACGGGTTTGTCCGGGAGCGCCGGCTGACGGTGATCCTGCCGTTATAATTGACTTTTATGTCAGAAACCATATATAATTATTTGGCTGGTTTTTCAGTCAGAAAACTGGAGGTATGGAAATGAAGACGAAAAAAACTGCGCGTACGGCTTTGTTGGGTGCGTTGTTTACATTGCTGCTGGTTCCGGGCGCTTTTGCGCAGGAGAAGACATTGCCAATCGATTTGCAGACTGCCATTGATAAAGCCTTTGCCACGCATGCTGATATTAAAAAAGCGGAGTACAGCCTGGATGCTGCGCGGGCAGAGTATAATGCCGCCAGGGAGAGTTTCGGTCCCAAGGTGACGTTTTCCCATAATACCAGCCGGGGCGGTTATTGGGATGAACAGCTGACTGCAATGGGCGGCTACAGCAAAAATCTCAAGACATCACACACTAACGGGTTTAATCTTTCCGTACCCATTTTTAACGCCGGCCTGAATGCCTCGGAAAAACAGGCAAAAGCAAGGTACCAGAGCGGCGTGTTAGGGGAAGAACTGGCTTTTATCAAGATGAAACAAACTGTTTCCAGCGCTTACTATACCCTGCTGGCAACCATTGATGCCCAGGAAGTCTGCGAGCAGTCGGTATCAACCCTGCAGGACCACCTGAAAAACGTGCAGGCCCAGTATGATGTGGGCGTGGTAGCCAAAGTGGACCTGCTCCGCAGTGAAGTGGAACTGACCTCGGCCCAGCAGGACCTGCTTAAAGCGGAAAACCAGCACAGTATTGCGGAAGCAAGGCTGAACAATATCATGGGAATTGCCCAGGATACCAAACTGGCCCCGGTGGAAGAGCTGGAGTATAAGGCTTATGCGGAAACGCTGCCCCGCTGCATCGATTACGCCATGCTCCACCGTCTGGATCTGCAGCAGAGCCGCCTGCAGGTAAAAGCGGCAGAGGCAGCGCTGAACGGGGCAAAAGCCGGCTGGACGCCTACGGTTTCCGGTTCCCTTTCCAACAGCTGGTCGGACGACAGATGGCCCGGTGACGAAGGCAGCAACTGGGGCGCCGGTGTAGGTGTCAACATGAATGTATTTGACAGCGGCGTGACGAAATCCAATGTGGCCAGGGCCAAGGCAAATCTTATGACTGCCAAAGAGACCTACCGGCAGGATACGGATAACGTGGAACTGGATGTTCGGAACTGCTATAACACCTTACGGGAAGCGGAAAAACGCATCTCCACCACCCAGGTTGCCGTAGCCAAGGCAGAGGAAGACTACCATATCGCCCAGGTACGTTATGAAGCCGGTGTCGGCACCAACACGGATGTGCTGGATGCCCAGGTGGCGCTGAGCAGGGCCCGCAACAATTTTAACAACTCCCTTTACGATTATAACCTTGCCAAAACTGCGCTGGATACCGCCATGGGCATCGAAGCCCGTCCGGATGACTACAGGTACCTGAGCTACGGCGAACGGTATAAGGCAACCAAAGTTGTATATGATGCGGCAGTAGAAGCTACAGAGTCTGATAAAGCGCTGAACGAGACCGTAAAGGCGCTGGAAAAGGCCCGGGCGGAACGGCGGAAAGCGGCGTCGGCAGCAAAGAAGAAAGCATGACGGAAATTTAGTTGATTTTAAAGTCCCTTACAGTATAAAACAGGCTGTTGGCCGGAACATCATTTTGACGATCCGGCCGGCAGTTTTTTTGTCGGATATTGCGGGCCAGCCTTGGCTTCAGCAGAAAAATTCACAGATGTGATACAAAATAAGGCTGTCATTCTGTGTCTCTTTTTGCTATAATATTTCTAATATGGGAAATTAGTTTTATTTTTGCAATCATACCGGCCTGCGAATGCGGGACGCGTATGGAAGACTTGTATGAACATATTTTAGAAACTTAACGGGGGCGCTGATAACAAAATGAATCGGCTGGTAAAATGGCTTGCAGGTATCGCAGCGGTTTTCTGCGTCCTTTTTTTGGGAATCACGCAACTGGTTCTGCCGGGTTTGCTGGAAAAGGCAGGCTCTTATGCGGAAAAAATGGCAGCGGATTATGTGAACGGGACAGTACAGATCGGTTCGGTCACACAGGCCGGCCTGACCGGGTTCGTGGTGAAGGATGTGACCGTAAAAAACGGGAAGCAGCAGGTCGTTGCTTCCCTGCCGGAAACCAGGGTATCCTTGTCCCTCAACCCTCTTAAAGCGCTGGGAGGTCTGGAAAAGGCTGTTTCGGCGATTGATTTGGAAAAGCCTGTTGTGTATTTGGAGCAGGACAAAGAAGAAAAGTGGAGCTTTCAGAACTTATTGAAACCTTCGAAGTCGGAAACGACCCCCTTCTACGGGAAGGTCAACGTACACGGGGGAACCGTGAAGGTGAAGCTTCCTGAAGGAAACTGGAAGTTCAGCGTGGAAGGATCGGTGGACGGAAGCTATAATCCTGCTTTTGACCTGGACTTCAGGGTGGGCGCGCCCGGCATGGAGACAGCCCGTGTTATCGGCAGCCTTGACAATAAAGGCGCCGGCAAAATTCACATGAAATCGGACCGGGTGGATCTTGCACCGTATCATGCTCTGGCGCTGCGCTATGGACAGGTTAAAGAGGCTGCCGGTCAGGTTACGGGTATTGACGGGGAATGGGTTAATGACGGAAAAGACACCGTTTTAAAAGGAAAATGCACCCTGCAGGATGTTCGGGGCTGTTATCAGATGAACGGTCAGGAACTGCCGTTCCGGATCACGGGGGACGTGTCGTCATCAGATCATGTCATAATCACGGATAAACTGCAAATCAGCCTGAATGAGCAGACCGCCGTTCTGTCCGGCGCGCTGGATATCCATGATGCGGACAATCCGGAAGGACATCTGTCCCTGCAGTCTGACAAATTTACCTATAATGGCGAAACACTCAGGAATATAGAAGCGGAAGCCGTGCTGGCAGGAGACAAAGCTGCTGTGAATTATTTTGCGGCCGCGTACAGGGGCGGCAGGATCAATGGGCAGGGCGTATACGAACTGAGTTCCGGAAAACTGACTGGAACTGCTGATATCCGGAAAGTGACCCTGGACGGGGAAACGTTCAACGGGGAAAAATTCCTGCTGAATGCCGCGCTGGCCGGCGGCGGAACCTATAATCAGGAAGATGGCAGGCTGAATGTGAATGTGGCCGCCAGCACGATGAATCTGCAATGGCGGGACACCCGGCTCAATGTTATGGATTTTGATGCCAGCCTGACTAACGACGGTGCAGCAATCCACACTTTTTCCGCGTTGACGGGGAATGGGGCGTTGCAGGCCGCAGGCAGGGTGACATTTGACGGCGGTTATGACCTGAAGGGGAAAATGGCGAATATGCCGCTGGACCCGGTTATGGCCATGGCCGGACAGGAAGGCAGCGGGTTTGTTTCTTCGTCTTCGTATCACCTGTACGGCCAGGGAAGCCGCGTTAACTTTGAAGGGCCGGTACAGCTTCAGCGGGTTTCCTGGAAAGATCTGTTTGTGCAGGATGGCAGCGGCTATGTTACCGTTCGTGATAATGTTGCGCAGTTAAAAGACTATCAGCTGGTTATGGACCGGGGAAGCCACACGGCAAACGGAACGGTCGATCTGCGGGGCGGGGATCCGCGGCTTGATCTGGCTCTGGAAACGGAAAAAGTCCGCGTTGAACCGTTGCTGGCGGCAGCCGGGCTACAGGACACAATCACCGCTACGGGCAATCTTTCAAACCGCATGTATATAACAGGGACCCTGTCTGACCCCGCCGTGCGGGGTGAGGCGGATATGTCCGACGGCAGCGTGGAAGGATATCTTGTGGACTCCCTGACCGGCAGATATTTTTATCATAAAGGCGCCCTGCGCCTGGATAATATAGTGGTTAAGGCACTGTCGTCCACGTTAAAGCTGCACGGAGTCATGGATGCTGACCGTCATCTGGATTTTGAGGCGGAAGCAACAGACGTGGACCTGAGCCGCCTGCCGGTACGCGATGAGAACATAGCTCTTGCCGGCTATGCTTCCGCGAATGGACATTTGTCCGGAACGGTGGATACCCCGTTGTTTGCAGGCAATGTTTCCAGTGAAGAGTTTTCCGTCAATGGAGTCCCGGTTAAAAACCTGAAAGGGGTACTGGTCACTAACGGCAGGGACATCAATTCGTTAAAGGGCGAGTGCGAGCAGACCAATACAGACGGGCTGACGTCTGCCTATATGATTGATCTCACCCTGAACAGACCGCAGCGGGATCTGCGGGGCAAGATGGGAATTATGTACGGAGACCTGCAGAACATCCTGAAAATGGCCAAAGTTGATTTCCCCGGCAAGGGACTGGTTGCCGGTACACTGGAGTTTAATGGCCCGGATGCGGACACGGTGGCAGATTTCTGGGGATATAAGCTGGATATCAACGGCGTAAAATACGACCAGATGGCGCTGAAGGCGCGGCTTAAAAAAGGCGTTCTGACCGTCGAGAATATTAAATTGCAGGAAGACAGGGCCTTTTTCCGGGAAGGAACGATAGCGCTTCGCGGCACGGTGGACCTGCGTAAGCGGGAAATGAACATGAAGGCGCGGGCGGTGGACGCGAATCCGGCCATCCTGACCGCGTTTATGCAAAAGCCCTTAGTCCTTACCGGTTCGCTGAATATGTCAGCACAGCTGGAAGGTCCGTGGAAGAAGCTGAAAGGAAACGGCACCGCGGAGATCGTTCAGGGCAGTCTGGAAGAAGTGACATTTGATAAAGCTTCGACTGAGTTTGTCCTGGATAATGACATCATTACGTTACGCCAGGCGTCCGCGGAGCAGGATATTTATAAACTGACGGCGCAGGGAAAGATTCCGGTAGATGTATTCCGGACAAAGGAAAACCGGAAAAATCCCAATGCGCAGATGGATGTGCGGGTAGATTTCAATAAAGCCAGCCTGGCGGTTTTCGGGGCGCATCCCGGGATAGACTGGGGTGTGGGAGATACCAAAGGCATCGTTACCATGGCAGGCACGCTGGACAACCCGCAGTTATTCGGTACCCTTACCGTTACAGATGGCTGCCTTAAGCTGAAAGATATTCATTCGCTGTTTGACAAGGTTAACCTGAAAGTGACATTCAGCGGCAGCCGGATTCAGATCGAGCGGCTTTCCGCCGCGCTGGGAAAAGGCTCGCTGGAAGGAAGCGGCAGCTATGATTTCAGGGCATCCGGCGAACAGTCTTATTTGTTCAACGCCACAGCGAAAAACGCGGAGATCGATTCGGCAGTCTTTAAAGGGCGCATTAACGGAACTTTTGCCGTATCTCCCGAGTATTACCGGATTCCGCGGCGGCTTTTGCAGAAACAGGCTGGAAGCCCGGAATCTTCAGACAAAAATACGCCGCAGGCGACGGGCATGGAGGAAGGCTGGCGTCCCAGGATTTCGGCGGATGCCGCCCTGGATGATGTGACGGTCAATATGCCGACGGTCCCCTCACTGGGCGAAGGAAACGCAAACCTTGGTTTAAATGTTTCTGTAAATCTGGGTTCCAAAGTACATCTGTATAACAAATATCTGTATGACCTGTGGCTGAAAGGTTCGGTGAAGGCGGAAGGCAGCACGGTATTCCCGAGAGTCAGCGGCGGCATTGATACGGACAAAGGTACCGTAACCTATCTCCGGACCCGTTTCAAAGTAGACAAAGGCTCTTTACGGTGGTCGCAGCCGGGCACTTTCCTGCCATATGTCAAGTTGAACGCAAACACGAAATTCAGCCGCTACCGGATCGCGCTTCAGATTGACGGTTCGCTGAACAAAGACACGCTGGATATGAAACTGCAGTCGAATCCGGATCTGCCCCAGAATGCCATTGTACGGATGCTGACCCTGCAGCGCGCTTCTGCCGGCAGTGACGACATAACGAATGAAGATATGCATAATCTCCTGATTGCGGGGTTGGAGACCGGTTTATTGGGAGACGTGGAGCATTCAATCAAAAAGTTTCTGGGCATTGATGAATTCCGTGTATATGTCGGGAAGCTGGACAACGGCGTGGATTTTGACAACCGAATCGTCCGTGAACTGACACAGGAAGAAAAAGAGCAGTATAATTTCCTGATTGCGAAAAATCTGACAGACCGCTGGAAAGTCGGCTATACCAGGAGTTTTGACGGGAAATATGAAAATGTCTATACGCAGTATCAGCTTACGGAACATATGAACGTTACACTTTCCCAGAATGAGGATCACGAAAGGCGCTACAGTATAGAATACCGCATTACGTTCTGAGTAAGTGAAGGCGGGTACGCCGGCACGGACGCAAACGCATACGAAAAAGTGCTTTCCTGAATCGGAGAGGGGCTATTATGTTACAGAAGTATCTGGAAGAACTGAAAAAAGTAAAACTTCTTTCCCCGGAGGAAGAAAAAGAACTCTGGATCCGGGAAGCGGCAGGAGACGAGGCTGCCCACCGGAAGCTGGTCAGTTCATACCAGCCCCTGGTCTTTAAAACGGCTATCCGGTTCCATGTGCCGGAAGAAATTACCATGGAGCTGATCCAGGAGGGTACGGTGGGTCTCCTGGAAGCTGCGGAGAATTATGATTATACAAAGGGCGTGGCATTCAGCCTGTATGCGGTACATCGTATCCGGGGCAGGATGTGCGATTTCATGGACCGGGAGTTTTCCCGCGACGAACTGTCTCTGGACAGGGAAATGGCGGAAGGCTGGCGCCTGACAGAAGTACTGTCCGTTTCCCAGCCGCTTCCGGAAGAAGTAGCGGAACGCCGCGCGGTCTCCGACAGGGTGTCAAGGGCGATGGACCGGCTGCCGCAGAAGGAAAGGCAGGTCCTGCAGGGGATTTTTCTGGAGAACAGGACACCGTCCGATCTGGCTGCCGATATCCACGTAACGCCGAATCACGTATACCGTCTGGAAAAGCAGGGAGTCCGCAGGATACGTGGGATGCTGTCCCGTTTTATGAGCGAGTTCAGAAAATGAAACGGGAAAAACGTATTCGGTAAAACCATAAAGAAAATGAGTCCAACTCAGTAAAAAATCACAGAAAAAGACAGATAATCTGAAATAATTGGTAGTTTTTACATTTTTTTGGAAGTTAATTTGCCAAGTTAATTCAGATTATATATAATCATATGTAAGTTTGGGGGTGTAACCTTATGACTCAGAGCCGGTCTGTGTGCAGCCGGATCCGGAACGCGAAAGCCAGCCTGGACAATGCGGAACGCAGTTTCCGCAGCAATCAGGAGGTCCGCGGTGAACTGGATCTGATGCTGGCGGAAGCAGAACTGGATAATCTGCGGCAGAAACGTCCGGGCATTTCCTGGACCCGCCATACGCTGGCAGCGTGTTTTGCTGTTTTGGCGCTGGCCTCAGGATGTTTGGGCTGGTGGTGGGCTTCTGCGTACGGAGGAAACACGACAAACGCAGCCGGTTTGCAGGGTGCGCCGGTGACTGAAGAAATTAAGGAGCCGGCAGGCGTGGATAAGCAAATGCCTGCTGTCCGGCCAGACGGCGCAGCTTCGGCGGCTGCGTCCGAAAAGAAAGCCGAAGTTAAGAAAAAACCGGACGCTCCGGCACAGGTTGCCGCGCCGAAACTGCAGCAACCCGTTAACAGGGACGGTGGAGTCCGTCTTTCTGCCGGCCAGATGCGTCAGCTGATCCGTTCCGGAAAGCAGGAACTGGAGAATATGCGGTAAACCGGCTTAAAAGAATTTGTCAGATAATCACCGTCAGGTGTATAATATAAACTTAAGTTATCAATATGTTACCTGGTATAAAATTCCAACGTTACAGGGAGGTTAATTAATATTATGAAACATGCTTTGGAAAAGCAGCTAACAATCGGTCTGGTGGCAACACTGCTGATGGCCAGTCCTGTGTTTGCGGAAACGACAACTACCGTATCGGATTCGATCCGGCTCAAAAAGAAACCTGCCGCAACAACCAGCGAGCAGAACAACGCGCCTGCGCCCGGGAGCGGGACTGCAGGGCCGGCGGCCGTCAGGACGAACCCGTTAAATCTCCCTCCCGCGGGCAGACCGGTTCCGGGGCAGAATATCGGAGCGCAGGAAGAAGCAGCGGATGAACTGGCTCCTTATCTCAATAAGACGCTGACAAAGGTCAGCGTTGAAGGAAATGAGACCGTTCCGGCAGAGGATATCCTGAAAGCAACCTATAGCAAACCGGGCCTGCCGCTGACAGAAGAGGATATTTCCAGAGACATGCAGGGCATTTACGGCATGGGTTGGTTTTATGATATCCGGCCGTCCTTCCAGACTGTGCCGGAAGGGGTACAGCTAACCTATCACGTGCAGGAAAACCCCAAATTTGATCACCTGGAAGTAACGGGGAATACCAAGCTTTCAACAGAAAAGATCCGCCAGATCGTGAATCTTCCGAAAGGAAAAATCGTCAACGTCCGGGACTCCAACAAAAAACTGGGTTTTGTGGAGGAACAGTACAGAAGAGACGGCTATATCCTTGCCCGTGTTACAGATGTAGAGTTCGGGCCGGGCGGGGTTCTGGCTGTTAAGATCAATGAAGGCATTGTGGAGGATTTTAAAGTTAAAGGCAATGTCAAGACAAAAGACAAGGTGATTTTGCGGGAGATCCGCCTGAAAAAAGGCGAACCTTTCAATTCAACATTAGCCCGCCGTTCCCTGAACCGCATCCAGAATCTGGGATTCTTTGAAGATGTAAATATGAAACTGAATCCCGGCCGCCAGCCCAATGCGGTGGAAATGGAAGTTGATGTGGTTGAGATGAGTACTGGCACATTCGGTATCGGCGCAGGTTACAGCGATGCGGACGGCTTTATCGGCATGATCTCCATCGGCGATAAGAATCTCAGGGGAACCGGTGACAGTATCCTGCTCCGTTGGGAATTTGGCGGCGCTGATAACAAGAACTATGAGTTAACGTACCGTAAGCCCTGGCTGGATAAGAAAGAAACCTCGTTGGGGATTACCCTTTATGATTTGACCAATGAGTACGCGGATTACGACCGCAAAGGGGATGAAATTGCCCGGTATGACAAGAGGCGCGTCGGACAGGAGCTGACTCTGGGCCGTCCCCAGGGAGAGTTTGTACGGCATGCCATCACGCTGAAGCACCGTGATGACAAGTATGTTGAAAAAATCGACGGCTATAGCCGCCAGTATTATGAAGACCCGTGGGGCAGGGATTATGTCAGGGAGCATTTCCACAAAGAAACCACTGCGAAGCAACGCCGTGACGAAAACTTTGGCACGACGAACAGCATAATGTATAGCCGCGTGTATGATTCCCGCGACAATATCTATGATCCCCATGCCGGGAAGCGGAATTCTTATTCTTTCGAATGGGCCGGTCTTGGCGGAGACTTCAAATTCGAAAAAATCAGCGTGGATTACCGCTACTATCTGCCATTGCCAAAGAACCGGGTGCTGGCATTTGATCTGGCTGCCGGCTACGCCTGGGGTGACCTGCCCCTGTCCCAACGCTTTTCGGTAGGCGGCGGCGACAGCCTGCGCGGTTACAGGGACGACCAGTTCAGGGGCAACAGCATGCTGCGTGGTACTGCCGAATACCGTTTCCCCATCCGTAATAAAGTGCAGGGTGTAGTATTCTATGATATCGGGTACGCCTGGGATAAACGGGATCAGAGCGATTTTGATCTGGGCCTGATGGAATCCGGTTACGGTGTCGGTCTGCGAATCAATTCACCGTTAGGACCGATCAAGCTGGACTGGGGCAGAGGAAAGCAGCGCAGCCGCTTCCACTTCAGCTTTGGCGGACAGTTCTGATTATTATGTTTAAAAAAGCAAGTTTGTTCCTGGTCTGTCTGCTATGGACGGAAAGTATCCTGGCGGCGCCGGTGACAATGGTGAATGTGACCATCCGTGATGAGGCAGGGAAAACCAGCCCCTTGCTGCTCCGCAAGATGGAAGACAGCATGCAGGTGGTGGCTGCCCAGTTGTTTAACGGAAGGGACTCGGGGTTTATCATGGCCGACAGATCCGGGTATGAGCATCTGCTGTCGGAAATTTCTGACCGTGTGATTACCGGATACCAGACGAATCAGGTCGTTCTTTCCGCGGAACATGGGCGGGACGGAACGACGGTAAATCTGGCTTTTGCTGTTGCGCCCTGGGCACAGACCGTTCAAAAGGTGGACGTGGATATTCAGTTTTCCGGTGTCAGCCCGTTTGCCGCTGCTGTGTTGGAAGAAAAAATACCGGCCTTGCGGGAAGAACTTCAGAAGACGCTGCAGGGCGCCTCGCTGGATGCGGCCGACTGGGCAGGCGGAATATTACGGGGCCAGGTTAAAAGTTGTGCTGAGAAGGTCCTGCCGGATTTTAAGGCAGCCGTGGATCTGACGACCCGGGATGGCAATGCGGAGGTACAGGTGATTATTTACCCGGTTGGGGAATTGGTGCACTCCGTACAGTACAGCATGGTTTCCCGTTCCATACCGAACATACTGCTGATGAAAATGAAGTATAAATATGCGGATAAGGCAAAATCCCTGCAGGGGCTGCCGGTTTCTTACATTGAAAAAGATTATGAGTTGCTGGCTGACAGGCTGCAGCAGGATCTTTCCCGGGAACCTCAGGTCAGGCGGCACCATCTGAAGCCGCAGGTTGAAATCAGACCCGGGGCGGAAACACTGTTGAATATTTCCCTGGAATCTGATGAATATAAAATCTGGTTTGAGGGATATGGCGATATAGGGAGAAAAGACCACAATCTGTCAGGCCGCGCTCATATCGGCAAATTTATTTCCCGCAGGGATGAAATCTTTGGCGAAGCGGGAGTTGATTTAAAAGATGTAAGATGGGATTTCAGCTTCGGTTATGCATACCACTGGGGCAAAAGCACCCTGTCCTATATGCGCCGTGTTCCGGCAGACGCAAATATATACCGGCTGGAATATGATTTTACGCCTAAATGGCGTTTCCGCTATGAACACTTTGGGGATAAAAAAGAAAATGAGTACGCGGTCCGGTACCGTATTCATGAATTCCTGAGCGGGGAATACGTGTACTCAACAAACAAGTCCTATTTCCGGATTGTGGGCAATCTGTAAAAAAATCTTGAAATATCCGGTGAAATGTTGAAAGTACCGGCGGAGGCTGGTATAATATATACGTGTAATTATTTTTTAAGAAAGCAGGTAATTTCAATTATGATGGAAAAATTGCGGAATCCAAAAAATGTAAAGACCATTTCGCTGATTGTTGCGGCAATCTTTGTCATCGGCTGTTTCACGCTGGCCATGAGCGCCGGAGGGTTTGGCAGCGGTGTCGCTTCTGCCGCGTCGAGTGAATCTGCAATCGGTGTGGTTGATTATCAGGTGCTCGTTTCCCAGTCTCCCCAGCTGGAGCAGGTCCGTTCTGAGATGCAGAAAGCGATTGCTGAGACCCGCAAAGAGTTTGACGATAACAGCAAGAACATGAACGATGATGAGAAAGAACGGTATTACAAACAGATGCAGGAGCGTCTGGCTACCAAGGAAAAAGATTTAATGGACCCGCTGCTGAAAGGGATCAACGATACCATTAAGAAAATCGCGGACAAGAAGGGCCTGAAAGTTGTAGTTGATAAATCTACCGTAATCTACGGCGGCACGGATATCACCGATGAAGTGGCCAAAGCACTGCAGAATCCGAAGAAATGATAATGCATGAAATGAGGCTCTGCGGGAGCCTCATTTTCCATTGTAGAAGGAGGAAACGTGATGCGCTGGCTTTTGATTGTTTTCACGGGCCTTGCGCTGATGCTTTCTGCCTGTAGTAAAACCGGAAGCGGTGAAAAGATAGCGGTTGTGCACTGGGAAAAAGTCCTGCAGGAGCATCCGCAGCATGCCCGCCTGCAAAAGCTGAAAGATGAATACAATCTGCTTTTGGATAAGCGCAGGGAGCAGGAAATTATCGGGAAAACCCAGATGAGCAATTTGGCAAAACTGTATCAGTTGAAGCGGAACAGTAAACAGAACTTCCTGTCTGCTGATTTTTTCGCGCGCATGACAGAAAAGCAGGCGGCGGAACAGGAAAAGCTGAAGCAGTTGAGCGAACAGTTTGCGAACCAGGTAGATAAAGAACTGGCTGAGGAAGAAAAGAAACTTGAAGAACACTACAAACTGCGGTTGTTCAATTTGCGGCTTAAACTGGACACGGTCCGTATGGTTCCGGAACAACGCGCCAGGGTGGAAGCGGAACTGAAAGCGGCGCGGGCTGACAGAGACCGTGACCGGATGTTGCTGGTGCAGCACAAGATGGGGCTGGTGAACCAGCGGATGAAGCCTCATGTAGACGCCATGCGGCAACGGCTGGATGCTTACGCCCGGCAGCTGCAGGCGCAGATGATGGAAGAAATGAAAAAAGGAACGGATAACCCGCTTCTGCAAAAAGCCCCGGGGGCTCTGAAAGAACTGCTGGGCACGATAGACGGGGAACTGGACAAACGCCAGCAAGGTATTGAAACGCTGGAGACTTCCATAAAAAAGGATACGGAGAGCATCGTTATAAAACTTGCGAAAGAACGGGGCTATTCCATCATTTTCCATAAGTACCGCACCAATGTTTCGGCGGATGACGTGACCGGGGACGTAATTTCCGGCTTAAAAAAAATGGCGGCCCGCACGCAGGTGACTGACGCGTTAAATAAAAAAGCGTCGGGTAGTTCAGCAGGGAAATAATAAACTTGACAATAATTCAGGAAGGACGAGTAAAGAACATGAAAAAAGTATTGGCGTGTCTTATGGTAGTATGCGCGTTGCTGGCATTTGGCTGCAGCGGACGCAATGCGGCTTTTGGCGTGGTAGACATGAAAAAAGTTGAGGCGGAAGCGCCGGCCGTAAAGACCATCAGGGAAGACCTGCAGAAGAAGGCGAAAGAACTGCAGGAACAGATGCAGAAAGAGACAGAAGGAAAGAGCAAAGAAGAAGCGGAAAAGATCGTACAGGATAAAAGAGCCCAGATGCAGGTTGCTTCTTCTGAAGCCCAGGCCAAATTAAAAGCAAGCCTGGACACTGCTTTGACGGAAGTATCCAGGGAAAAGAATCTCAGCGCCGTTCTTATTAAGGATGCGGTTCCGTCCGGCGGTGTGGATGTGACGGAAGAGGTTATCAAAAAGATGAAGTAATACGGGAATCCGCTGTAATTCACTTATCTTTTTTAAATATCTGAAAGAGAGCATTTTTTGTTTCACCCATAACGGGCGGAGTTTCGTCCGTCCGTTTTTTCTTGATTCAAAAGCGGCAGGAACTATAAACAGGTATTTGCTTAAGTCATTCCTGACACAATAAGATGTAGAGCAGGGGGTTGTAAAACTATGGAAAAAACATTACAGGAACTGGCTGTTTTCCTGCATGGCGCATTGGAAAATGATGACCCTGCGTTGCGTATTACCGGTGTAAACGGTTTAGTGGAAGCAGGGCCGACGGAAATCTCATTTGCGATTCCGCCCTATGTGGAATTCTGTCATAAGAGCCGTGCCGGCGCTATGATACTGGCACCGGGGGACAGGGAACTGGACCGGCCTGTGATACGCGTCGAAAATCCCAAGCAGGCTTTTGCGGAATTGCTGGAACTGTTCCGTCCGCAGGAAGAGGTGGCCCGCGTTATCAGCCCGCTAGCGTATGTGGCGGACGATGCCAAAGTCGGTGCGAATGTAGCTATCCAGGCCTTTGCGGTTGTAGAGTCCGGAGCGGAGATCGGGGACGGGACGGTAATCTATTCCCACGCCTTTATCGGACGCCATGTGAAAGTTGGTAAAGACTGCGTGATATATCCGAACGCTACGGTGCGGGAAAGCTGTGTTATCGGTAACCGGGACATCCTGCAGTCCGGCTGTGTCATTGGCGGTGACGGCTTCGGTTTTGTAACGAACAACGGGAAACATAATAAAGTGCAGCAGACCGGCAACGTAGTGCTGGGTGACGACGTGGAGATCGGCTGCAACTCCTGCATCGACAGGGCAACCGTAGGCAGTACCATTGTCGGCAACGGTACCAAACTGGATAACCTGGTGCATCTGGGACATAACGATGTGGTAGGCGAAAACAACCTGTTCGTGGCTATGGTAGGAATTCCCGGCAGCGTAACCATCGGCAACAACAACACCTTTGGCGGGCAGGCTGCTACGGTAGGGCATATCACTATCGGCAACAACAATACGATGGCCGGCCGTTGCGGCGTCATCAGTGATGTGGGTGATAACCAGGTGCTGGCCGGGTTCCCGCATATGTCCCATGTGGAGTGGCTGCGCCAGCAGTCCAAGCTGCGGAAGCTTAATGAGCTGATGAAAACAGTCAGGACCCTGCAGAAGGAGATTGCAGAACTGAAAAAAAATGAGTAGCGCGGTGAGGATATGCTCGTATATTATATAATGAAACTGGTCAGTAAAATATTCTGCGTGCTTCCATGGAGCGCAGGGCTGGCCTTTGGCAACATGCTGGGCAGGGTGGCGCCGCTGTTTGTTCCGGAATGGCGAATGAAGATGGCGGCGGCTAACGTGGAGGAATGCCTGCATGTATCACCGGAGGAGGCCCGGAAAATCGCGCATCAGAGCGTAGTGAAGTTTGGCCGCATGATCATTGAGGTGCTGCGGTTTCCGCTGCTGAACAGGGATACGATAGGCTCTGTGGTGAAAACGGACGGCCTGGAGCATCTGGAAGAAGCGTATGCCAGAGGAAAAGGTGCCCTGATGTGCACGGGGCACTTCGGCAACTGGGAATTGCTGGGAGCGAATGTTGCCCTGCACGGCTATCCGATGCTGAGCATTGCCAGAAAACAGAATAACGGCGGCATGGACCGCTTCATCAATGAATACCGTGAGTCTGTGGGGCAGAAAGTAGCTTATAACCAGGGTAAGGAAAGCATGCTGGCTATGGGCCGGTACCTGAAAGAAAAACATCTGTTAGGCATTTTGTTTGACCAGGATACCAATGACACGGGCGTTACAATTGATCTGTTCGGGAAAGAAGTGATTACGCCGGCAGGCCCGGCCGTCTTCAGCCGGACCTTTGGCTGTCCAATCCTGCCTATTTTCATGCATTATGACGAAGACGGCGGATGCCGGGCTAAAATCTATCCGCCGCTGTACGCGGAAAAGACAAAGGACAAGGACAGGGACCTTTATCAGGTGACAGAAAAGCTGATGGCGATCCTGGAGCAGGAAATCAGGGAGAACCCGCCTATGTGGTTCTGGGTGCATGACCGCTGGAAGGATGGGGAGAGACGGTTTAAGTCGAAAAAATAGAATGTTGAGGAAACGTGTATGGAAAAACAGGTAACATTGGCTGCCGGGGTGAGTTATTCCGGCGCAGGGCTGCACTCCGGGAAAAATGTGACCATGACATTAAAGCCGGGTGGGCCTGATACGGGTATCGTCTTTATACGGACTGATCTGCCGGAGAAGCCGGAGATTCATGCCCGCGGAGAACTTGTCACTTCAACGCTGAAAGCGACGACCCTTAGCGAAAACGGGGCCCGGGTCTTTACCGTGGAGCATCTGTTGGGGGCGTTGTATGGCATGGGAGTCGACAATTGCCGGATTGAAATGGATTCGCCGGAACCGCCGGTAGCAGACGGCAGCGGCCTTGTGTTCGCGCAGCTGGTGCAACAGGCAGGACGGGTAAAACAGGACGCGGAAAGAAAAATCTGCGTGATTGACAGGGCTTTTTCCGTTTATGACGGGGACAAGTTTATGATAATGGTTCCTTATGACGGGACGCGTATCTCCTTTACTTCCTTCAATCCGCACCCGCTGCTGGGAACCCAGTATTTTGACTTACTGTTGACCGAAGAAACTTTTTTGAAAGAAATAGCGCCGGCCCGCACCATTGGTTTCATGCATGAAGTGGAACAAATGCGGAAGATGGGACTGGGCCTGGGGGGCAATCTGGAAAACGCGCTGGTATATGATGATACAAAATGCCTTTCCGTGCCCCGTTTTCCGGATGAACTGGTGCGGCATAAGATCCTGGATGCGTTAGGGGATTTATCCCTGCTCGGTCCATGGAAAGGGCATATTATTGCAGTAAAATCAGGACATTCATATAATTCGCAACTGGCAAAACAGATTATTGCTTACAGGGAGGGTAAATAATGGCTATTACACTGGACGTTACCGAAATCAAGAAAATTCTGCCGCACCGTTTCCCCATGCTTCTGGTTGACCGGATCCTGGATCTGGAACCCATGAAATGGGCTGTCGGCATCAAGAATATTTCCGTTAATGAGATGCAGTTCCTGGGACATTTTCCCGATAACCCCATTATGCCGGGCGTGTTGCTGATTGAAGCCATGGCCCAGGTAGGCGGGGTAGCCATGCTGTATCCGCCGGAAAACCGCGGCAAGATCGCAGTATTTGCCAAAATCGACAAGGTACGCTTCCATAAGCAGGTGGTTCCCGGGGACCAGGTAGTGACCCGCGCGGAAGTGGTGAAGATCCACGGCAATATGGGCGTGATCCACTGCGCCGGAAAGGTAGACGGGGAACTGGCCTGCGAATGCGACTGCTTCTTTGCGATCCAGGACAAATAAAAGTTGCTGTAAGCGTAATCACGGCAGCACAGAAATATCAAGAAGCCGGTTGCCTGTTTCCAAGAAAAAAGAAGAAAATTAAAGAAAAAAAGTAACATTTTCTATTAAAAGACAGACAATACCGGATAAACAGTAAATTTGGTAAAATATGAAAAAAATCAGGAAACAAAAAAAATCGGCTTTAAAGGATTATATTTACTAAAGTATTAGCATGTGAGTTTTTTTGTGCTTTTCTTTTTTGCGTTGTACATAATGTTTTGCAGACAACGTACATTAAGTATGATAAAAGGTCTGGCTGCAGGGGAGTGAGGAAATGGCATCGGTAGTTACACCGTTACAAAAGATACACGAGACCGCGATTATTGAAAAAGGCGCGGAAATCGGTAAAAATGTAGTAATTGGTCCGTATGCGGTAATTAAACATGACGTGGTATTGGGGGATGGATGCATCGTCGGTCCGCATGTAGTGATCCATCCGTATACAACGATCGGCAAAGACTGCAAATTTTTCCCGGGGGCTTCCATCGGCAGCGTCCCGCAGGATCTGAAGTTTAAAGGGGAACGCAGCTATACGGTTATCGGTGACAGGGGCGTTTTCCGGGAGTGTGTTACTGTAAGCCGTGCCTGTGGAGAAGGGAATGAGACCCGTATTGGCAACGATATCCTTATGATGGCCTATACCCATATTGCCCATAACTGTATTGTGGGCAACAGCGTGATCATGTCCAACGTGGCTACCCTGGCCGGACACGTGGTGGTGGAAGACCGGGCCGTAATCGGCGGTCTGGCTGCTGTGCATCAGTTCTGCCGTATCGGTCGGAATGCCATGGCCGGCGGTATGAGCAGAATATCCCAGGATATTCCGCCATTTATGCTCGTGGCGGGGGATCCTGCCTTTGTGGCCGGCCTGAACAGTGTGGGCCTTGCCCGGGCAGGGATGCCGCTGGAAATCCGTACCCAGTTGAAAAAAGCGTTCCGAATCCTGTACCGCAGCGGACTTTCGCTGGAAGAGGCAGTAGCAACCATGGAACAGGAACTGGACAGCAGCGAGCCGGTGGAACATCTGATGCGGTTCCTGCGTAATGCGGAGCGGGGCATTATCCATACGCGCAAATAAAAGCCGCGGTTCAAAAGCAGGAAAAGACACTAACTCTTTCAAAACAGTAAAGTGAAGGCAGCGACTCGTTTCGCTGCCTTTAAACCATAAACGGGTGATACACGTATGGAAACCTTGGGTTTACTGGCCGGGATCGGCCATCTGCCGGTTGATGTGGCGCAATCCGCAAAGAAGCTGGGGTATAAGGTCGTCGCTATTGCTGTGGTTCCGGAGACGGATCCGGAACTGCCGGAAAATGCGGATGTGTTTTATACCATCAATGTGGGCAAGGTGGGAAAAATTCTCCGGACACTGAAACAGAATGATGTAAAGAACGTAACCATGATCGGCAAGGTCACGAAAGAAGTATTATATAAATCCGGAGCCGTGGTTCCGGACCTGACCACCATCAGGGTACTGGCATCCCTTCCCGACCGGAAAGACGATACCATTATGAATGCCATTGTAAAGCTCATCGAAGATGCCGGCATGCGTGTGATGGACCAGACGGTGCTGGTCCGGCCGTTGCTGCCGGAACCGGGCGTTCTTACGAAACGGAAACCGACGGAACAGGAATGGAAAGACATGCAGTTCGGCTTCCGTATGGCCAAGGAACTGGGGCGTCTGGACATCGGGCAGACAGTTGTGGTAAAAAACCAGGCGGTCATGGCGCTGGAAGCCATTGAAGGAACGGACGCCTGCATTCTGCGGGGAGGTTTTCTCGGCAAGGGCGGCGTAATCGTGGCCAAAACAGCCAAGCCTGCCCAGGATAACCGTTTTGATATGCCCAGTGTGGGAACCACCACGCTGACGTCCATGATCCACGCAGGCGCCACAGGTATTGTGATTGAAGCGGGCAGGACCCTGCTGGTGGACCGCAAACGCACCCTGGCCATGGCGGACGAAAAGGGCATAACCATTGTGTCCATGAGCGAATCGGAACTGGTTTGACGGAAACCTGGTAACACAGATTTTTTCGTATGTATGTTGACAGGCTAATTCTGTGACAGGAGCAGCGGTCACAAAAAATGAAATATTTATGGAATCAGCAGCTGAAAGGTTTATTCGGCTGCTTTTTTGTGTTATAATAAGATGATTTAGTATGTATAAAAATGGATAATTGTTGGCTGCTGCGGGAAACCTTCCTGACAGGGCGGGCTTTGCGTATTAAATTGCCTGCAACGGCCGGCAGTACATAGAGGTATCATGACCAGAATATTGATTTCTGCGGGGGAAGCATCCGGCGATCTGCATGCCGGCGCCGTGACCCGCGCCATTAAACAACTGGAACCGGAAGCGGAAGTCTTTGGTATGGGCGGTGACTGTCTGCGTGAAGCGGGCGGGGAAGTGTTGTTCGACATCAGGGAACACAGTGTCATGGGCTTTGTGGAGGTGCTGAAACGGCTTCCGGATATCTGGAAGCTCCGCAGCGCGTTTATCGAACTCATGGACCGGCGTAAACCTGACGCGCTGCTGACCATTGACTATCCCGGCTTTAACATGCGGCTGGCAAAGCTGGCGAAAGAACGGGGGATCAAAGTGGTTTCCTTTATCGCCCCATCAGCCTGGGCCTGGCGGCCCAGCCGGGCTGCCGGCGTGGTGAAGGTCGTGGACAAGATTGCTTCTATTTTTCCCTTTGAGTATGATCTGTATAAATCCTACGGGGCTGATATCGAGTTTGTCGGCCATCCCCTGGTGGATACGGTAATGCCGTCGCTGCCCCGCAAAGAAGCAGAACAGCTGGCGGGAAAACGGGACGGGCATCCCCTCATTCTGCTGATGCCCGGCAGCCGTACCATGGAGATCCGGCGGCTGCTTCCGGACATGCTGACGGCGGCGAAGATCCTGAAACAGAAGCGTCCGGATATTGATTTCGCCATGCCCCGGGCGTTGACCATTGCCAGGGAAATGCTGGAAGGCCCTGTTAAACAGGCCGGCCTGGATATAAAACTGACCGAAGGGCATAATTACGACGTGATGAGCGTGGCGGATTTTGCTATTGCCACCAGCGGCACGGTGACGCTGGAAGCGGCGTTGTGCGGACTGGGTTGTGAAATCCTGTACAAAGCGTCCCCGGTCAGTTTCTGGATTGCCAAACAGGTGGTGGAAATCCCCAACATCGGTCTGCCCAACATTGTAGCGGGAAGGCTGATCGAACCGGAACTGCTGCAGGATGACTGCACACCGGAAAAGATTGCGGCTACAGCGTTGGAACTGCTGGAACCGGAACGTTTTGCCATCCTGCAGCGCGACCTGCAGGATGTAAAAGAAAAACTGGGAGAGCCTGGCGCCGTGAACCGGGTGGCTGAACTGGTGCTGCGCATGGCCCGGCAGAACCGGGACCGGCATCTTTTGCCTGGCAGGTAATGATAATAGGCAGCATTGATTCTGCAAGGAGTTCAGATGATTTTATACAAGCGTATCTTAAGTTATATCAAACCGTATATCCATATATTGTTTATGGCGCTTTTATGTACCATGCTTGCGGCAGGGGGCAACCTGTACCTTCCCTGGATCTTCAGGGATATGATCGATAAGGTGCTGAACGCAAAAGACTATTACATGCTGAATATGATCTCAGCCAGCATCGTGGTGATTTTTTTGCTGAGGGGAATTTTCCTGTACGGGCAGAATTATCTCATGAGCTTTGTGGGGCAGCATGTCATCATTGATATCCGCAGTGAAGTATTCCGTAAGCTGCAGCGTCTTTCCATGTCCTTTTATGATAAAAATAAGACGGGTACCATCATGAGTTATGTGACAAATGATGTCAATGCTCTGCAGGGCGCCATGGTGGACAACACCATTGAACTGGTTACGGAAGGCATCATACTGGTGGGTTCGGTCTGCGCCATGATTTATCTGGACTGGAAACTTACCCTTTTTACAATCCTGACATTTCCGGTAGTGCTGTATTTTATGAACTTTTTCGGGAAGAAAATCCGCCGTTCCGGCGGGCAGATCCAGGAGGCTACGGCCGATATTACTTCCGTGCTGCAGGAATCGGTTTCTTCTGCCCGGGTGGTCAAGTCTTTTGTAAGGGAACAGTATGAGATCGAACGTTTTGAAAAGGAAAACGAGGCTAATCTGAAAGCAAATCTGAAAAATGCGAAATATATGGCAACTCTGACGCCTACCATCGAGTTCGTGGCGGCGTTAGGGGTGACGCTGATTCTGTGGTACGGTGGCAACAACGTGATCGCGGGCGAAACCACGGCCGGTTCGCTGGTGGCTTTTCTGGCTTATGCTGTAAACATTTCCAATCCCATCAAGCGGATCACCCGTGTAAGCGGTAATATCCAAAAGGCGCTGGCTGCGGCACAGCGTGTCTTTAACGTGATTGACCTGCGTGAAGAAGTACAGGATCTGCCTGACGCAAAAGCGCTTCCGGCTGTGACCGGCAGTGTCAGCTTTGAGCATGTGACATTCTCTTACAACGCCGGGGATGAGATTCTTCACGACCTTTCCTTTGAGGCGAAACCTGGCCAGGCTATTGGTCTGGTAGGGCCTTCCGGCGCCGGTAAGTCGACCATTGCCAGCCTGCTGCCCCGGTTTTATGACTGTGATGCCGGCACGATCCGCATTGACGGAACGGATATCCGGCATGTTACGCTGGATTCCCTGCGGAACCAGGTAGGCATCGTACCCCAGGAGACCATCCTGTTTAACGGTTCGGTGTATGACAATATTTTATATGGCCGGCTGGATGCCACAAAAGAGGAAATCGAAGAGGCTGCCAAAGCGGCCAATGCCCACAATTTCATCATGGAGCTGCCGGAAGGTTATAACACCATGCTGGGAGACCGGGGCGTGAACATTTCCGGCGGACAGCGGCAGCGTATTGCTATTGCCAGGGCCATCCTGAAAGATCCCCGGATCCTGGTACTTGATGAAGCCACGTCCGCACTGGATACGGAAAGCGAGCGGGTGGTTCAGGAAGCCCTCAACCGCCTCATGGTAGGCCGTACCTCTATCATTATTGCCCATCGCCTGTCCACCATTAAAAATGCTGACCGGATCCTGGTGTTGGATAAAGGGAAACTGGCTGAAGACGGCACCCATGAAGAGCTGATGGCAAAGGACGGGTTATATGCGCATCTGTATCAGATTCAGTATCGTACCAACAAGGAAGAGAGCTGAGCAAACGTATGATGTATATTCTTTATAATATTTTGGGCCTGCTGGTATTTTTAGTCGTTATACTGCCGTTTTTTCTTTACCGTCTGGTTACGGAAAAAGGCTTTGCTGCCCGTTTCCGGCAGAGTATGGGGCTGATACGCAGGGAAGAGATCAGTCACGTAATAAATACTGACTGCATCTGGATTCACGGCGCGTCGGTAGGTGAAATTGTTGCCACCAGCCCCTTGGTAAAAGAAATCAAAAAAATTATGCCGGAGCGGAAAGTTCTGGTATCCGCTTTTACCGTAGGCGGTTACAATATGGCTAAACAGATCATACCGGAAGCGGATGCCATCATCTATTTTCCCCTGGACCTTGTCTGGGTGGCAGAATCGGTAGTGCGCCGCGTTCACCCCGGTATCTTCCTGCCGGTAGAAACGGAATTGTGGCCAAACTTCCTGAGGGCCATCCGGGAACGCAACATTCCGGTGATGATGGTAAATGGACGTATTTCTGAAAAATCCGTTAAGAATTACCGTTATCTGTTCAGTATCTGGAGGGACATGCTGCGGACTGTGAGCCGGTTCTGTATGCAGTCCAGCATTGACGCCAATTATATTACCCATTTGGGCGCGGATCCCAAAAAGATTTTTGTAACCGGCAATACAAAATTTGACCAGACCTATGCAGAGGTGACGCCGGAAGATCTGGCGGCCTATAAAACAGAACTGGGATTAGGGGCAGACGCGTTTCCCGTTATCGTGGCAGGTTCTACCCATCCTCCGGAAGAAGAGGCTCTCCTGACATCCTTTACAGAACTGCGCAAACAGTATCCCAAAGCAAGGCTCATCATTGCCCCCCGTTGGATCGAAAGAGTGAACGAAATCAGGAGGATGAGCGGTAAGTTTAATTACCAGGCCGGCTTACGTTCAAAGCTGAAGGATATGGACGGACCCCGGCCGGAGTATCCAGTGGTAATTATTGATACCATCGGTGAACTGGGCCGTATTTATGCCGTAGGCGATATCGTCTTTATCGGCGGTAGCCTTATGCACCACGGCGGTCACAACGTGCTGGAACCGGCAGCCCATGCCAAACCTATTCTGGTGGGTCCCAACATGGACAATTTCAAGGATTCCTATGCTCTGTTGAGTAAAGCGGGCGCCTTGCATACGGTACAGGAC
>JAEEGJ010007789.1_pt1 | contig 30195 bp, 26 predicted proteins | sample 8958761 | NCBI WGS metagenome assembly JAEEGJ01 (sample SAMN16246546, study PRJNA631951) | gut metagenome | biome: gut microbiome; feature: rumen; material: RS-attached | host: Bos | place: Iran: Karaj | collected 2018-10
GAACTGGCAAGTCAGATGATCCGTGCCACCAAGACATGGGATGGATGTTCTTCCTCGACTGACGTTTTCAAGGAGTTCAAGCGCACCATGGGAACTATTGAAGTGTACATCAGCAAGAACCTCAAGCAGGACTTTTCTTCTCAGCAGCTCTCTGCCGAAATCATCAAGGCTCTTGCTGCCAACGCTGGTATCAACGATGGGGGATGCATTGTCATCTCCGTGCCAGCCAAATTCGATGCCACACAGAAGACCGCTACGGTGGAAGCTGCACGTCTGGCAGGTTTCCAGTACGTGGAACTGATTCAGGAACCAATCGCTGCTGCCATTGCTTTCGGAGTGACAACGGGACAGACCGATGGCTTTTGGTTGGTGTTCGACCTCGGCGGTGGAACCTTTGATGCTGCCCTGCTTCGTGTTGACGGCGGTGTTCAGCAGGTCGTTGACACTGAGGGCGACAGTTATCTTGGTGGCAAGGACATTGATTATGCATTGGTGGACAGCATACTCATCCCATTCGTCAAGAAGAACTACAAGGTCGACATGATTATGGCTTCGGAGAAGAGAGCTGCCATCTTTCGTGAAGCTTTAAAGGTCTATGCTGAAGCTGCTAAGGTGGCTCTTTCCACCGCACCCAGCGTTGATGTGCTCTCCGACCTTGGCGAGTTTGGCTGTGACGACAACGGTATTGAGATTGAACTCGACCTGACCATTACCCGTGAGATGGCTTATCCCGTCATGGAGCCTTTTTTCAAGAAGGCTGTTACTATCTGCCGGAAGATTTTGGAGCGTAACCACATTGATGGGAGTCAGCTTACCAAGCTCATTCTTGTTGGTGGCCCCACTTACTCTCCCTATCTCCGCCAGATGCTGAAGGATGAGGTTTCTCCCAACATTGACACATCGGTTGACCCGATGACAGCTGTCGCCAAAGGAGCAACCCTCTACGCTGCCACCCGTGATATCCCAGTGGAGTTTAAGGCTGCTCCCGATGCCGGTGCCCTGGAGCTGGAACTCCACTACGACACCATGGCAGTGGGTTTGACCACCTATATCGCTATCATGGTCAAGAGCCGTAAAGTAATGACCGAAGGCATGACTGTGGAGGTGATTCGCAATGATGGCGCTTGGAGGAGCGGCCTTGTGCCCTACGAGGATAATGGTATCGTCGTGGAGCTTGCTTTGGTGGAACATGCTGCCAACAACTTCACCGTTCGCTTCTACAACGATTTTGGCCATAATGTGAAGGTGTCACCCGACAACCTGACCATACTCCAAGGCACACTTGCATCGGCTGCACCGCTGCCTTACCATATCGGTTTCGGGGTGTGGGACAACGAAACAGAGCGTCAGGCTTTTGTCCCATTCATTGGCCTCGAAAAGGGCAAGCCGCTTCCCACCATTGGCGTAGCCCATGGGAGGAAGACAACTATGAAACTCGTTCCTGGCAATAAGAAAACGGTTCTGAAGATTCCAGTCTATCAGGCAGGAAGCTACACGATTAACTCGCCAGCCTCTCTTTATGAGTATGTCGGGGATGTCCTCATCACTGGCAAGGATGTGAAGCATGAGGTGCCAGCGGGTACTGAGGTGGAGATACAGGTCGCTGCCGACAGTAGCGAGATGATGACCTTCACGGTTTCCATTCCCAGCGTTGATGAGGATGTGGTCAAGCAACTTGACACATCACCTCGTTTCAATGCATGGGATGCCAACAAACTCATTGCCGAATATATCGACAATGCCCGTCGTTCGCTCCGCACTTTGGAGTCGGAGAATGTGGCCGTTGATGTCCTAAGGAACCGTCTCTTTGCTTTGAAGCACAATTGCCATCACACGGAGAAGAAAGCTGTTGTGGAGCAGTACAAGGAACTGCTTCGCGACATCTACCGTTTGGAGTGCGATACCGCATGGGAACGCGTCATCCGCAAGGTTAACAAGGAGATGGCTCTTCTCCAGCTTAATGATTTGGCCAGCGGTGATGAAAGGAGCCACTATGCATTCAGATACTTGGAAGCCTACGTCGAGAGCGCCAAGGCCAACCGTGATGTGGCAGCCGCTAAGAACATCCTTGAGGAGATCTCATTTCTCAACTACGATTTGAAGTGGAAGACCCGCATTCCCGAAAGCATCAGATGGTATGACCGCAACTTCGACAATGTGGAATGGGATGACAAGGAACATGCTCGCCGTTGTGTCAACCAAGCACTAAATATCATTAAGAAGATGTTCACAAAGGAACAGGTGAAAGATGCCCTTCGTAATATTCTCAGCGCTCGGAAAAGCACCGAGGAAATCCGTGAGGCAGAGGGCTTACTTGGATAACAAACAAAGAAAACGAAATATGAAGTTCAAAGATTTCATTCAGAACAACCCGTTTCGGGTGATGGGAGTCTTCACCAACGACTCCTCCGACATCATTTCAACCAACAACAGTCGAATGAAGGCTTTCGCAGTCATCGGCAAGGTTGTGTCCTTTTGGCAAGATATGATAAGCGTCTTTGGTACTGAACCCAAACGGCAGGTGGAAACACTTGCTTCCAGTGTCGCTGCCTTGAGTTCGCCCGAAGGACGACTGCGCAGCGGCTTATTCTGGTTCATGAATCTTACCGCCTCCGATGCCAGGGCTCTTGCAGCCTTGGCTCGGTGCGGCGATTTGTTGGAAGCAAGGAAGATTTGGGAAGATGGGGAGCAAAACATGTCTTCTTTCCAAAACCAGCTGATGTGTTGTCTGCTGATGGATTCTCGTTCCTACTCCAAAGCACTTCAGTTGGCCTCGACCCTCTATGAGAAGTATGGATATGAGTTCATCGTCACCATCAGTAACGGTTTTGAAGTCGTTACTCCTGACAAACTGATGTCCGCTTTCTTTACTGAGATTGTCAAGGCATCTGATGGCAAATGTTTGAGTTGGGACAAGGCGGTCAAACGTTTGGGGAACGAGGCCATTGACCTTCAGTGGACGGAAGCCAAGGCCACGCTACACATTAGCAAGCTTCAGGATGCGCTTAATGTCGCCAAAACCACTGAGATTCACTCCACACAGGATAACTATGACATAGCTGTAGCTTTGATGAAGCAAGCAGAGCCGCACTTGAAGGCGTTGAAGGCACTTAATGACGGTCACCCTGCTCTGTTTTCCCGTTATGCAACCATTGCCGATGCCGTTTGTGAAGAAATCCTCAACCGTGAGATTGAATACTATAATCATATAGGGTGGTTCTCGGGTAAGGCTGACCGTGTGCTCGTCCTCAAGCGTTTTTGTTATCGCTATGCGGCCACAGTTCGTTTCAAGGACCGCTGTCGACTCAATATTAACATCGTTATGGGACGTTTGAGCAATGCCCCAGTCTTCCCTAATGGTATGCCCGACAAACTCTTTTTTGAGAGCGACCGAAAGAAACGGAATGCGGGGATTTGTGCTATACTTGATGCTGTTAGAGAGAAAAAATAGAAAATGTTGGAGTGGAATAATAAGTTGTAGAAGGGCTGTATAGAGGACGAAAGTTGAGAAAGCCTTTCCATGAGCTTTGACTTGTGGAGAATTTTTTGAAACTAGAGTAATAATAATAAGGTGTTGAAAAAATTGCCTTAAGGGTTACTTCCGTGGTTTCTTTTTCATAAAGAAGTGAACGTAACTAAAAAGACAGAATCTATGAAATTCAAACTTCTTATCCTGATGATGTTCGGCTTTTGCGCTACGGCTTTCGCGCAAAGCGATTACTATGCCAAAAAGTCCATGGATTATGTAAGCGAAGCACGGTATTATCTCAAAAAAGCAGAAAACTACGACCGTGAGGCGGAATACTACAACAATAAGGCCGCCAGTTATCTCCGCGAAGCTGAATATTACACTCGCAAAGGCGACTATAACCGTGCGGAAACCTACATGAAATGGGCCAGCGATGCTGCCGACCGTGTCATGACAGAAGCCAAATGGGCCAACAACGCTCGCGATAATGCACGCGACCAGATCCGATGGGCTAAAGAGGTTTTGGACAAGGCGAAGCGATAGCACTTTTCTGTTTTAAGCAATAGTATCAATAGCTTGTTTTGAGACATTTTAAGTTGTATGTGTCGTGGTTTCATAAATGACCCTAAATGCATAAGTTTTGGATGAAACATAAAAAATGATTGATTTTGCAGGGCAAACGCGCTAAAATTTTGAAAAATCAGTGTGTTATGAACGGGTTTTGAATAGTTATCAACATAACGTATTCTGTTCCAGTTTGTTGTGGATTATTTCGTATCTTTGCCAAAGATCCAAAGGAAGAAGGACATGGCAACAATGTATGAGACATTCTGCAAGCTGCATGACCCGAGAGTGTTGGGGCGCAGCTCACATAAACTGACAGACATACTGATTTTGAGCGTCCTGGCGGTGATATGCGGGGCCGACAGCTATGACGCGATAGAACTGTTCGGCAAAGCGCACCACGAGGAACTGAAGAAGATACTCGATCTGCCCAACGGCATACCGTCGCACGACACTATCAACCGCGTGTTCCAATCCATCAACGCCCGTCACTTCGAGCGCCTGTTCGCCGAATGGGCATCGGGTCTGCGCAAGAGCGGCAAGGCCGGCGGCGTGGTGGCGATAGACGGGAAGACGATGTGTGGGAGCAAGGACACGCACAACGGCAAGAACCCGCTGCACATCGTGAGCGCGTGGAGCGTGGCCAACGCCTTGTGCCTCGGCCAGTTCAAGACGGACGACAAGAGCAACGAGATAACGGCCATCCCCCAGATGATGGAGATGCTCGACATCAAGGGCACCATCGTCACCATCGACGCGATGGGGACGCAGAAGGACATAGCGGAGAGGATAGTAAAGGCCGGTGCGGACTACATACTGGCCGTCAAGGGCAACCAGGAGACCCTGCTGGAGGACGTGGAGACGATGTGCAACTACGAGCATCCCGCAGCCGAGGACACGGACGTGGACAAGGGGCACGGGCGGATAGAGGTCAGGCTCTGCCATGCGTTCGAACCCGATGCCATCATAAAAATGTACCACAAGGGCTGGCCGGAACTGAAGTCCGTCGTCAGGGTCAAAGCCTCGCGCCGTATCTGCGGCAAGGAGACCAGCGAGGTGCGCTACTACATCAGCAGCCTGCCGACGGACAGCCACTTCAACACCTACATCCGCAACCATTGGGAGGTCGAGAACAAGCTCCACTGGACGCTCGACATGACCTTCCGCGAGGACCAGCAGCGCAAAAGGAGCAAGATGGCCGCACAGAACTTCTCTCTCGTCAGGAAGTTCGCTCTAAACGTCCTAAAAAAGGACAATTCCAAGCTCAGCCTCGTAAACAAACGGCTCAAGGCCGCATGGGATTGGGGCTATTTGATGCAACTATTACAAATTTGATGCGTTTGCCCTGATTGATTTTGAACTTTTTTCTGTTGTTAGTGTAAAAAACGTATATTTGTGGCGTGAATTAACGTACTATTGATTCAAAGAAAAAATGTAGCTTTTGGTATAAAAGAAATAGAAAAAAATTTACTCATGGTAAAGGTGATTTGGTTACTTTAATAATTGTGTAATCATAAAACAGAAAATTACATATTCAAACAATTCGAATTATGATACAGGAAATAGAGATAGCTAAAAAACTGGAGGCAACTTTAAAACAGATAGAGCCCATCCTTCTCCAACATCATAAAGAGGCTGATGTTGAAAACATTAGAAGTATTCTTGCTGATGTTCAGGCTAATAACATTTCGATATTAGTCTGTGGAGAGTTTAAACGTGGGAAATCATCTTTTATCAATGCTTTTTTAAATGAAGAATTATGCCCAACAGACAGTGGAATAGCAACTTCTGTTGTTTCAATAATAAAATATGGTGCAGAAAGAAAGGTTACAAGATTCTTTTCCGACCCTTCTTTCAATGAGTTAAAGCAAGAAGAAATCCCTTTTGATAGTATTGAGAATTATGCAAAAGGCACTAGTTTGGAGGTTGACAATACCATGATGTTGGTTATTGAAATCCCATCATCCAAGCTAGAAAACGGGTTAACTTTGATCGACACTCCTGGTGTTGGAGGTTTAGACCCAAGACACCTTTATCTTACTCTTTATGCGTTGCCTAAAGCGGATATTGTATTCTTTATGATGGATGCTGGTGAACCAATGAGCAGTACGGAACTCGATTTCTATAAAAACAAAATCATAGAATATTCAAAAAAGAATGTTATTGTCTTTAATAAGACAGATTTAAAGCCAAAAGATGAAATAGACCAATTGATAAGGGATGCAAAAGACAAAATATCAGAATATTGTGGTGTTGAAGTTCCGTTGGTTATACCCGTGTCATCAACTCACTGGAAAATGTATAATACAACGGGAAGCGAAAAGATGCGTTTGTCGTCTCATTGTGATGAAGTAAATGAGGTAATTAGCACAATAATTCCAGAATATCGTAAAAGTTTAGTTAATTCTGCAAAAGACCTTTTAGTAAAAGATGTCCAAGATATTCTTCAAAATGTGCAATTCCAACTAAATCAGATGGAAAAGCCTAATGAAGAAGATGCAATCCTTTTTAATCAGAAATTGGCCGAGCTTAAAAAGATACAAAAAGACATAGTTACTCCTACATCTGAATTAAGGAAAAAGATTACCTCTATTCTTAAGGATTCCCAAACCAGTGTAATGAGCGAACTGACTCATCAAAGCATTTTGTTCTCGACGGACTGTTTGGATTCTTTGTTAAAGGATGAACGAGCCAAAGGACCCGATGGAGGGAAGTGGGCTCTTCAACAAATTAATTTAGGCTTGGAGTCTCTTGCTACAGAGGTTGATTTGAAAATTGATGCTGGTTTTGACGCAGTAAACGAGATGCTTGGTGGGGTAATAGATATTGTTTATAATCGATTTACACAGACCATACAGGTTGACTTAACACCAACTGAAAAATCCTTTGCTGATAAAGCATGTGGATTGGCTAGACATAGTCTTCCCGGATTGGGAGTTGCCGGAATATCCAATATGCTGATAACAACTTTGATAAACCCTGTTGTTGGAGTTATAGGTGGCCTCGCATTAGGTGCGGCATTTATCTTTAAAACCCACAAAGACAGCAACGATGCAACCAGAGCTATGGAATTAAAAACAAAGCTTGCACCTCAAATCACAGTGGCAATGGCTGTTCTTAAGACCTACGTTCAACAACGTTTTGACCAGTTTAATGATTGCCTATTGAATAGTTTAGAGGATATTTCAAACAGTATTGTTGCTGATATGCAAGATGTTTTAGACGCATTAAAAGATTGTGAAAAAGACAAACAAACGTTTGCTCAAACACAGATTCAACTTAGCAATCAAATTAGAATGCTTGATGCTGTAAAGAAACAGACCCAGCAATTAATGTCAAATCCATACTAATTAACAATGGGAGCGGTCAATGTCTATAATAAGTTAATGCAATGCCTCATTGATTGTAAAACAACACTTAGGGACAAATGCCATTTTAACATGGATGGCATCAGTTTATGCATTGACCATGCCATTGAAAAGATGTCAAAGCCTATCGAGGTTGCAATTATAGGAAAAATAAGTAGTTCCAAATCCACATTAGTCAACGCTCTACTTGGAGAAGCCGAGGTGGTTAGGACGGGTCAAATGGAAGAAACCTTTAATGTAAGTTGGATTAAATATGGAGATTCAAATGCTGATATTAAAGTGTTTTTTAAAGATGGATCAATTCAAACGGTTTCTCGAAAGGATTGGGGAAAGTGGACTTCACACAAAGAGACAAATGAGCTAAAGGAAAACGTTAGATATATAGAAGTAACTTATCAACACGACATACTTAAACGAATCAACATTATTGACACTCCAGGGTTGGATGCTTTATCAGAGATAGATTCTAAAAACACGATAGACTTCTTGAAAAGTGTTCATCCTGATGCTGTGGTTATGCTTTTCACCAAAAGTATTGGTGAATCTACTATGTCAATACTGAATGATTTTATTTCTGTCAATAAAGATAGCACTTTCGTATTAAGTCCATTAAACGCCATTGGCGTATTGGCAAAGGTTGACACTATCTGGTCTGTAATGAATTCAGGAAAAGATGTTCTATTGGATGGAAAAAGAATAATTGAACATACTCTTTACGAAAAATATCCAGATGTAAGACATACATTATTTGATATTTTTCCTTTGTCGGCATTAATGGGTCTTGCTGCTTCTACTATAACCGATGAAGATGTCATTGTTTTAAAAAAGTTTGTGAAAATTCCGAATTCCACATTGAGCGAGATGCTTTCTTCTCCAGAGTTTTTCTTTGATGACGATTACGATTTCGGAGTGTCTTATGAGGAAAGAAAAGGGCTATGGGAAAAAATGGGACTATATGGATTATTTGTGATAATTGACTATTTAAGGCAAAATTCTCTAGCCTCCCGATATGATTTGTCACAAGTATTGATTAAGAAAAGTGGTTTTGAGAGTTTTCATCGCATGATCGTGTCTCACTTTGGAGATAGGGCAAATTTAATAAAGGCTCAAAACTCGTTAGCCGCGATAAAAGATGCCTGTCAGTTGGAGAGGCTTCGCAGAGACATATCCGCTCAAGAGCTTCGTGTGATAGACGAAATTGAAAAGAGTCTGTTGTCTACTTTATTGTCGATACATGAATATCAGGAATGGAATTATTTGACAAGGATATATACGGGTAAAGAAAAGGCAGAAGAATCAATTGTGGAAGAATTTCTCACTATTTGTGGGGAGAGAGGATCTGCTGCCTACGAGAAATTATCAATGCCTTCTTCGTCTTCAATTGAAGAAATGAAGAAAAAAGCAGTAGAAAGAGCTTTGTTTTGGCAAGGTAAGTATAACATTTATTCAATGGCTAATCCAACATCAGCTTCACTTATAAAAGTAATGCAAATGTCTTATAATACACTCATAAAAGATTTGGGAAGCATTGATGTTAAAATGACTGAAGCTAAACGCGTTTTAAATGATTGTATGTTGTTTGTATATGGCGAATCCATAAATGCTGAAAGATTATGAGTTGGATAGCAATAAATATTGGAACCAGTAATTCGTCAGCTGCACTTATAATTGGCGACAGGATAACAAAAGTACACCCTTTAGGAAGCTCTTTAGATAATTGTTCGTTTCCGACCGTGGCATTCGTTACGAAAGACCACCATATTCGTGTTTGTGCAGAAGCAAACGCATGGAAATGTCAAGATCCTTCACGATTTATAAAAGATTTCAAATACGATATACATCAAGAGCAGTTGGCCTTTCTTGGTGTTTCATATAGTGAAGTGATTTCGGCGATCATTAAAAGCATTAAGGTGTCTGCTGAAACAATGAGCGGAGGACGATTAATAGAGAATGTATTATTGTCAATTCCGAATCAATACGGAAACTCTGACCCTAGAATAGACATCATGGAAAAAGCAGCAAAAGCAGCAGGATTCGAGTGTGTTGAGTTTATTAAAGAGTCTCTTGCCACATCATATTATTACGGAGTTCATAATTTCGATGGTGTTTCTCTGGTTTATGATTTGGGTGAGACAATGTTTGCACCTGCTCTTGTCCAAAAAAGTGCTGACGGATTGTCTGTAATAGTATCATCTTCAGGAATCAATGTTGGAGGGAAGTATTTTGATGAGATACTTTATAAAAAACTATTGACCGATAATCATATTGAATATTCGGATGATGACTTGACGCAAATACAACAGATTAGTTCGGTTATAAAATTGTGTCGTGAAGTAAAAGAGCAATTATCTGAGTTCGATAGTGTTTCTTATCCTATTCCCATTAATAATTCAGGAATCTTTAATATTGAAAGGAAGGAATTTGAAGGACTGATTTCACCCTTGTTAGAAAAAACCTACATGGAATGCGATGCATTATTACATCGTGCGAATATAGAATGGAAAGACCTTAATCAAATCATATTAGTTGGTGGTTCTTCCGCCATACCGTGTGTGAAGACACTTTTTAAGAAATACTTGTATGGGAAAGATCTAAACGTCAACTTTGCGCATTATAGTTCTATAGATGGAGAATTGATGGAACCTGTTTATTCGGTCAGTTTGGGTGCATGTAGGTACTTGCAAGAAAGAGATGTTGTTACTATTTCCACAGAAAAAGAAAATGAAGACGGTCTTTCAAATAAGGAAAAGGGTATTAAGTATTATTATGGGGATAATTGCCCAAAGAATTGGCTTTTAGCGGCGTTTTGTTTTTACAAACAGCTATTAGAGGATGAAGACAATGAAAGCTATACATACTTATTGCAGATATATCAGACAATTATCGATAATCTTCGTATTGCAGACGGGGCTTTGGTGTTAGAGCCCATTTTGGAGACTTTTGGACAAGATGCAGCTGATTTATTGGTGGATTATATATGTCAACTGCAAGATAGATATGAAGAACTTGGCTATGACATATTTGTACAAGAAATATACAAGCTTCAATTTTGGATTGAAATCATAGAAAAAATTCATACATAAGTAATTAATGTTTAAAATCATGCAAAACAGAATTTTTATTCCCGCTGGCAAACTCGCAATGGACGATGCCGCATTGAAAGCAAAGAGAGAAGCACTTAAGCAAAGCCTTCTTCAGGGTAAGAAAGTAACTATTAAACCTGATGGAAAAGTCTCTGAAGGTAATGATGGTTCAGGTATTAATATTCCTACTGGTAAATTGGCAACGGATGACGCCGCCTTAAAAGCCAAAAGAGAAGCTTTAAAGAAAAGTTTGCTTGAAGGCAAGAAAGTTACAATTAAACCAGACGGGAATGTATCTGAAGGCAACGATGGCTCTGGTATTAACATTCCAACGGGCAAACTTGCTTCTCAATGGTACGAAACCAACCCTTCGCTTCTTGAAGCAGAGAAGATGGCTATGAAAAAGTTTTTCCCCAAGTTTACCCTTGATAAGTTGGAAGATGGCCGTCTATATTGGATTGGTGAGCTAACGCCTGGAATTTACGAAACAAAATTTGGAGAAAAAAAGACTTATACGGTAATGGCTGTTTATAACAACAATCATCCAGAACAAGTTATGGGCTCTTCAGTAAGGATTTATCCTGTCCTACCAGATGTGGATGATTTGATTAACGAATGTGGTTTTAGACCTTATCATCTTTTGAGAGACTCCAGTGAAAATCTTTATTTATGTACTAATGAAGCTGGCAATGTTAAAACTGGTTCTACTACGACGTCGGCTGCTTCAGTATTGGCATGGGCGGTAAAGTGGCTTTCCTGTTATGAGTTGGTTCTTACTGGAGATTTAGACAAAGACGTGTTTAATAGACATGGGGGCGTTTGATTATGGTAGATAATTGTAAAATGGTTGTTTTTTCGGATAAGGCATATAACGCCATTATCCGAGAGACATTTGAATGGGATCCTGTTGAGACAGGTGGTATATTATTGGGCCATGTATTGGATAATGGCTGTTGGATTGTGATGGAGGTTTTACCACCTGGTTATAGTGAAGGCAGAGAAGGTGACAACGTTCATCATGAATGGGGTTACTTTGAGTACAATCAACGTTTTGTTAACTATTTGGCAAACTCTGTTGCCACACAATATAAAATCCCATTGGAACTCTTGGGCCTATGGCATAGACATCCAGGGAGCATGGATTGTTTTTCTACCACTGACGATGGTACTAACAAGGCCTTTGCATCACGGAATCCCAATGGAGCGATCTCTGGTCTTGTAAATGTGGATCCTAAACTACGAATGACTATGTATTATATCAGTCATTATGATAATGGAATTGGTAGACCGCATTATCAGACAGTCGATGTGGAAGTTGGATCTGATTTGATTCCGGAAGAATATTTCGCAATGCAATACTATGGAGGTGCTGACGATGAGTTACATCCCTTGGCACCAGGGCGAAATGGACGACAGAATCAACATGACACCAATTCGAATCAATATCACGATACTAATAAGCCTCGGGGTATTGATATTGAAAGAATTTTAGATGAACAATTAGGGCACAACAATAGTAATCAACAAAGCAATGGAGGTAATCAATCTGATGACACCGCGTCTGGGCGGTTTCATCAAATAGAAGTTATTTTAGGTAAAATCCGAAACAACAAATTGCTTTTTTTTCCACTTATTGCTGTTTTCTTTTGCTTTTTTATTTATATGTTCTGGCATGGGGTTAAAAGTGTTTGGCCAGAAAAAGAAAAAACGGTAGAAATGCAGCAAGATAAAGGAGGTGACATTTCAAGAACTGTTAGAGTAGTACACGAAAAAATAACATTAAACAACCAAATTCCCTATCAAATTGAAACAGAGCCCATGATTCGAGGTGGTATTAAATGGGAAAGCTCAAACCTTGATGTGGTGTTTGTTGATAGAAGAAGTCGGCTATGTGCTGTCGCAAATGGAGAAGCAACGATAGATGCTGTTTACGAGGGACAACGTCTGCAAATTCATGTCGTTGTTCAGTTGCCAGATGAAGATGTACCAGAAGTGGAAATAAACAATGGAATATATTCTGAATCATGTAGTCTTTATTTGGGGCAAACTATTAAACTAAGACTAAAATGTGCAGATGAGAATTTCGATATGCAGCAACTGCAATGGGAGAGCAAGGATGAATCTATTGTGACAGTGGACCGAGAAGGTAAAATCACCCCGATGGAGGAAGGTACAACGGATGTTTGTATCTGTCTTGGCGATATGGTTCTTGATTCAATTAAAATCATAGTAAAAACCAAAGAAAAATGATTGATGTTAATAAATTCATGAAAGGGAAGATAAAACCCAAGGTGGGTTTCCCGAGCGATTTAAAACCAGAATTGACACCTCTGTATGGATACTATTATACTGAAAGTAACTACTATAATATTATTCCTAATGATGCCCCAATAGATGAAATGGGAGGGATAAAGCCTGTCCTTTTAGGCCATTTTTATCCAGATGGAGAATCCGTTTTTAATGATAAAGACAAAATAACTGGTTTCTGGAAGGCAAAGGAGCTGAAATTAGGGAATAAAGTATTGGCAAGTTATCCATATAAGACGCAGTTTGGAAAACTTACAATAGCGAGCACTGTACCAACTATTGTTTCTGTAGATGCGACGACAAACAAGCTTACGGCACTTGAAACTGGTCGTTCGGAGATTGAGATTTCTGAAGGGGACAATTCTTTGTATAAATTTACGGTGGAGGTGGTTGACGACATTGATACTCCCGTAGAACAAGCCGTCAAATTGTATATTAAAGAAGTGGTTACTATAACAATAGACAACCGTGCTTTATTTAGAACATCAACTGGACAAGAATGTGAGTTGGAACCTTATAAATTAAAGATTGATATTTTCTCTCGCAATACGGGTATCCTGGAATCAGATATTATGCTCAGGAAAGGAGCCTTAATAATAGGATGTGGTTCTGTCGGAAGCCTTGTTGCCATGGAATTAGCTCGTGCTGGGGTGGGGCGCTTTTTCTTGGTCGACATGGATATAATGGGATACCATAATATTTGTAGACATCAGTGTGGTGTCCAAGATGTGGGAAAGTACAAAACCACAGCAGTTAAAGAACGAATTTTGCAGATAAACCCATACGCAGAAGTGCATGTTGCAAACAAAATGATCCAAGAAGTATCCCTTGATGATTTGGACAAGTTCTGCAATGAGGATACAATCATCGTTGGATGTGCTGACAATCGCGAAGGTGATTTGTATGCAGATAAAAGATTGGCAAAACCACACAAGATGCCTTTTATCTCAATCGGGTGTTGGGAACGAGCTTTTGCTGGTGAGATTTTCTATTGTCTACCAGAAGGGATGCCATCATACTCTGACTTTGTTGCTGCTTTGGGAGAGTCCTCGGGTCGTGTAAATGCGAATACGCATATTTATATGGGTGATGTTGGTTCTTTCGAACCAGGAATATCCGCTGACATTAATTTTGTTACGACGATAGCGGTAAAGATGATTCTTGATTTATTGAACCGTAATAATGAGAATTATACACAGAGATTGATATACAATCTTTCTCAATACACTTTAATATGTAACACCAACAATCCTAAAATTGGTGGAGAAATGGCAGAAATATTCTCGTATCCATTGCAAGTTACGACAAGTATAGAGGTTGAATATGCAAACGAAGAAGAATGAATATGAACTACTATTATGTTAGGATTGATGGCAAAGAATCGCCAGAAGTATATAGTTATAAAGAACTAAAGGAGATGGGGGTGTTGGACTTTGATGATATAGGTATTCGAAAAGCAAATGACGGCACTTGGTATCCCGCAAAGTATTATAAATTTCCAGAGATTCAGTCTACCACGGGATATTCTGTGGACGAGTATGGTCAGATTGTTAATAAAGACATCGCTGCTACAACGGATTATACAGTTGATCAGTATGGGCAACTTGTTAGACATGGAGACTCCAACAGCTCATCCCCATCAAATACAACAACGTCAACATCTTCAAGTACAACAAGTTCAAGCTCTTCATATTCTTCTGGTAGTAATACATATGGAGGAGGGATAGAATGGGGTAAAATTTTACTTTCAATAGGTGTTGTCGGGTTAGTTGTTGGATTATCAGCTGCTAGTATTGGTATTGGAACTCCTTTGCTAGCATACGGTGGCTATAGAGCCTTAAAAGAAATATGGGATTGGTAATTATTCAAACTAAAAAATACAAAGCTATGACATACAAGTTTTATGTTCGAATGGATGATGAGGCATTTGGACCTTATACTGTAAAAGAACTAATGGGGTTAGGGTTACTGGATGACACTCTATTAACTGAAGAAAGCATGAATGGAGAGTGGCTTCCAGCAAAAAGATTTGATTTTGAAGATATGTTTAGAAAAGAAGAGGAGATGGAACGAGCATTTAATAATCCTCTTCCTACTAATACTTTGGAATCAATGCAGCCAACCGCTTTTCCTCAAAACAATAATAATCAAGCAATTCCAAATAATATCGGAAAATGGAATTGGGGAGCCTTTGGCTTTAGTTGGCTGTGGGGTGTTTTCAATGGAGTGTACTGGCCTTTGTTGTTAGTTTTGGTCAACCTTATTCCTTATGTTGGATGGATAGCGTCTCTTGCTGGTTGTGTTTATTTAGGCTTGAAAGGCAATGAGCAATCATGGAATAAAAAACGCTGGTCGAGTGTTGCTGAATTTGAAAGCTCACAAAGAAAATGGTCCGTAGCACTAATATGGGTTGTTGGTATCGCATTGGTTATTGGAGTCTTGGTGGGGGTGATGATAGGTATTGCTAATTTATAGGAATAATAGATTATGACCAATGGCTTTACCATAAATCCAGATGGAACCATAACAAGAAATGGAAGTACATCTTCCTCTGGTGGAGGCTCTAATAATAATGGTGGACCATCCAAAAACACCAGTTGGATATGGATCGTGTTTATTGAAATTGGTATTATTGTAGGAATAATAATTGCATTAAACAGCGAGGATAGTGATAGCTATACGGATCCAACACAAAAAGTCTACGAAACGGAAGAGGTTGCCTATGAAGAAGAAAGTAATAAGGCAACTTATTTAAGAGTTTCGAATAATGATATTACATTCGATGCCAATGGAGGAACTGCTGATATTGACGTTTACACAGATGGTAATTGGAATATCGGTATTAATACAGCAAGTTGGGGCCATATATCAAAGTACAACTCGTCGATAACATTAAGGGTAGACAGCTATTCTGGAAGAGAGAATAGAACAGACTATTTCACAATTATTGCAGGAGATTACGAGAAACGTATTGAGATAACTCAACATGGAAATCATACTGCTACATATTTAACTGTTTCAAAAAGCAATGTGACATTTGATTCTGATGGTGGATATGTTGATATTGAGATTAGTACTGATGGCGAATGGGACATTGGAACTCAACCTTATGACTGGGGGCACATCTCAAAGTATAGCTCATCCATACGATTGAGAGTTGATAGCTATTCTGGTACGGAAGACAGAACTGATTATTTTACAATCACCGCAGGGGATTATGAAAGACGTATTAGCATAAAGCAATATGCCAATAATGAACCTTCGGCAACTATTGACCGTGTTTGGGTTGACCATAATGAATATTATAATGGATATAAAGGGATGTTGATTCATGTCGAAATTAGTGTGGAGAATCTTGAAGGTGAAACGGTTTATGTGTATGCGTATTTTTATCAAGGAGATAATATTACTCCCTTACATGACCCATACGGTAACGAATTATATTTTTATGGCACTGGGAATGTCACCCATAAATTTGGAAGTTTTGAAGATTTTAGGATTTTTGTACCTTATATGGGATTGAACATGGCTCCTGGCTCTGGGGATTTGTCATTTGACATTTCGGTTAAGCATAAAGGAGAACAACTTGATAGAGAAAACAATAATCAATTTACATTTACAAGCGGATATTAAAAACTTTAATTATGGATAATAGAAATCACAACGTTATAGGTGATATTTCAAATCCCTATCAACAAAATTACATTGACACGTGTGCGATAAAATCGCAACAAATTATTCTCAACGAATTTGGTGTTCCGGTTACAGAAGACCAATGCGTTCAGTATTCAATCGAGCATGGTTGGTATTCTAATGATGGATCGGGAACTAACTTAAATGATGTAGGAAACCTCTTGAAAGATGCAGGCATTCCTTGTACACAAACGGGAAATGCAAATATATATGATCTTGTAAATGAACTGCAACAAGGTCATAAAGTAATTGTCGGAGTTGATAGTGGAGAGCTTTGGGATAATTCCATCTGGGATTGGCTTAAAGATTTTTTCTTTGGAGGAACGGCGGATCACGCATTGATAGTTGCTGGTATTGACTTGACGGACCCCGACCACCCAATGGTAGTATTGACAGATCCTGGGACTGGAAGTCCTGCCCAACCATATCCTTTAGAACAGTTTATGGATGCTTGGGCAGACTCGGAGTGTTTCATGGTTTCAACGGATATTGCAACGCCACATGCTATAGAATCATTTGAGTTTAATGGGCTTACAGGAGGTCATCTTAATACTATTGCAGGAGTTGACTACTATACGTTTAATGATTTTCTGAATTATAGTCATCAGATAGACTATGCAACGCAAGGGGCCCAACTATATAATCTTTTTGATGTATACCCAGATATGGGAAACATACCATTTAATGATGCACTTGTTCAAATGGATATGCCTCTATTTGACCCAACTGCCTCACTAATTGCTGTTCCTAATACAGATGTTTTTAGCCAGCAACTTTTTCCATACAGTTATGTAAATTTATTTGACTCTGGTCTTATGAATGCTGGGATAGAAACGGATATGAGCCGACAACATTCGTTAGAAGTGCTACAAGAGATATATGACGATTGTTTACAACATGCACAGGATTGTATCGATAACGGTATGCCGATATCTGCGGTTATGTGGCAGAATCAGGCTAATGAGACCGAACAAAGCATAGAACATTTGATTCACGATTTTTAGTATTTCACAACTCATTTAGAGTAAAGGAATATGGAAGAAAAGGTATGAAGACAATTAAGATTTTCCTTGCATCATCAGAAGAGCTGGCTGATGATCGAAAAGAGTTTGGAAATCTGATACGTCGTTTGGACGACATATATCAGAAAAGAGGCATTCACATTCAACTTTTTGTGTGGGAAGATCTTGATTTAACTCTAAAAGATAGGCGGAAACAGGATGAGTATAACGATGTTATCAGGCAATGCCATGTTTTTGTTGCTCTTTTCTACAAACAGGCAGGAAAATTTACAAGAGAAGAATTGGAAGTAGCTCAAGCTGAAAGACAGATACGAAGAATACCACACATTATTATTTACTGTAAAGATTTAAAGGAAGGAGATGTAGAAACGAAAGAGTTGATAGACTTTAAAAAGCATTTGAGTACAGAATTGGGCCATTTTTGGGGACACTACGGAACGGGAGATAAACTACATTTGGATTTTGTAATGTGGTTACAACGAACAGAATTGGATGATAAAGATGCGTTGAAATTGGAAGAGGGTCAGATTACATTTGAAGGTATTCCTATAGCTACTTTGTCACAACTACCTTTTGCTGCTGGTAATCCTAATTATCAGCAAATGAAAGAAAAAATAGGAACGCTTTCGGTCGAAATAAAAAAAATAAATCAGGCTATTGAACAATGTCCAGGAGTTGATACGCTAAAAGAGCTTTTGCAACAAAAACTTGATGAATACAATCGATTAAAAAAGGATTTTGAACAGCACCAGCAAGCACTATTCGACACAGCAAAGCGCATTTCTGAAATGCAATTAGAAAAAACGAGTTTGAATCTTCGTCGTGCTATTACGGCTTTTGAAGAAGGTAATGTTGAGAGAGCGAATATTCTTCTTGATGAGATTGCCTCTGAAGCTGAGTGGCATATTATGCAACTGGATCAGCAAAAGCATTTAGTTCATCAAGATATAAAGGCTTTCTTGTTGCAAGCTAAAACCGTTATGGCAGAAGTGTCTGTCCCAATCAATGAGCGGATTTCGAAAACATTGGCTATTTATGTTAAGTCTGATGAGTGGGCCAAAAAGAGCATGTTGCCAATGGAAGACTATAACGACTTGCTGTCTGACTATGGTATCTTTCTTTTAGAATATGCTTTTTATGAAGAGGCAAAAGCTGTATACTATCGCCTAATTGCCAACGAAGAAAAGAAATATGGATTGAATCATCCTATGACAGCAACATCCTATAATAATATCGGGGTGGTCTTTTTTCACAAGGGCGAATACACCAAAGCATTAGAATATTATAACAAAGCTTTGAAAATCAGACAACAAGTATTAGGTGATGAACATTCGGATACAGCTAATACGTACAATAAAATTGGGCTGGTTTACGATAGTCTTGAAGACAATGAAAAAACATTAGAGTATTATTTCAAAGCTTTAGAAATCCGCGAGAAAGTATTAGGTACAGAACATCCAGATAGTTCAGGCTCATACAAAAACATAGGTAATGTATGTTATCGTCAGAAAAAATACAACGATGCTCTTGAATACTATTTTAAAGCATTAACAATTTGTGAGAAAGTGTTTGGATTGGAACATGCTGATACTGCGGATTGTTATAGTAATATTGGTATGGTTTATTCAGATTTGGGTGATTTTAAGGAAGCGATAGATTACTATTCAAAAGCTTTAGCAATTCGAAAGAAAAAATTAGGTGCTCGGCATCCCGATACTGCAAAATCATACAACAATATTGGTTTAGCCCTTGCAAACCAAGGTGATTATTCAAAAGCCTTGTGGGCGTATTTTAAGGCAGCTGCAATATTTGACACAGTGCTCGGAATAGAGCATCCTAATACTGCCATAACATACAATAACATCGCTTTATCTTTTGTTGGTTTGAAAAATTTTGAGAAAGCTAAGGAGTATTATGAAAAAGCATTAGTTATTCTGAAGGATAAATTTGGAACGAAACACCATCTTACTCAAACTGTAATAGATAATATTAATCGGATCGAAAAAGAAGAGGTAGAATAATAAACATTTGTTGAAATTGTAAAAACGACCGATACCTATTCTATTAAAAATGCGATGTCTATTCATCTTTTTTTGTACGTGTAAATCAATTCCAAAATTCTTTCTACCTTTGCACCAAAATCAAGAATATCATGGGAGCATATATCAATATCGGCAATGCTGGATTCCAGAGGGTAAGGAACAGTGAATATGTTGACAAGTCGGAACTTATCTCCATTGTCAACAGCACACTTTTCACGGAGCGTAGTTTCAGTTGCGTTTCGCGCAGTCGGCGTTTCGGCAAGTCGGTGGCGGACAAGATGTTGTGCGAATACTATGCCAATCGTGTGATTCGCGCAGCCTTTTTGCCGACCTTGAGATTGCCTCCGACCCGTCGTTTGAGAAACATTTGAAAAAACGCCATGTCCATCACTTATAATCGAGATAACAAACAACATCAGTACTGCATTGAACGATATGCGTAATACTAATTCATGGATGCGATTATGTCAACTGAAAGTAACATAGGAATTAAAAAAGACCTTCGCCGCGTGGTTCTCACTTCAACTTGTATTGTGTTGGCTCTTTTGACGGTAATGATGTTTTCCCCTTTAGCTTCCCAATTCGATGAGGAAGGTCCATCGAAAGGGGCGGCCAGTTATTACGAAATTGACAGCTTGTTTGAAGCCCAAAACTATCAAAGCGCTCTTCAAATGATTGATTCAATCATTGCTGACAATAGCAATGGCCTGAATAGATTCGCTTATTTTGATAGATTCCTCTCCGATGAGGATTATGAAGATGCTTCAGAGCGTAGAGCTGAGATTTATGACCTTCAGTGGAAACGAATCGAAATCTTGCAGGCAAGCGGCGATACTGAAAGCCTGAAGCAGGAATTGAAACACTACTCCCGAATTGTAGGTTATAATCAGGAGGAAGCCAAAGCAATGTTGAACCAAATAAACGAGTGAAGCCATGAAAAAGAAGAAACTTGCATTGCATTGGCAAATGCTCATCGCTCTGTCATTGGGCGTTTTGTGTGGATGGCTGTTCTCTGGATCATATCAGGTATGGGGCAACTTTATTGGAGGCATTGGAAAACTTTTTCTTAATGCCATCAACATGATAGTCATTCCATTGGTTTTCCTGTCCACCATGCTAAGCGTTTCGAACATTAGCGACACCAAATCAATGGGACGAGTGGCTTGGAAATCGTTCCTTTATTTCATCGTTACTTCGGTTGTTGCAGCTACGGTAGGGGTGCTGTTTGCCGATGTTTTGCGTCCTGGGAAAGGCGTTAGTTGTCTTGATGTAGATTGTGAAGAAGTCCTATCCAAAGCGGAACAGGTTAAGTCGGCAACTTTTATGGATAAATTAGTTGAGATAGTGCCCGCCAATATCTTTGAGACGTTCTCTTCAGGTCGCATTCTCCCCATCATCTTTTTTGCGCTTTTGATGGGCATATTTGCCACCAAACTTCAAGATGACCGACGAAACAAATTGAATGGCTTATTCGAGTCGCTCAACGACGTTATTATGTTGATGACCAACTTCATCATCAAATTTGCGCCATTGGGTGTGTTTGCCATTGTAATGGGATTGGTTGGTGCCAAATCCGGCTCTGGTGTACTCGAAACATATTTTGTGAGGTTCCTTTATTTCGTTCTCGTTGTTTGGATGTCGCTTATAGTAATGGGAGGTGTTGTGCTGCCTATTGTACTGGGCTGGGTTGCCAAGGTGTCGACGATAAAACATCTGAAGCAGATATATTCATCACTGATGCTCGCTTTTTCTACTTGCTCGTCCTATAGTGCGCTACCTTTGCTTATAAGTGATGCGAAAACAAAACTGGGTGTGTCTGACAAAGTAGCTAGCTTTACAATACCTTTGGGCATTACATTCAATAAAATCGGGACAGTCATCTATGAGTGTGTTGCTGTGGTTTTTGTGTCACAGGTTTTCAACGTGTCCTTAAGCATGACACAACAAATCATGCTTGTCGGCACCTCTGTGATCACTGTTTTTGGTGCCCCGTCAGTGCCTATGGCCGGGGCTTTGGTTCTTGCAGTATTGCTTAAGTCAATGAACTTGCCCACAGATTGTATAGGCATATTTATGGCCATTGACATCCTTTGCGATATGCCTAAGACTATGCTGAATGCCTATAGCGTGAGCTGTGGCGCGGTTGTTGTGGCACGAAGCGAAGGAGAGGAACTAACGATTTAAGTTATGGCAATCACCATGAGAAAAATATTCTTTCTGTTAACTACAATTCTTTTGTTTTCATCGTGCCTTTCCGCCCAAACGAAAAGGGCACTTGTCATTGGTTTGGGCGAACAACAGGACAAGAGTTGGGCAAAAATTCATGGGGACAATGATGTTTCGTATGTAAAAGCCATGCTTGAACGTGCTGGCTACAATGAAATAGATACACTCGTCAACAAACAAGCCACCAAAGAGGGAATTGTTGTTGCGTTTCAAAATATGGCGAACAAGTGTAACAATGGCGACATGGTTTACATCCATTTCTCGGGACATGGACAACAGGTAACGGATGTGGATGGCGATGAAGAAGATGGATGGGATGAAGCCTGGATTCCTTACAATGCCTGTTTTAGATATGACGAGCAGAAGTATAGGGGTGAAAACCATCTGATTGATGACGAAATCAACGTATTATTGACCAATATCAAGAGGAAAATCGGCAGTACTGGGGCAATGCTGGTGGTGATTGACGCCTGTCATAGTGCCAATGCGACAAGTGGGATTGACACAGACGGAGAGGTAAGGGGTGCTCGTGATCGATTTGTGATTCCGATTAATGGGAAAGGCCATGCCGAGAAAAGCCCCGAACAATGGCTTACGCTGAGTGCTTGTGAACAAAGTTATCAGCAATGCAAGGAGTTGAAAACCCCTCAGGTCGGCTGCCTTACCTACGCTTTGTACTCAGTCACCGAGAAAACAGATGTTAACTATAATGCACTTGTAAGTTTTGTGCATAGAAGCATAAGCACCAAGCAAACCCCAATGCTTGCAGGGGAGAACAACGTGAATTATGACTTATCCATTTTTTTCAAGCCATGACTGTTTATAAGATACTGGAAGCACAGTATTCCGACGCTGCGTTAGTAGAGGGAATGAACCAACACAACCACAGGGTTGAACGAGCTTTGCATTTTCATTGCAAAAAGTATTTTGACGAAAACTATAGAAGTGTGTTCCTTGTGGGTGACGATGACAAGCAGGATATATTCCAGGAAGCCTTCATCACATTGTGGCAGAATATCCTAAAAAAGAAGATTTATGTTGAAGATGGGGAGCTAAAAGGGAAAGAAGGGAAAGCCTTTACTGGAAAGTTGACTACCTATTTTATGAGTATTGCCAAATTGAAATACTTGGAATGGGTGAGGAAGACCACCTTTGTCCCCTATACAACCGAGGAGATAACGACATTGACAAATCTATATAAAGACTTGCTTTTTGATGATAGCCTTGACGAAGACGAAGTGAAATTCAGGATTATCGAGGAATGTATCTCCCACATGTCGGAACGCTGTAGCCAGATTCTTACCAAGTTTTACTACGAGATGAAGACCTTGGATCAGATTATGGAAGAATTCACCACCTTTATAAGCAAGGATGCGTTGAAGACAACCAAGTACAAATGTATGCAAACCTTGCATGATTCGGCAAACTCAATCTATAACAGATACTTTGGTGTCGCTTAACAATTAGGAACCATGAAATTTGATTATCAAGATAAGATAGATGACTATTTGTTAAATAGGATGCCGGAAAAAGAACTGCTGGCATTTGAGAAAGAAGTCTGTGAAAATGCCGAGCTTCGGGAACAATTGGAATACACACGGAGCGTTAGGGAGGCCATAACAAGCAGAAGTGAGATGCTTGCTGCAATGCGTGAATGGGAAAACGATTATCAATGGGAAAATGAACGAGCCTCTGTAGCCCATGCTGTTAATGAAGCCCCTCGTCCAGCAAAGAAACGGCTTGTTTACTGGATTTCTGGTGTTGCAGCAGTGTTTATCGTTGGATTGTTCTTGCTTCTTCGACCAACTGGCACACCTTCTGTTTCCAATCTTAATCCTGATGTCATACTCGGCGACTCTTATAGAGGAGGGAAGGATTACTCTGTCATTTATGATAAGCTTCAACAAAAAGATTATGAGGAAGCGTTGACTTATATAGAACTGGAAGCAGATTCGATTAGAATGGACTCCGTAGAAATCATTAAGGATCAAACGATAGATAAAGAAGAATTGGAGTATGAAATGATACTCATCAAAGAAAGGCAGGATGAATTAAAATGGCTGAAAGTTTTGGCGCTTATTGGCCTTAATCGCCAAGAAGAAGTCCTGTCTCTGTTGGATGAACTCCGAAATGCCGAATGTGATTATAAACAACAGGCTGATTCTTTTTATAACCAAATAAACCAGAAGTGATGAAAAGATTAATGTTCGCATTTGTACTATTGTTGCTTGGCTGTAGTCATGTGATGGCTCAGAATCTCACAGAAGCTGAGGCTCATGAAACCGTTGTAAATGGTTATCTTCACGCTTTGTCAAACCTGAAAGAGCATCAGTTCGTAGATTCAAGAGCAGAGTTGGAAAGAATCCTTCCATTGGCTGATGGAGAAATGCAACAAAGAATCCAGAAGATGCTGCCGATGACATGGTTTTTTGAAGGTTCACTAGCGCAGATGGAACAGAACTATCATCATGCGTTGGTTTGTTTGGAAAAGGCACAGGTGGGCTTCCATGAAGTTGCAGATGTTCAAGACGAGATGGATACATGGGGGCAGATAGGAAGTGTAAAACAAAAGCTATACTATATAATGGGGGCTCTTGAAGCGTACAAGCAAGCAGAGTCTCTGGCAGTTCTTGATGGAGACGAAATAAAACACATGGCCTTCCTCAAAGAACAGCTTAAACTATATGATCAGCTTGGCGATAGTGAATCTGTTGCGGGTATCAGGACAAAGATGTCATTAGTGGCGGAAAACTCTGAAAATGATGAAGTCATTTTTCAGTACAATATGTTTTTGGCAGAAGATGCCAAGGATTTAGGCCAGACAAAACTAGCGGAAATGTACTATCTGAAAAATAAAGATTACATCAATAAGTTAGGCGAAGATTATCGTGGTGCTGACCGATACATTTATTATATAAAGTTACGTGACCTTTATTTGAGCACAAAAAGGCCAGATGATGCCTTGAAATACCATCGTCTTATTAAAAAAGAAACACAGGGCGGTAGAAACAAGGAGGATGCTCTCTTCTATTACACATTCTTGTCGAACATCTATAAGCAAAAAGGCGATAGTATCAGTTGTTTTCATGCTTTGGACACTTTATTCACATTTCAAGACTTGTATTCGGAACCTCGTGAAGCAGCACAGTTGTACGTGGTTAGGGGAAGGTGCCATGCGGCATTTCAAGATTATGAGAGTGCCTTGGCAGATTATCGGAGAGCTGATGAATTACTGGCAAACAAATATGACGAAGATGACGGCGACAGAATTGAAATACAGTTGCTAATGGGGGGCATGGAGTATCGGTTAAACCATTTTGAGGAATCGGAACTTCGCTGCCGGAATTATTTGACAGGAACGAAAAAGTTGGTCGGTGAGAACCATACGGACTACATTGACGGATTAGGGTACCTTGCTAAAGCCGAAGCCCTTGCTGGTCATATAGAAGCGGCATGTAGTGACTATACATTGGCAGTTGAAAAACTAAAACAACAGATACAAAACAAGTTGCCATATCTTACCCCGTCAAAGCGTGAGGGTTATTGGAAGTTGGTTTCAGAATTATTGCAGGGAATGACTTCATTTGCTTTGAAAGCAGAACAATATCAAACGGCCTTTACCCAGTCATGCTATGATGGTCTAGTGCTTTCGAAGGCTTTTCTTCTTACCTCCGATCGTTCGGCCTTCGATTTGATAAAAGACAAAGGAACAGAGGATGATTTAAATGATTATGCCATGATTGCGGCCATGCGGGAGCGAGTTAGGGAATGGGAAAAGGATGGGGATAAATATGTTGACAGCATCCTATTCCTGACCTCAAAAATAGAATTGAAGGAAACTTACTTGGCAAGCCGATGCCGTGCCTTTGGTGACATCACTACTTTCATGGATTGGGATTACCAGACTGTAAAGAGCAAACTTCGTGAAAGTGATGTGCTCATTGATTTTACAGACTTCTTATCCATCTCCGATAATCAGGAACGTATCTATGCGGCCTATATAATCAACAATGAACAGGAATACCCGTTGGTAAAACGCCTTTTCGATGAAAGTTCGATTGACTCCGCGCTAAAGGCTCACCCAGATTTGTTTTACGATACGATATTTTCTGCAGAAGTGTATCATCTTTTGTGGGAGCCTTTTGAAAAAGAGGTGAAAGAGGGAGCCACGGTGTATTATGTCCCATCACAACTGCTGTTCCAGGTTGCGTTGGAGTCGTTGCCGCTTCAAGATGGCACACTTTTGGGCGACCATTATCGTTTTATAAGATTGTCCTCTGCCCGAGAACTCGCATCCTTTGACGAAAAACTGAATCTTGAAATCGTGGATGGAAGAACCAACGCTGTGCTGTACGGTGGACTACAATACGATGTTGATGCAGGCATTATGGCTGCTGAAGCAAAGAGATACGATTTGTCGCAGATGCTTGCCAGTCGTGGCAATGATATGCGTGGCGATTCCATATTCTATGAACTCCCTTGGTCAAAAACAGAGATTGACACGATTGAGAAAAAGCTCAAAGAGCGTGGTTTTTCCGTATGTCATTACAGTGGTGCAAAAGGCACAGAGGAGTCGTTCCTGAATTTGAACGGAAAAGCACCTCAAATACTCCATATTGCTACTCATGGATTTTATTACACTCCCGATAAAGCAAAAGAAGTGGAATACCTTCGTGGTTATGAAGATGCCATGTCGCTCACCGGGCTTGTGATGTCGGGAAGTAATACTGCATGGCAGGGAAACGAACTTCCTGAAGGTGTTCTTGATGGCATACTTACGGCAAACGACATAGCACAACTTGATTTGAGTGGTGTGGATATGGTGGTTCTGTCTGCCTGCCAGTCGGGTAACGGCAAGGCGACTTCAGAGGGGTTGTATGGCCTACAAAGAGCCTTCAAAAAGGCGCGAGTGAAAACGGTAGTCATGTCATTATGGGATTTGTCAGATATGGTAGGCACGGAGTTTATGATTGCTTTTTATGAGAGCATTTTGGACGAGTCAAAAGGAGACGTGCGGGAAGCACTTAATACAGCTAAATCGAAAATCAGGGAGAAATATCCACAACCTTATTATTGGGCTGGGTTGGTTGTGCTTGATTAGTTGAATATCAACAAATTGTTTTTAATTATACTGCGCTGGCAATATTGCTGGCGCATTTTTTTTGTTTCAATGGGTTACTGAAGTATAGTTTTCTGTCATAAATTGACGAATAATAAACATAATGGATAGAGCGGTGGCCTTATGAGAAAAACATATCAAGATAGAATTGATGACTATTTGTTAGACAGGATGACAAAGGAAGAGAGACATGCTTTTGAAAAAGAAATTGAAAACAATGATGAGCTACAGGAGCAGTTGGTTTTTACAGAAAAGGTGCAACGAGCAATGAAAAGCAAGGATGAAAAAATGTTGTAAGCATTGGTTACTTTTTCTTGTTCTTGACATAAACGAGTGAAATTAAACAATAACATCAATAAAACTTACAAATCATGAGAAAAGACAATTCATTTAAGCAAGCCGCCCGCTGGGTGGCTAAAATGTTCGGCTACAAGGCCGAGAACAAGTACGCAAGAGGCGTGTGGTACGTGTTTGCCACCAGTGCAGCGATTTTCGCATTGATTTTCACAACGGCGTTAGTCTTTGAAGTCGTTGATTTGATCAAAGACAGTTGCGAAGATGCAAAGTACGAACGTATGGTGAACAGTCCGACTTACCTCCACGATTACTGCAACCAGTATGTGAGTCCATACGTCATCTACCACGATGGCTATCAGGGTTATCTCTACAACACACTTCAAGGGCACCGCACCGTGACGGGCGTCCAATGGATCTGCAAGTCATCAGATGGCGACAGCATTGCGGTGTATTGCACCAACGAAGAACACAAGCGCGGCTATTTCAATCGCTTTACAGGTGAGGAGGTAGTTCCAGCACAATTTAAAAAAGCTTGGATTTTCTCCGAAGGCGTAGCCTGTGTCTATGACAAGGGGACGTTGCACTTTATTGACCACAAAGGAAAAGCATTGATGGGCAAGGCGTTTCCATACACATCCCGCATCGATGACTACTGCTTCCACAATGGTCTGTGCCAAATGTTGGGCGACAACAACCGTATCGGCCTCATTGACAAGCAGGGCAACTGGGTGGTGGCTCCAGAGTATTACCAAATGTCATACGACACGAAAGGCTTCTGGATGGTACAAGACCGTGAGTGGAACTATGGCCTGCTTGATGCAAAGGGTCAGATGCTTCTACCCATTGAGTATGATGACATCACCATCCACCATGAGGATAGTTGCATCTTTGTACGTCGCCTTGACCATCTCAACCAGGTGCTAGACTTTGGATGCAACATCATCAATCCATGCAACTTCGATGAGGTCGAGAAAATGGAGTACGCTACTGACGAGTATGACGAAGAAGGCATCCTGAAATCTGCTACTGCTAATTGCCTGAGATACCGCACGATTGACTGGAACTATGGCTTGATGGATAAGGATGGAAACATCATTACACCACCATCATACTCCAGCATCACGGCCATTGGCTCTGACCGTTACCATTGTGATGGTCCTAATGGCTCAGTGATTTTGGACAGCAAAGGGAAAGAAGTAGGGGAGAAATTGTAAAGATTATGAAGCATTCAGGGCTGCAAGGGCGTGGGGACAGCTTTGCAGCCCGTTTTAAAAGAATTGTACTTAAAACAGAATCGTATGAAAACAGCATTATTAACGGCTATGCTGATGCTGGCACTTGCCGCCTCAGCCCAATCCATTGACACCACCACTGTACAACTATCACCCGATTATTTAGACTTTGACGAGGTGAAGCTTCAAATCGCGGCGCAACAATACGACAGCATCATGTGCGGCGACCTCAAGGAATATCCCTTTGGAATCGTGTTCCAAAATGGCAAGGGTGGCGTTTATGATTTCCGAAATGCTGGATTGGTGACGGAAATCATCTACGATAACCTGACTTACGCCGGTAAGAAGGATGATGATGACGATGTCTATCATTTCTTCCGTTGGGAAGATGATGAAACGATTGGAAAGATGTGCGTCGCGGAATCGGATGCTGGTGTCGTATCCATTGGATATAAAAAGGGAAAAGAGCAAGAGTAACAGATTAAAAAATTAAGACGATGACACAATCGAACAACGAAGGCTCAAATGGATGGAATCTCTCCAACCTTTGGGAGAAAATCAAGACCAACGCAATACGTTTTTGTCGTGGCACAACACGCCAGGTGCTGCTGATGTATTACGTTTTGAAAAGCGAGGAAACGCAACGGGGTGACAAACTGATAGTTTACTCGGCTTTGGCCTATCTCATTCTGCCCATCAACCTGATTTCGATGAGACGTCATCCCATCATTGGATGGCTTGACGAGGCGGCTTCCATCGCAGTGGCTTTTCAGAAAATCCGTCAGAACATCACACCTGAAATGGAGGAGCAGGTAGATCAAACTTTGGACAAATGGTTTGCACAATATACGGCATACGAAGTCGTTGAATAATAAAACTTGGACAATGAAAAAACTGATTTACTTTCATGGTTTCGGTTCATCGGGCGAAGGTGGTACGGTAAAAACACTTCGGGAATTGTTGCCCGAATGGATTGTGTTGGCTCCAGATATTCCGGTTGACCCGATAGTAGCCTTGCCTTTCTTGAAAGACTTATGCCAAACAGAGCAACCTGACATCGTAGTCGGGACCAGCATGGGGCATGTACGCCCAACAAATGCGAGGCTTTAAACGCATTTGTGTCAATCCAGCCTTCTACATGTCGAAGCAGAGCAAAGCACTAAAAGAAGGCACATTTGAGTTTTTCAATCCTCGGAAAGACGGTGCAAAGACATTCACCATCACGCATGAAACCATCGAACACTTTTCAGAAATGGAGGCTCATCAGTTTGATGGTATCACAGAAAAAGAGCAGGAGATTGTCTATGGGCTTTTTGGTGATGAAGACACTACCGTTAATTGTGAGGAGGTCTTTTTGGAGCATTACAAAAATATCATCCATTTCCATGGTGAGCATAGACTGGACCGCCAAGCCGTTGAGGAAGTGCTGGTGCCTTTGATTCGGGAAATGACAAATTGTTGATTTTGTTTGAAATACCGCGCCACAATGGTTGCTTAGGCTTGATGAACAAGAATGGAATTGCCATTTCGCTTCCAATGTATTCAAGTATCAGCGCAATTAGTGTTGATTGTATTTATGCAAAGGTTCATATGGTGGGGTTATTTTGGATGACAAAGGAAAAATGTGTGGGGGAAACAGTAAAGATTATTATTGCTGTCCGCTAAAAGTCAAAGAGTAGTAGATGACGGAGTCGGAAAGCCAATAAATAGGCGATGAGGAAGGTTGCATGAAAAAGTAAGCCCCCCTCAGTCAAACAGGGTTGGCTCTGGGGG
>JAEEGJ010007790.1_pt1 | contig 30193 bp, 35 predicted proteins | sample 8958761 | NCBI WGS metagenome assembly JAEEGJ01 (sample SAMN16246546, study PRJNA631951) | gut metagenome | biome: gut microbiome; feature: rumen; material: RS-attached | host: Bos | place: Iran: Karaj | collected 2018-10
TTACGGCTTGCTGGCAGCAGGCAACGGTTCCGTCCAAGGGAAGCCAAACTGCCAGAGCAATTTCAGAGTCAGCGGACGAGCCGCAGACACTGCTTCGGGACAGAGGTATCGCCGATGGTCACTCTATGACTTGCCTTATATGCTTGGGAGTATTAGCCGACCAAAGCCATATCATCCGCTGTGTGCGACGGGGCGCATATAGCGGATGACACTGCTTTGGTCTGAGGATTGGGAACGCCATTATTCGTATTCTGAGGGTCTTGGCAAGGGCGTTGCCATTTGCTAAGACGCTCGGAATACGAACAGAGGCTGTTTGCCAGGATGACAGTTTGAAGTACAATCCGCAAGCGAGTTTTTGGGAGTAATACCCATCAAGGGCTTGTGAACTCCAGCCGCCAGAGGCATTCTTTTCACGATGCGAAGGTAATTTGTATCGGCTGAATGGCCTCGGTATTCATTGTCAATAGGCTGAAATCTTCCTTTCCCTATAGGAACGAGTATTTCATGCAATTGGCAACGTAACCTTCCGACTGCCTTATCATCCGATACACCTTCTTGGAGCATCGTGAAAAGAAAGCCCGGCGGCAGAGGAGCAAGCTCCAATGCCAGAAGGGAAAAAGTTAAACCATCAATATTCAAACAACATGACAAGATTTGCAGGTACTTTCGAGATTCCAGTCTATGCAATAGGCTATCTCGCCAACGATGACCCTTCAGGACTGACTGATGCGGAAGTCGAGTTGATTAACGGTTTCGTGGATTCCTACTTCCCTAATGGCTACAGTGTCGATTGGGATTCAGTGAACGAACAATATTTCAGCAGTTCACCGGCTTTCGGCCCAGGAGCCACCGTTTGCGAAGCCAAGTTCTATGCCAACTAATGTTAACCCACTCCATATATAATCGATTGTGAAATCTTTGGTCTGTTCATCAGACTATATTTGTTCATTTGTCCCATCCGTCTGTGAAGATAGATGGGTTTTCTCAATGCAGTCGGCTGCTTCCCTAATGCGGTCGCAGCCTCGCGGAACGAGCTTCTTATCAAGTCTCGTCCCGTTACAAGGTATCTCTGATAGTCAAAAACAGGATTGAAATACATGGAAAAAGTTCTATTAGTCTAGTCCCCCTTTCACAAGGCTTGTGAAAAATGCAAATTTATAAGAACTTTGCACTATATTTGGTATATTATTTGTATCTTTGCACGCATAATAACTTATCATTCTAAAATCATAGATATATGGCGAATTCATTATCAGAAGAGATTAGATTATTAAGTGACGATGAACTTAATGAGTATATAGAGACATTTGAAAATCGAGTAGAAACCACTCGCGATTACTTAGATGATTGTGACAGTATGGACATTAGTATGGTAATGCGAGGCAAGCTGCAAGAATACTCACACAAATTACAGCTTCTTCGTGAAGAGCGGTCACGTAGAAACAGTACTTCTAATAATGAACATCCTGCACAACATCCTGCACGTCCTACTGGAGTTAAAATAACTCGCGAAAATCAGATTAAAACATATCAAGCATACATAAAGTGTCCAGACTTTCTCGAAAAAATACCTACTATAAACAACCCTGTCTACAGAAGAGAATTAGCAAATAGATCATTTGCAATGCATGATATGCTATGCAAAGAAGATTGTATATTCCCTACCTGTCCATTTTATGATGGATGGTCTATTATTAATAGAGTTGTAAATCATCCTGACGATTATGACGAATGGGTTGTCCAAGGCTACGAAGATAGATTCAAATAATAATGTTAGGCAATTTGTCTGCCTTATTAGAAAGCAATAAGTTAGGATTTAAATTTTGAATTAAGTATGGGCTTTTTTGATTCTTTGTTTGGCAAAAGAAAAGACGAACCGATTCAAGGCGTATCGTCTATTGACCAAGTCGTAAAAGAGAGTGTTGAGCATTTGGAAAAATGTATCGGCAAAGTAACACAGGAAAAACTTGAAGCAGAGGCAATTAATCTTGCGTCTTACATTTATCTACGAAAAGGAGGCAAGATCGACTTTGATTTGGACTATCTGACCAAAGGGCTTATGGAAAAGATACCTTCTGGTGATTTTAATGTTGCAGATCAAGTTTTCCCTCTTATGATAAAATATGGCAGTAATGGGTTATATGTAAACAAAAATGCCTTTATAGGCAAGAAATTAGCTTATAAAGAGAACGTCAGACTAGACCCCAACCTTCATAATTTTCTGAAAGGCTATTTTAATAGTGTCCATAAACTCCATGTTGTCGAGCCGAAGCCTAAGGTCGAGAATTCTTCAAATAGCCAAAAAGAAGAAAAGGTTGACTTGGGCCTACCTTCTGGATTATTATGGGCTACAATTAATATTGGTGCTTCTTCTCCTTCAGATGCAGGTGATTATTTTGCATGGGGTGAAAAGGAAATGAAAGACAATTATGGCTGGGAAACATATAAATTATGCAACGGCACATATTCTTCTATTTTCAAGTACACACAAAATGACGGCAAGACTGTTCTTGACCCACAAGAAGATGTAGCGACATCCAGATTAGGAAAAGGATGGAGGATACCCACAAAGGACGAAATGGAAGAACTCGTCAATGAATGTAAGTGGACATGGGAACGCTTAAACGGTCAATTGGGCTGGAAAGTAACAGGTAAAAATGGCAAATCAATATTTCTTCCTGCAGCTGGAGCTTATAGTTCATATCGTATTGCTGGAGTTAATGAGTTGGGTAGGTATTGGACATCCACTAGGGACAATAGTAATTATTCGGCTTTTAATCTGAGGTTCAAGGACGGACGTGAATCAATCGTGGTTGTAGATGATACACGATTCTATGGAAGACCTGTTAGAGCTGTCTATGGAGAAGCTAAAACTATAGTCAAGCCTAAGACAACTGCTAATGCAGAGCCTGACTACAAACTAAATGAGTTGTGTGATTTGATGATCCGCCAATTGTTTGGCACAATGCGACAGAGCGACATATATGCAAGATTAGACCAGTCAATTCAGAAGCTACCTAATGGCGGCATGAGAATTCACCAAGAGGAATACGGTGACTTGTTTAATGATTTTGATTTCCTTGGGAAAAATGGTTGGATAAGATACGTCCGTATATATGGTCAAATACTTGACGCTCACTACAGGACAATAAGTGGCTCAATGGAGGTATTTGGCTTGCAAGTTGACGATATATCCAGAAAGCCAGATTACGTAGAATGTGTTATTAACCAAGCACAATTTGGCCAATAACAATTGATTCTATTTCCGAATATTAAAGTCCCAGAGTTCATTCCCCTGGGACTTTTAATTTATTGAATGGCTTATCGATTTCTGGAAAAATCTGCAAAAGACACAAGATATGGCTGAATTCCATAAGCAGAACGTCTGTATTGAGTAATAAACAACTTATTCCCAAATCCTCGTTCTGCCACCTGCATCATCTGTTCAAGAAGTTCATTGCGATTACAACTACCGTTAACGGCAATGAGTGCAAGGTAAAGTTCGGATATATAGGTGCAAAGGTCTGTGTCAATTAGTCTACCAGATTGGGCAATATGCTGCTTCAGTAATGTCTCCATTACTGTTTTATTGTTGTTTCCATCCGCTACCAAATTAACAACTTTCTCCATATCATGGATAAAATCGTCTTCTCCCATTCCTTGCTGTTGCCATTGTCCGAGGGCAACAATAAAGCAATCATACATAACTCCTTTGGCTCCCCCAGGGCCGCTAACGCTATTTGCTTTAACGGTGAAATCACCTTTTGGAGTTGGGAATGTCAGGTGGATCATGTTCCCAACATAATTTTTCCTTATGGACTTCTCTGAGGAAGAGGAAGAAGTTTTCCTGAACAAATCAAAAAATCCCATGTTTTTATACTTTTACGGTTTTACTCTGTAATGTACTGCCCAACCAGAAGTAGACATGCTACCAAATGTCACCATCGGATCCATTTGTGCAAGAGGATTGTTTTCACTGGCAAAAATAAAACGAAATTGTTCTCCATTGCTCAATCTCCCGACATAGGTTTCTGTTAAGAAGTCAGACTCATAATGTCTTAGTGAAGTACGGAATGTCGTACCATCTGTTTTGCGAACAGTTAGTTCATCTTCTGAAGCAAAAGCATATCCTCCTTCAAAAGAAAGAACTTCTTCGTACATCTTGTACTGGTCTGGGTGGGTCATTTTGTACAAAGGAGAAATAACCTTTTTGTACATTTCTAATCTTAATGCTGGCATAATTTATACAATTAATTGTTGATTTTGTTTATTTCCAATAAAAAAGCGAGTGATATTAAGTGTTGTATATCTTGCAAGGTTTCGTCGGATTCCCATCTTTCACAAGCATATCTAAATAAGTACTCATAGCTTATCCCCACATCTTTTAACTTTCGAAAATCGGCTGGATTTGTATTCTTATAATAAGAATGGAGTTCCATAACTCTTTCAACGAAGTAATTCAGGCACTCTACTCCATATTTTTCTTCTATCAAATTAAAAAATAAGTATGTGTTAATTCTACCAGATGCAATACATTCGCCAAGCCCTATCTGTTTGTAGGCTTTCCGGATAATCGTATTTTTTCTTCTGTTGTAGACTCTCCATACAGTATCTTCATAATCCTCGTTCACTAAAGAGTTCTCTTCAAATGCATTATACACAAGTTCCAATAAAGAGTTGGGGAAATTTTCATTTTTATCTTTGATTTCATGACGCGTAATCCCTTTAATGGTTCTTGGTAGCCTATCTTTGTCAAAGAGGAGTTCGTCTATGATGGCACAAAATTTGGTATCATTATACAATTCTTCGAGATGATTCATTTCTTCTTCGTTCAGATTTGGATATTTACTGCCAATCTGAATGAAAAATTCCGCAATGGGCAATTTGTCAGGATCTAAGTCGTACAATATGTATGCATTATCTTCCAATAATTGCTTAAGTTCATCTATAGCATCCGTCCTTGCATAGAGAAAAGAAATAGTAGGAAGGATTGTGTCTGATGCGGAGATACCGTATCGCTTGAATTCATAGGTAAAGATATCTCTTTGTCCCAGAACATTCTTTTCCTTTGAGCATTTTATTCTTTCATCGTGGCGTTCACTTGGCGACATTTTTTCCAGCTCTTGGTCTGTATATCTTCTTGACGTGTCTGGCCGATACATTTCAGGTGGTCCAAATGCTTCTACAAATGGATCATCTCTGATAATGGTATCATCATAATTTTCATCATCAGTATAATACAGGTCGTCAAATTCAATATTAATCATTTTATTATTATTTGATGCAAATATCGGAAAAAAAAACGAGAAAATGCAGCATATTCCTTACAAATTGCGACACAATCTTCTTCATGTACTAAGATTTAGCATAAATTAACCAGAGGCCATTAAAAATATCATTAAAAAAATAGTAAATTTGCATTTTAAACATACTATATATGAGCATGATTGATTTGCGTAAAGACTTTCAATTCGCTATAAATAACATCAGCAACTGGAAGAATTCATATGAGCGTAAGGTTTATGTTCATAGGAAATTGCTAATCAATATAATGTTTCGTGCTATCAACACCAAATTGGTATATGATGCTTTTAAAAATGGGGAAATGATTGACTCCCTTGATTTGGAAGAATCCATTCAGTATGTTGAAGATTTCTATAAAGGCATGGCGGAAAATGTTATGCCCAATTTAATCGGATGGTTACGAAACATGCAAAATGATGAAATGGTAGGAACAGTCAATTATCATTTTTATAAATGTCTAGCCTACGATGCAGAAATAAAAGACGACTCTATGCAGGAACTTGAATTCATCTATGTTTTTGAACAGTTAAATGATGCCTGCATCTTATACTATATTGCATATATTCTGGCAGGGGAATCTGCAAAGGATACTTTGGAGTCGATATCCGGAAGAACTTGCTCCAGCTATCCTAAGGAAAATCTCACATCTCTAAAAGAATACTTCCAGCCTGATATTGCAGGTTTCATGAACGAGAATTATAAAAATCGTTATTGACATGGCAGATCTCTTATGGATACTAGAAAAAGACGAATTAGGGAAGATTATAGATAAGCTTCCTGGTTTATCAGTATTTGTAAGAAATCATGCAAATGATGATTTGGAAGTTCTTCTTACAGCATATACATCCTACCTGAAAAATGTAGAGAAATACACGTTTGGCATTGGAGCCAACATTAATTTGTTGCGGAGAAGATATAACCAAATTGTTTTAGAAACAAAACAAAATATAGATGGGCAAGACTTACGCCAGAAGAAGATTCCTGCATGGGAAGAGTTGATGAGCTTACACGAGAGGGAACACCTTGATTCTCTTATTTATCGTTTGCCGGAATTGGATGTTTTTCTTAAAGACTATTTCAAAAACTCAAATCTTACTGAGGTTATAACCTTATTTGAGGAACAGCATGAGGTAAGTCTTAAAAAAGACAGATCGCTGAAATTTGCCATCGGCTCTGTCAAAAGATATTTTCAAGAAGTAATGGAAAAGCACAAGGATGCCCTACATTACGTAAGCACGGAAAAGCAAATCAATGACCATGAATTACTAACTGAATTCTACTATGACGCAAAGGATAATTTCTACAAAAAGAATCTTTCCGAAGTTGATTGTCAATCATTCCTAATGCGCTATATTAGCTGTATGCATCCCTATATAGATGCTGAAATCGGTGGACGATATATAAAGTACAAAATATATTCAACTGCTTTCGTCTTTTATTCTCACGTATTTCAGTTTGTTTTCTCTTCTCCGAACATATATTGGAATAATAGTGAAGCAGTATATGGATGTGCAGTAGCTTTGGAAGATATTATTAAAATCTACCATAATAATTGTTTGCTATCGAATGACGGAGAGACAGATGAAATGGTTAATTCGTTAGTTGAACTGTGTTTCTTATTCGCATCACGCGTTGTTTATTGGAATGACAAAGGGACAATAAAGAGTGATTCTGACAAGGAAGAAAAGATGCCAATAAGAAAACAAGACAGAATTCGTTTTTATGAAATGAGAACGTATCTGCTTTCTAATTTTCCACATGTATTTCACCATCTTGGGCTATCAGAAATTGACATTGCACTAATGAAATACGCAGACCTCCATGATTTACATGAAATAACTTACAAGGCAGGCATAGTAGGCTCAAACTCTGTATATAATCTGCAGAGCAGGGAAATTGAAGACGAATATATCAAAGACGATTCGAAGAGAAGCCAAGCCTATAGTCGGGGCAAAGATTTAAGCAATAATGTGGGATGGAAACTTTATTGTAACTACACAAAAGGCAAATATTGTCTGAATTGGGACTCTCTTCGAGCCTTATTACACTTGGAGGATATTAATCATGGGGTACAAAAAGTACGGCATGAACTCAAATATAAGCAGGACAGGACTATAATACGAGAGTATTTAAAAGAGAATGGAATCAAATGGTTTTATCATTTTACAGAAAGGGATAAGCTTTCGTCTATAAAGAAAGAAGGAGGACTGTTGTCATACAGACAGTGCCTTATACGTGGTATTGTAATGCCAAACACTCAAGACATGAGCAAATCAAGAGATATAGATGCCGCTTTTAATCTTGAAGATTATGTTCGTGTTAGTTTCTGCAGATATCTGCCCAAAATTGAAGAGCGCAAGAAAGAAGACAAAGATCTTGTACTTCTTAGAATAAGTACAGAGGTTGCTGAGTTAGAGGATACATTGTTTACTGATATGGAGGCTACACAAGTTGACCATAAACATGGCCCGACTTTCGAAGATCTCCAAAAAGTAGACATAAAAGCAACGCAAAAAAGCCATTGTGACATAAGTGATCCTGATTTTTGGCAATACCAATCAGAAGTAATGGTTAAAGAAATAATTCCTATTCAGTACATTCTTAATATTGATAATCCAGAGAATCTATAAGAATACGGACTAAAATCAAAACATCAGTTTTCATCGTCTAATATTTCGGGGAAAAGCATCATGTGTTCAAGCGGTGCTGAATTTCCATACATAAAATCACTGTATCGCGTTATGTTATCGTATGTGGCTAGGAAACAGAAATCATTAATTGCATAGATGTCTTTAGGGTCTTGCATTATTTGGCCAAGGATAGTTTTAAGGCATTTATAGCGCATTTTATTATATTCCAGATTAAGTATCATACCATCGCGCGAGGGACTTTCGGCCACTTGCTTTAAGCAGCGCCAGGTTCTCCATACCTCATGCAAATAACGAGAGAACTTGCCTGATTCCATGAGTTTTTCCAACATTGGAATTGCTTTATGTGGCTCCTCATGTCTTCTTTGATGTGCATATTCCACTGTATAAAGACACTCCCTATCAAAGCTGGGAGTCTGTTCTGCCATCAACAGCAGGTATCTTTCGTTTTCTTCTGACTGTTTGCGGCGTAAGTCGTATATAGAATCATAATTGGGGATAAACTGCTTAATATCCATGTATTTTATAACGTCTTTTTCAGTAATCTTCCCATAATGCCTTAATGCGAACCGCTTAGACAGCTTATCAGCACATGTTGTATAAGCCGACCAAACCTTATCCCACAAAATTGAATCAGACTGATTCCATAGTGCAGTGTCTCTAGGTAGGATATCCACAAGAGTCTTTATATATTTGTCTACTGCATTTCTGGCTTCCAAATCCCATATACTATCTAAATGGACATGACCAATAGAATCATTTACCACCATTCCAAATCTAAACCATAATTCCGCATCACAATATGCTGCCCTCAATATAGCATAACTATTAGCCAAACTAATCATGTCACCATATAATTCCCTTTTTGACTGAGGCATATAAGTTAAACAAACGTATGTTCCTGGACAATAGATGTCTTTATCGGATAGCGTTTCTATACTAAAATAATCAGAATCATCAAAACTTCCATTCAAAATACTGTCATTTGTCGCAGACAAATCGATTTCTTTTTTTGATAATGGAAAGGAAGCAATAATTATGCCTGCAAAGATTATGGCTATAAAGCCAACAATAAACTTTTTCATTGTTTCACTACTTTTTTTTGTTACACATTCGAGTTTGTGGTGCGGAAGTCCTCATAGCAAGGACAATGGCTTCACCAACCAATGCTAAGTTTGCCAATAAATAATGGCTTTTACCAAACCACGTTACCGTACTGCCTCCTATTTCTGCTGTTTTCAATAGTTTACTTCTGAACTCCATGTCATCTAGACTTGTTGCACATCCAATGGCAAAGGCGGTTCCAGATGGACTTAGATTGAAGATAATAGGACCAGCATCAATATCCATACCAAACATGCAAACCCTATCGTGGTACTCTTTTATACCAGCAAATAGAAAACTTTGCTTATAGTTCTTCATCAAACAATCATATTGCTCCCTTGCAAATTCAGCATCTACCAATGATAGATAGTAACAATTCAAGGCTGAATACGAACCTTTCACTGGCTGTACTATCTGAACGCTGTCATTATAAACTTCAAGAAACGATGCAACCAACCCCGTTTCTTTATCTATCCACTCCTTTTTGGCTCTCTCTACCCACATATTTACAGTATTAGAGTACTTTCCTTCGTATTGACTGGAGTAATTGGCTAACGCCACTATTGCAACCAGCATATCAGGTATGTAAATGTATTCACCTGGATAGGTTGGTAAGTTCAATGATTTACTCTGGCGAATCCTGCGGTTCATCGCCTTACACAGCGAATGATACAATCCGTCATATCTTCCATCACCACCAATCTGCTTATACCTGCTAATCATCCATGCCAAATGACTATAATATGAGATATGGCTCAGATTTCCATAGATACCATCCATAGGATCTTCTCTCCAGCGTAGCCTGTCGTATTCCCGTATCTCCTCAGACATTGCAATGTCGATTATCTGACCAATAAACTTAATGGATAGTTCTTTATTCTGGGGATAAAGAATCGCTATATTCGCCAATGCAGCAGAAGTCATCGAACAAGTATATAATGCCCATTCCCCTTTAAACTGATCCCCTATACCACTTGGCATCTCGTCAAATAGTTCTTGTGGAGAGGTTACTACTTTTGATGTCAAGTAGTTAGCTCTTCTGATAATTTCTTTCTTTTCTTTGGTAAAAGAACCATACCCTACGCTTACATATTCCACCCAGCACACTTTTGCTGCTACAATGAGTAATATCCCAAGAACTATTATCATCATTCTCTTTTTTATTTTAGAAGTAAATCTAAGCATAACTATCAAACCATTAATAGTTTACCTATATTGGAACCCACCATAACCATTACCCCATACCCAATAGTATGTTCGACCACGATATGAACAATACAGATGACATTTGGGATACATATATCTTCCTATTATCGATAACGGTTTTATTGGAATATCTTCAGTCCACTTATCACCAACTTTTCTTAATTGATGCCTTTCCATGCTACAACAACCATAATGAGCCTCACTATATATTGTATGTAGCAAATAATTGATTGTTGTGTACGCCCGATGTGCCTCACAGCAACTATGAATACGAATCATACTATAAGGAATCTCATTGGAAACATCACATTTCCCACCATATTGATCGATCTTAAAAACTATGATGTTGCTATTCTCATCAACGAGAAGCGACTCATTATTGCCATCGAAATCTAAATCAAGTTCATATTCGCCAGCATTCTCTAGTGTAAATTCCTTGCATGGGAGATTATTATAATTCTGTTCTTCCATGCCCTTCTTAGCTGTCAAATCGATAGAGATTGAAGACAAGAGTAAGAACAGAAGGATTTTCTTACTCATTAATTCTATTTCCTTTTTCAGCATATTTATTCCCCAGTAACTTGGTTATTAACTACTGCATCAAAACGCTCACTAACATCAACCATCCAGTCTGGCAGCTTCTTTAGGGCTTGATAAACGAGAGCATCCGGCATTTTCTTGTAATAGGCATAGGCCATAGGGCCTGCAATGGCGGCCAAAGTGTCAGCATCTCCACCAAGAGAGATGGCGAGCTTGATACAATCTACATAGTCCTTTGAATCTAAAAAACATATCATGGCAGGGCCAACAGTACCTGGACATGTTGAATAGAAGATATAGTCATCGTGAATATCTGCATAGCTCTTACCTGCCCAGTCGGGATAAAATTCGTTCAATAGATGCTCCCGAACAAAGTCCTTATCCTTATTGTTCTTCAGATGAAAGATAGCGAGGGCTGTGGCAACAGCTCCTTTGATGCCTTCAGGATGGTTGTGAGTAGGTAATGCAGTCTCAGTAGCCATCCGAATACACTTTTCTTCTGTCTTTGCCAACCAGCCTGCTGAAGAGCAACGCATAGCAGAACCATTACCAAGACTGCGATATGGCTGTGGATTATGGGATCCAAACCATTCCTTGAAGGTTGAGCTGAATCCAGCGTGGCGATGCTCATTGGCACATTTCCAGAGGTTCCAAGTCATATCAAGATGATCTACAAATGCTTCTGCACAAGCAAATGTCAGCACCGTATCATCTGTGAAGTGTCCCCTACTACTGAACATCTTAACCTTATCATATTCCTTGATACGATGAGATTTCCCTTCATATGCACTTCCTGCTATGTCCCCAATAGCCTCGCTTATCAAATAGTTCTTCATTCTTTTCTTATTATTTTGTTCCTGTTCCCTCTGAAATATTGACACCAAAACCAAATGAGTAGGACTACTACTGCAATATCAATAATATTCCAGATAGTTCTTCCAAGTGAAATTTTTAAGAATGGTTGAAATAGTAAAGCAAGCGCCCCAAAGACAATGGCCATGCTTACTTTTGATAGAATCGTAGTTGAATCATCTTTTATATACCCTTTTTGTTCCTCTGGGGCACACAATCCTGGTGTATTTCTTGTAGCATAGAATAGCCATGCCATGACTCCAAAGACTGTCATAGCAATAAAACGAACGAGTTGATAATAGCCATATGGCATAGGTGCAAGACACAGTAACAGAAGCACAGATAATATAATATACACAGCTCCTATAATGCTGGAAAATGTACTTTTACTTTTCATTTGACTTATCTTTTTTACCATTTGTAACTTATAAACGTAGCTGTTCCGTCTAATGGACGAATGATTATGCTATCTACAACTTCAATATCGAAGAAAGCTGTATCATAAACATACTCTTTTCCATTGCTCTTCCACTTTGGATTTATATTTAAGAGACTGTCCAGTTTGACTTTAAGCATTTCATCCTTCCCTGCTTTAAAAACAATTTGATATGTATCTTTTAGATCATCCCCACCAACATAGATGCTGCTATAATCTGTTATTTTATATGACGGAAGCTTTATTTCAGGAACAAGTTCTTCCAACCTTTCGTTCATATTCGAAGTACTATATGGAGTATAATATAAATCCAAGTATGCTAAACTGATTAGTAGAATAGGTATTCCCAAAGATAGGAAAAGTCTATACAGAAGTCTAATCTTACCCTTTACCCACCATCTGTTGACAGCCCAGAGTACTACCAGCAAGAACGGTATTGCCACAATTAGGAATATCGTCGCTAAATAGATAAAACTTAGTAATACAAAGAAATTCATACGTTAGAATAATATGCCACAATCATACTTGTAGATAACAAATTTTTCTTTTTCCCTGTAAGAGATTACCTTGCTATACTGCATTTGTATTTCGATATGCTCACGGACTAAACCTTTCCATTCATTCCAATAACAGCACAAAATATCAGCAGTAGTCACCCCATCATTCCGTTTTATAGTAACTGAAGGATATATCATGGATTGGATTGCCAATTTTGACAGGTCGTAACAGTTTATGGCCTCTATTTCATACAGATCTTTCTCCTGTAAGATAAACTTCCTTTCTATATAACCGCCATGCCAGAAAGTTGGAAACAGAGTGGAAGATGTCATTAGCAAGTATAATTGCCATGCTCCCATGGGAGTGTCATTGACATGAACATATTTCAGAATGTCTTTGTCTTCCTGACCATTTTGGTCATATACGTAGAAATTTGATTCGTCGCCCATGCCTTGCTGTTCTGCAATTCGCAGCCCCATATGATAACCGTCTTCCAAAGAAAGGGCATCAAGGTCATAGAATACTGCATCATCACCTTTTTTCTTCAAAGAATCAAGGTTTGTCTTTATTCTCCAATGATAATCTTTTGCTTTTGCAGCAAATATATTACCGCTGTCAATATATGTAAGGAATTCCTTTGCCGTCCTGAAGACTCCTTTTTCTTCGTTATAGAACATGTCGCCTTCTTTTTCCAAGATTAACCTAAGAATCTTCTTGGCTGTACCTTTACTTTTCTTCTTAATAGGATTGTGGATATAATCTTCACCCATAAAATGGAAGAAAGCCAAATTCCATAAGCATTTCAACGAAGGAGATGGCTTCTCGTAAACCTCAGCCAGCAAATTAATTGCTTCCTCGTACTTTTCTTCTGTCCAGAGTATGGTGAACATATTTAGCATTGCATTATGTGACCCGCCATCAATGGCCATACGCAAATACTTTTTCCCTTCATCATATTTCTGTTCAAAGTTATAATAATATACTCCCAGAATATTAGCTGCCTCATAAAGCCCGTCATCGATGGCCTTTAGATAGCAATTCTTGACTGTCTCAAAATCCTGTGAGTTCATTTTGCTTAAAAGAAACCAATTGGATTCTTCAACCGCTTTCCTCATATTGCCAATTAATCCTTCGACATATTTAGTCCCCTTCAGTGGCTCATCTCCTTCAAAGTTTCTTAATCCATAGAGCTTTGGCTCATAATTCGCTTTCTTTTGCTTATGAGGTACGGGATACTTAGCTTTTAGTGGATCAACCGGTTCAATATAACGTGACCTCATCTCAGGATAGTACTCTACGACCTTGTGACAATGAGGACACACCGAGACAATTCCAGAGTAACCGATATCTCCAAATTGAAAGAGTGAACTATGCCATTCTAATTTCTCAGAAGGTGTACCACAAGATAGACAAGGGATTCTGTTTTCCGTAATAACTGGCTCAAAGATATCATTAGCCTCTCGTAATTCAGAAAAGCACCATTTGATACTATCAAGATCAAAGGAAAAATCGAGAATGTCGTCATGGTAGCCTATCATAGAATTCAGATGACGTTGAATTAATAGTATTTTCTGTATTTTATTGTCTCTTATAAGAAACATCACCACCATCATATCCATCAGAAGACATGCATTTGAATAGTAGTTTGAATAAACCACTTCAAATTTCTTGGCCTTTCTGGTCTCAACATATCGAGACCTCCAACCTTTCCAGTACTCAATGACCTGGCTTTTGCCCGATATGGTTTCCTTCTTGTAGCTTATATGCTGGGAGTTAACATCAAGAAGGCTCTCAAAAGCAGTGAAATCACCACTAAGAAGTGCTTCACCCAATGTTTTTGCCGCTTCAGTGTATGTGGTCTTTGGAATATTTTCCTGTATTTCTAACACACCATAGTTATTCGCTTCTGTAGTTATTTCAGCCTTTTCTTCATCTGTCAAAGAATCAATGTAGCCTTTTCCATATACATCATCCAGAGTATATTCTGTTCCATGTTTATAGTTATATTCCGCTATGGAGGTGGTATTATTATTCTCGTCTAAAACACAATCCTTCTTCATATACTTTTTAAATCTTTTAGGTAGCGGTTTGGGACGATTCTTATAATACAGATTCCTGCAAGCCTTATAAGCTAAGGCAAGCAAAATAATAGGAACAACTAACGGGCATAGTAAGACTATCAGCAAATGTTCCCAATATTTAGTCTCCTGCTTCGTTATTTTACGAAGAGAATCCTTTCCGTTTTTGTTTCTAAACACATATACCCCAATGCAACAGGTTATCCAGTATAGTGCAATTATTATCCAGACATTCATAATTCTAATTATTTATGTGGTTCTCTCATCTATTAACTTACAAAATCTATCCTTGATGTCTCGTAGATCATCTGTCAGGATTGAGTCACAACGAATGGCTATATCTTCAGGAATGGGATACATACAAGCCGCAATAGCGCATGCCATGGCACCAATTGTATCAGAATCACCACCAAGTGAAATCGCTAAACGAAGGACTTCTTCAAAAGAGTTCCCCTCCAGGAATGCTATAATGGCTTCTGGAACACTCCCTTGACATGATACATCAAAACTATATCTCGGCCGAATCTCGGCTATAGTCCTATTTAGATCATAACAAAAAGTCTTCTCGATGTATTCTTTGATTTCCTGCTTTGTTCTTCCTTGTTTGCATAGGAAAGAGCATGCAGCAATCGCCTGTGCTCCTTTTACGCCTTCAGGATGATTATGGCTCACTGATGCTGTAAGTGCTGCCAATGCCAAAGCTTCATCTAAAGTTTTGGCATATAGACCAACAGGACTTACACGCATGCCAGCTCCATTACCCCAACTGTTGTATGGTTGAGGATTGTCCTTCGCAAGCCAACAATAGAAATGACCACCATATCCTGCATTTGGGTGATTGTGGTATAGTTCCTGCATACAATAAATTAGATAGTGTAGAGTATGAGCTTCATCTTCTATCAACCATTTTGCAACTGCCAGTGTCATCACGGAGTCATCGGTATAGTTGCTGGCTCCATAGAAAAGCTCAAAATCTGTTGACTTTGTATTGTGAAATTCATATACGGAACCTACGATATCACCAACCAAGGCTCCTAACATCTTTGTATTCATATTATTCTTGTTTAAAATGGTAAAATATCCTCTGATTCAAGGGTTAGCCCTAACTTATTTATGAGAGTGTCTATTTTGTAGTCACAGGCTTGTCTAATATCTTCTAAAGCTTTTTTCTCCCTGTCAGCGTAATCTTTAAGATAGAAATACCCTGTAGGAACAAAAAATTTTCTCTTGACAATTCTGCCTCTTTTTTTCAGAATTTCCAGATGTATGGTGTCACGTAGGTCTCTGCCATTTTCATCTTGGAAAACACAATGGCGTTCATATTTGATCAAACCGATTACCGTATCATGGCCATGGATTTCACTGCAAAAGTACAAGTCCTGCAAGAAAGGCTTCATTCCCTCAGCCCCTTCTCGATCATTCCATATGCATGTGGTTGCAACGACAGGAATGTTCGTTTTTAATGCCAATGCTTTTAAATTGTTGATACTTACTTTCCTTTTCGCTGAGTATTCAAAACTTCCGTTGGACTCATCAAAGAAGGCTATCTTTATCCGATGAGCTTGAATGAAGGATTCGATTTCTTCTAGATGCTCCCCTTCGTTGAAACACCATTCACTTATAACATATAATGGTGCTTCTTTCAGTTTCTGCATATAATTCTTAACAGCTGTTTCATATTGCTCATCGTACAACACGGAATGTACATTATAGGTTTCTATATTACAATAATAGGCTGCCATGCATGAGACTAAAGCCCTTTTTGACATGCTGTTTATGATTAGAAGTGTTGCAATCTTCTGTTCCATGGCAATATGGTTTAATTGAGAAATGACATACGCAGATTTCCCGCTGTCTTCCTCTCCACATATAGTTGTCAATTCACCAGGGTAATAACCTCCAATTATTGTGTCCAGGAACTTAAATCCTGTAGAAATTGGATAATCAGTTAACGACTGTACGTTCTCAATTATGTCAGAAATATGCTCCATATCAGTATAACCTTTTAAAATCGTCACCTATCTGATTCCAGTATATTCGAGAGAATGAATGCCCATTTACACTAAGTATTCTGCTAATTTTGAAAGTCCTGTCAGCCTTTAGATCAAGACGATATGCATGGATGTACAAGCCTCCGTAGTATCGTGAATACTCGATGTTTGATATCTGACACGTAAACACCTTGCCATTTCGGGTGCAATATTCTATCTCAATGGATTGATTCAGCTGTACGGCTCTGTCAATTACATCTTCAATGCTCATTTATTCCATGGCTTTTTCCAATGATTGTTATCTGACTTGCCGTAGATCGCTTCTCGCTTTCTTGCTTTAATCCACTGCTGATCGCTTTTTGTTCCACATTCAAAAACCCTGGCTATCTTCTGTTTGTCTTTGTCAGCTTTATAGCGATCACGCATTTCCTTGCGGATAAGCGCGACGTTGCCACTACTTTTGTCTTTGAATTCTTCAATTAGCTGGTCAATATCCATCTCCTTAATTCTAGTTTCTCGTTTCCCAATCTGGTCTTTGAACAGAAGATTGAAGATAGTTTCCCGGATAATCTTGTCATTCAGAGTCCATTTACTCCTGTAGAGTGAAACCAACTCCTGACGTGAAAGATTAGGCAACATATCAACACACTTTCTCAACTCTCCGTCTTCCCATCCCTTGTAATGGAAGAATTTTATCTGCTTTAAGATATACTCGAAATCCGTCATAACTGATTACTTTAATAAGTCCTTCATTTTTCCCCAAAAGCTTTTAGGTTCTTGTTCCTCCATTGTATTGGTAGTAGTTCCAGGTGAATCTTCTTGCGAAGATAAGTCATTTACAATCTTTTCGTCATTAATCTTGTTGCTATCAGTTGATGACGAATTATCACCGCTATTCATATCCCACGTAATATCAGGTTCTTTCTCAGGCTCTTCGTCTTCTTCTTTCGACTCGAAATAGTCATATTGTTCATCCATAAGGAAACTTCTTCCATGACTGGCAAGTCTGTCAAAGAACCTTCTCTTACTTGTGCGTTCTTCTTCAAACATACATTCAGCACCTCTTGGCGAATAATCATAGCACATCCTGCTACGAATACCCATATCGTCTGCTACAGCATCCACGTCCTGGTTGGTTCCGATGTATGCAAAAACCCATCCTTTCTTCTTCAGTTCTGCAACAAGATTCTTAATATCTCGTCCACTGTATTCTCGGGAAGCGTTTTCATAGCCGTCTGTAATAATGGTCACCAAAACAACATCCTCATCACAAACATGTTTTTTGAGGTCATTTAGCGAACGTCCCATAGCATCAAACAATGGTGTACAATCATCGGGATTGTAGTCAGTCCACTTCATTTTCTTATCGACGTTAACAGACTGGCAATTCATCACAATTTTGATCTTTGCGCTATTGAAAGTCACAAAAGAAATGAAATGCTGCTGCTCCTTATGGTCTTTCTGCGCATTCCTGATGGTTTGAAATGTTTCATTGAGTCCACTCACCGCTTGCTTTGCGATTGTTGACATAGAACCGCTTTCGTCGAGAATAATCAAGTTAAACACCCTTTGTACCGAATCATTATTGTTGCTGGTCGTGCTCTTTTTTGCAGGTTCGCTTTTTTGTATAATCTCGACAAAAGACTTAGGAAGACTGACATTATCCATCTCCAATGCTTCTTTAAAGAATGGTGCCATGAACTCTTCATCGAACCCTGCAGCACCACATCCGACTTTTAGAACCAGGAAATTCTGGTCCTTATGAGACTTAGCATAAGAGAAGAATTTTTCGATATGCCGTTTCATGTACGTCGAGACATTATCAATGGCTTCACCTCTGATATCCACAGGAATAGCGTAGCATTGACCTTGTGGCCCCTCAGCTTGTCCCCAGACTGCTCCAAATCGTTGCATTGCCATCATTGATGCACCTCCGGAATGATAACCAATCAAATTACTTCCAAACACAAAGATTTGATCAGGCTTCAGACTATCAATGTAGTCTGGGGTAAACTTTTTAAAACTTTTATGTTCCATAATTGTGTTTATTTTATTTGTTATTTCTCACATTCTTGAAGTCTATATTTCTCTATCTCTGTCACCAAGTCACGTTGTGCAGCAAAGAAACTTCGAAACATTACTTTCATATATTCCTCAACATTTGGAATCTGTGGGGTCAACAGGAAGTGTTTCTTAATATGCACGGCAACCTCATCCGACTCTGGATTAGGAATGTAAAAGACTGTACACGAACCGTTCATATTAATTTCGTTGACGACCTTCCTTACTCTAGAAAACTCATCGATATCGAATATGGAAAAGCTATGGCACCATGGCCAAATAAGATTGACGAATAAACATTCATCGACAGCTTCCATAAGAAATGTGATTCCCTGGAATTCCAATTTAATTCTTCCTTCTTCTGTTTCTTCAGGTGAACATCCCAGTTGATGAAGAAGAGAATATGCCAACCTTTTTGTTTCAGGTTTTGACTCTATAGTGGTTTCATTAATGTCCATATCGTTTGTTGTATCTGTTTCTATTGCATTACTGCTTTCATCGTTATTTGTCGGAGAGTAGTTTTCAACCTGCTCTTCCTCGTGATAATAACGCCAGAGATTATATAGTACGACCGCTGCTATTATTCCAATGATATGATATTCCATATTCTTCTTTTTGTTGCAAAAATACTTTTATTTTCGTTCTCTTCAAAGGGATAATTCCTCACAAGGCTTGTGATTTTGTCATTTTATTCTAATCTGACATGATCTCTTGGCAAAGTGATTTTCTTGATATCTCCCCGTAGCCCCGTTATATAATAAAACTCAGCGATTTCCTTATCCAACACTTTAAGAAATGCTTTTCTTATTCTTGCACATTTCTCATTGATAGAATTGAGTAGGGGATTAGTGACATCTTCTATACTTTGGATAGCTCTGTCAGATAACCCCCAAGGTCGAAGGTTCTCATAAATTCTAGTTAATTCCTGGCGATATTCAGGAAGATGCTTAAAAACAATCCCTTCCGGATGCCTGAGAAATAGGAGATAAACAGCTTTAACCAATGGTTCCATCTTTACTTCTGTTTTTTCTTCACCTAATAGTATCTTTCCTTTATGAGTCACTTCGAGCAGAGGCAATATCACTTCACCGCGTATAGCTGATGCGATTTCATCATCTCCCCAGCCATATTCTTTTAGCATACGAACCTTCTCCCTGACTTCATCGAGGAGTAATGAGCATTTTTCATGCTTAGGTTCTGTGATTGTCTCTTTCATACTCAACAGGTTTCTTTAAAAGCCCATGGCATCCATCATGGCATCGTACTCCATCGGATTACTGGGCATATCACCATACATACCATCTGTCAGAGCATCCCAAGAATCTTCCTCAGTCCACTCATAACCGCCATCACATGAGTAATCTTCATTGTACTCATCCTCGTACTCGTCTTCAAATTCTTCTTCAAAATAAATGTCATTAAACCTTTCCATAATTGTTGAATTTTAAATTGCCGTTCTCTTTGTGTAATTATTACATAATGTAAATTTGGATATAACAGAGTAGGCTCTGCTTTTATGAGAGTCAATGTGTATCAGGTACGCATTGAAAAATTGCGCCTTTTAAACCTCCCAATCTAAGGGAGGTAAAAACATATGTCTATTTAGAATTCGAGTCTCATACCAATCTTTTTAGCAGAAGCATATGCCTCTTCATCAAACGTGTATAACTTGGGGGATCGATATGGATTACCAGTTACCTTTTTACCGGTTTCTTTAATATATCCTAGTTTCAGCATCTTCTTGGGAAAATTTCTCCTGTCTTGTAAGCTTTTGTTCTCCTCAGTAGGATCTAAGATGGCAATGTAAATATTCTGCAATTGGGGCATTGTAAACTCCTTGTCAAGCAATTGGAACCCAATTGGCTCGAAATGAATTTTCTCACGGAGCTTTTCAACAGCGTCCTGAATAATTTGAGCATGGTCGAAAGCCAGCTTCAATCCTGATATTTCATCTATAGAGAACCACCTAGCTTCAGCAGCATCATCTCCTCCTTTGATGGCATATTTCTCTTTCTTTACCAGCGCATAATATGCAACCGTTATAACAAATTCACGAGGATCTCTTCCGCGTGCAGAATAAGTTTTAAGTTGTTCTATAAACTCAGGTTTTACGCCCTCATCGTTATAGAATAGTTTCATATATGATTCTTCAAACAATTCTCTATTAACACATTCGTCAGTAGGTTCGTCCTGTTGGAGGAAACCACCAGGTAAAGCCCAATAACCTTCGAAAGCAGGAACCTCACCAGCCTTTGCCTTACCCCTCTTGATTAGGAGAACCTGGAGCGATTTGTCTTCTTTGCCGAAACCAAAAACTACAGCATCTGTAGTAACTGCTGGATGCCAATAGGGAGATTCCCATTTCTGTGTCTTTTCGTTGAATACCATATTTAAATCTTTTAAAGTTCCTTTTGCGCTGCAAAGATAACCATTTATTTCTATACTAACAAATTTTATTGCGTATTTTTTACGCTAAGACTTCTTTTTTGTAAAAAGTGCGCCCACCGAACACGTCAGCAGACGCACCTATCAACAATTATTATGAAGTACTTAGTATATTCTACTGATTGTTTATACGGTTGAATGTACTATTGAACTGTGCTATTCTCACACGCTGCGCTCCCTTGATGGCAGCATCATAATCGCACTCTTTGTCGCCAACCTTACTTGCAACCACAAATAGCTCCAGACTCATTAGGAGGAAGAAGAATACTGCATAGAACCCACCGGCCAATTTCCTTGTTGTAATAATTGTCCACATTGCCTCCAGTTCTTCCAAAAAGCCAACACTCTCCTTACATTCCTTGCGGGTATCTTCTTCTATCGTCTGTTTCTTTTGAATCCAGATCTGTTCCTGAGAACTCAAATTATCAAGCGTTTTACTGTTCGTATCTATGATCTTTTGTTTCGGATTCTCAACCTGATTTGTTGTTACAGAAGTAGTATATTCCGTTTTGACTGTTCCATCAGACATGGTAACTTTGTTTGGTACTCTGGTAACACTCTTCTGAATAATGAAAGGGTGTGCATTGACATCTGCCTGGAGTACTTCGTTAACCTTTGTAAGGGAATCGATGTCTGTATGAAGGGCCTGCAGCTTTTCATCGATGATATGAACACGCTGGGGAGTCAGTTCAGCTACCTGTCTCTCAATAGTGTTAGACATTTGCTTATCTATGTCCTTGCCAAACATGGTTTGGTCAAAGATCGTAGATCCAACAATTGCCATTATAAGTGCTATAACACCTCTGAATATAACCATGGAAATTGTTTTCTCACTGGCCAGGATAATCTGTCTTTCTATCATGATTACAATCGTAATGAAGAAGAGTGAAACGAAAAGACAAGCCCACCAAGGTAATCCGATATATCTTTGAGCAAAGCAGAATCCTGTAACTCCCCAGATTAAAATGAGGATTAATAACGCAGAGGTATATTTGCTTAACTGGGAGCGACTAGCCTCCGAACACTGTGCTAGAACTTCTGAACTCCAACCTGTCAGTTTGCAACCGAATAAAATCCACCAATTCATAATCGTATATTTTAATGATGATACTTCTTGTTATCTATTCTCAAATCAAAGCATTAAGCAGTTGCTGTCATGCTAATACCCTCCGGGATCTCTATCTCTGGATTGGTCATCGTTCTACCCGCGTTCCCCAGAGCAATAGTTGCAATTCCTCTCAGGAAGCCGCATTCATAAGATTGTAATGGAACGGAAGCTTCCTTCTCTTTGTTTCTGAAGTTCTCTTCAAGTTCTTTCAACTCTGCCTTATGAGCTGTAATCGTTGACATTCTCTTTTCAAGTTCTGATACTGTTGTCAGTAATCCAGCAGCACTACAAGTTTCCATCCTAATCTCTAAATCACGCTTCATCACATCGTAGTTCAGATTGATCTCTCTAAATACCATGAGAATCTTATTCTTAATGATGCTCATGTTCATGTCACGGAAGGAAAGGTCACTTCTTACCATAGCATCAGAAAATCCCTTCTCCTCATTGTTCTTGTGGAGATAGCCATAGACAATATCAATTGGCCATCCTGTTGCATAAGAAACTTTCAACGGTGCCTTCTCTGAAGAAGTATCAGGCTTTACCTGATTCGACTCAACCTCTTCATGGGCTGACGTTTCTGGGTTAATAACTGGCAATGTGGCGATCATTGCAGAACTGTTCTCTTTCTTTTTGTTCCAGAAATTAAAAATACTCATAATAATTATTGTTTAAATTGTTACTGTTTCGACTTACTTTGTGTAAATCTGACGCAAAGGTAGAAAAAATATAAATAACCTCCAAATCTTTTGCGTACTTTTTACACAATGAAACCTCGTATTTAACTTTTCTTTGCGTAAATGGTACGCAAAGACGGTGTTATTATACAAATTTTAAGATTTCAGCAGTAGTAACTATTATAGATACAAAGTCTTCCGATTACACGATAGGACTATAAAACTATGGGAGGGGATTGCACCCCTCCCACATTATGTCATAGTTCCCAAATTATTCTTTGTCTTTAACAGCTCTGACTAAATACGCAAAAACAGGATCTTTATATGCATATCTTGTTATTGCTCTATTCATGGAAATATCAAGACTATAAACATTAGAGCCGTTTGTTCCTATATAACTTCCTTTTTCATCAATGTAATGAAGTTCACCTCTCACCATTACTCCTGGGGTAGGAAGTGTAATACTTGAACCATTTTCAGATTTAAATGTCATATCATATCTTTTTCTTTGACTATGGTCTTTTACTGCCAAAGAAATCAATTCTTCAAATTCCGCTTTCGTAGGTAATCGCCAACCTGAATCACGCAAGACACTATCGATTTCATCATACATATAGAAAGTTCCGTCTACATTCTTTTCATCCAGCCCCCAATTTCGGTCAGACCAATATACGGATAGTCCTAGGTCCACTGGCTCTATTTGTTCTTGTTGATTTATAGCAACTTCTCTTAAACTTCTATGAACAAGATAGGTTTCCGGTGTTCTAAAAATGTGAAGGAATTTTCTTTCAAAATCATTACTGTTAGCGTAGAAGTATTCTGAATCTTTGTCCTTTATGGATTCAAAATAGTTGGAGTATTCAGGTGTATCTTTATAAAGAAAATCAACACTTTCCCCGTAGGCATCTCCCCATGGAGTGTTTTCTACGATCCGAGTACCAATCACTAACACCTTATCATTAAAGCCATCAACGACCTCATGATAAACATTAAATACATGATAACGACTATTCATATTCACAGCTATTAAAATTCCATAAGGACGTTCTTACATAACTCATATATAGTATCAAAATATGTTTCTCCCAATTTATCTCTGTCTATAGCATATTCGTCCTTATCGTAATCAGCATACATATCCATAAATGAACTGACAGTATTATTAAAATTCGGGTATAAGAAAGCAAAGGTCTTGTCCTCGCTAAGTGTTTTACCTTCCTTAAAATTATATGATATCATAAGCATATGATGCAGGACATATATATGATAGTATCTAAGACATGCGGATAACATGGTATCTCCAATAAGGCCAGTACCAAAGGGACGATTAACTATACTGGAATTAAGTTTTTTCCAGCTTTGTTCAAACTTATCCTCTAGGAGGTTTTTATTCGCCTTTAACAACATAAATAAATAAGGTATAGAACTACTATCGCCTGTTCTCTTAAAATATCGAACTAAGCAATAGAATGCATTTTCCGCAGAAACAGAATTAACATACCAATCTTGCTTTCCAGCCTTATATATCTGAGCGATTTTCATATACGCCATTCCTATTTCTTTCATTGACTCATCTGGACAATTGATAAGAGATGTACCGCCATTCTGATGTACTATGTTATATAAATTGCCAATAGCCGATGAAAAAAAGGTTGCTGCAGCTTCATACTGCTCAGGATCTTTATTCTTATATCTATAATAGATAACACCAATGCCATGAGTGTTAACATCCTTGGCAAAATTAAGGATTCTTTCTGATAAATTATCCATTTTAAGATTCTTCTTTAATTTATTAAAACAAGCTAGATATGGGTGCAAATATACAAAAAGTTTGGGATAACAAATAATTTTTGGACAAAAAAAGGACTTTCGCAAGGCTTGTAAAAAATGCAATAATATAAAAATGATCGTATGCAGAAAGAAAAACAATAGAAATATTAACTAAAAACGAATATTTTCTCTACATGTGCCTCAATTATTCACATGTTTTTACTATCTTTGCACCAAACAATAGAGTTGTATTATGGCTAAGAACCTCTTAAACAAGTATGTATGGCTTGTAGAAACCATCTACAAGGCTAAACGCATAACGTTCGAGGAAATCAACGAAAAGTGGTTGGATAATGACATGAGCGAGGGTGTTGAACTTGCTCTTCGCACCTTCCATAAGTGGCGAATCGCTGTAGAGGAGATGTTTGGACTAGTGATTGAATGCGAGCGTAAGGGTGGTTACCATTATTATATAGAAAACGCTAGTGAAATAAAAAGTGGCAGCTTGCGGAGTTGGCTATTAAGCACTATCTCGGTAAGCAATCTTCTCATTGAGAACCAAAATATGAAAGACAGGATTCTGCTTGAAGATGTTCCTTCAGGGCAAGAGTATCTTTCGACGATCATTGAGGCAATGAAGAAGAACAATGTCATTCGAATTACCTACCAGAGCTATTGGCGCGAAGAAAGTAACACCTTCAATATAGAGCCTTATTGTGTCAAGCTGTTCAAGCAACGCTGGTACTTGTTAGCGTGGAACCCGTATTATCAGCGACTGATGATATATGCTGTTGACAGGATTTACGATGTAGAAGTATTGAAAGACCAAAAATTCAAGATGATAGATGACTTTGATCCATCTGATTTCTTTGAGAACTTCTATGGTATCATCGCCAATACTGATGCCAAACCTCAGACGATTAAGTTGAAGGTATCAGCAGGTCAGGCCAACTATCTCCGTTCGCTCCCACTTCATAGCACTCAGAAAGAAATCGAGAGAAGTGGTGAGTATAGCATTTTCCAACTACATCTATGTCCTGAGTTTGATTTTCAGCAGGAAGTCCTCTCAATGGGCGAAGACATAGAAGTTTTGGAACCAATATGGCTACGGAAGGAGATAGCAGGCAAGATAAAGAGAATGTGGAACAAGTATAATACTAATGAGGGATGAAAGATTTTGCTGCAATAGATTTTGAAACGGCTAACAACGAGCGAAGCAGTGTTTGTAGCGTCGGAATAGTCATCGTAAGGGATGGCAAGATAGTTGATTCGTTCTACTCGCTTATCCAGCCAGAGCCTAATTACTACAACTACTGGTGCAGTCAGGTACATGGGCTTTGCAGCGACGATACTGAAAATGCACCTGTATTCCCAGACGTATGGGCTCAGATAGAACCAATGATTGAAGGACTGCCATTGGTGGCTCACAACAAACCCTTTGACGAGAGCTGTCTGAAGGCCGTGTTCCGTGTGTATCAGATGGACTACCCCGACTATGAGTTTTACGATATGCTGAAAGCAGCACGCTGTGAACTCCCAAATCTGGAGAACCACCAGTTGCATACAGTAGCAGCAGCCTGTGGTTATCAGTTAGAGAACCACCACCATGCATTGGCCGATGCAGAAGCATGTGCGTGGATAGCAAGAGAATTATTGTAGACTATATATTAAATCGGAAATGATCAAGACATTATCACTCAGTAATAGTTTATTTCAATACAAACTTGATGGATTGAAGTCGGGAATATGTTTTTCATTACAAGTGTCTAACATTATTAAAAAACATTTGTCCAAACGGCCATTTCATTTAAACGTTATTGAAGCAGCATGTCATGGGAGATTTAAGGAAACTGGGCATAGCCTGGTGCTAGCAGATATGCTCAGGCATCCAGCTATTCAACACTCTTTCTTAGAAAGTTTTTTGAATCTAGAGCATGACTATTTGAATGTCACTGCAGAAACAGATAGGGTAGACGTTGCACTTAAAGGGGAAGATATTTTTATCATCATAGAAAATAAAGTGAATTCTGCAGAAGAACAAAGAAATCAAGTATATAGATATGTACATGAGATTGCCATAGACAAATATGGATATAGCCTATCTCAAATATATGTGATATACTTAAATCCGACCAATCATAATCCACCCTCTGAATATTCCCTATGCGACGAAAACAACGAAAACAACGTGTTTGAGGAATTAGGTGAAGAACATTATACGGTTCAATCCTATAAATACGATATAACAGATTGGCTTAGATGTTTGTCAGTAACTAACGAGCCTCATATTGACAGCGCATTGGACCAATATATTGATTTTTTAGAAAATAAATTTCACACAACATCATTAGATAAAGATATGAATAACGAAATTAAGGAATTACTTTTAAAAGAACTCCACGTAGAAAACAGTCCTATGGAAGAGCAGATACAGGCTCTTGAAAATCAGTATGAAAAAACAGAGGAACTACTTCGTTCAATTGAGAATCTTAAAATTGATATTAGAAAGAAGTGCTCACATGAGAAGGTACGAGAATGGCAAAAGCAGATTGAAGAAAAACTCGGCATAAAGCTCTCAGAAGACGATCATTCATTTGGCATACAGCTAAAAAACAAGGTGTGGATGGGAATTTGGGACGGTTACGACTCTCCAAACCACCTTCCATATTGGGGTTTCCAATATACAACATATAAAAAAGACGAGATGCCAGATTTGTACGATCAAGTAATTCAATTACTCAAAAAAGTAGGAATAGATCATTTCAATACAGAAAATAAAGAATGGATAGTCTGGTGCACAACCCAACAGGGAGTTGAAAGATTTACATCGTTGTATCAAGGAGCTAAAGAAACAGGGCTTTTGTAACACTGACTTGTATAATCTTTTGCAAGTGGTTATCTTTTTATCTGGAATACATTTTCTATAATGATGAATAAGAGTATTGAAAAAGAGTTGGAAAGCCTCTTTACCGAGTGGCACTCTAGAATGAAAGCAAAAGACAGCACATCTCATTTCACGAAGGATGGTATCGTGTATAACAGCGTTCCCATAGAGAAAAATGAAGATGCTTGGCTTTCGTCACGCAATCGTATCTTGTTTTTGCTGAAAGATCAGAATCAGGTTGGCAGTGAAAAGTGGGATGAAGATATTCGCGAATGGTTGATAGATACCGAGAAGGACAAAGATAGTCACTATAAGACGAAGGAAGCAAACAGAAACATTGAAAGTCCATTTTTACGGAATCTTGCTTTCCTTCTTTGGGGATTATCAAAGGCAGACCATGATAATCCATGGTGGTATGATGAAGTCACAATGCATATTGACGAGGTGAAGGAGTTTTTCAATACCCAACCCTTTGCCATCGTTGAATGTAAGAAACAGCCGGGTGGAGGAAAACTTGAAGATGAAGAATTAAAGCAACATCTCCTTAACTACGGAGATTTGCTACAAAGGGAAATTGAGATACTTTCTCCTACTATGATTGTCTGTACCAGCCAGTACATCTACGATTTCGTCATCAAGATGTACCCCCATGATGAACTTGTCAGCATTGGAAAGGAACATAACTCCGTCAGGTTTCATACTCCGACAGGTACACTGATATTCTGCTCTTATCATCCGAGCGCATTCATAAAAACGTCCTCCGACATCTATGATGGTGTTATGTATCATTATAGGGCATTTCTAGATTATCAATCAAAAATGAAATAAGAACGTATGGCAACTTGGAAGATTACAGTTAAGGACACTATTACATATAATGGTGTTCATTTGGAAAAAGGAATGTTTGTCGAGTACATCACTCCAACATTAGATCATCCTTTGTTTAAGACGATGCATCACGATGCTGTTAATCAATTATTTATTAAGAAGTATGGTGTCGACTTGAAGAAGATACATTTCATCAACGAAACAAGACTCTCTTTCGAGAAAAAATAGGAAATAATCTATTTTCTTGAAACTTTAATGAAGTTATGCCTCAAAACGGCATAGCTTCATTTTATCTTTGCACTCAACAAACGGTACAAATTGTATGTTATACGTAAAGTCAAACAACGGGTTAAATGATGGCAAGTTAATGCTAGAGGGGCTTATCCAGAAGATTGTGGATCAGTCAACTGTCATACAATTCAGTTATAATGATTTGAATTATCTGTATCAAGAATCCACCGTTTTAAGTAAGGTGTATTATTCAAATTTCTGTCCAGGAACAAAAAGAATAGAATCACTCTATAATGAAATCTTAAAAGATGTGGGGGGCAAATTAAAGCAATACAACAAAGTTGTAATGCTGTTTATGCATTCACCTCGTTACCAACTCATGATGAAAGAATTCGGTACCGTCTCAGATATTGTGAGTTGTTTTCCTCAAAATGCAGTCATCAAATGGGGGCTGGGCTTTGACGACTCAATTGGAGCACGTATAGCATTGTATTTGATTTGTAGTAAATAAGCATATTGAATTATGGTAAACAATGAACAGAAAACAAAGATACAGCTTGAAGTTTATGATGAACTCATAGAAGTGAATATCATCAAAGGTGAAGAAGAAAAGTACCAAAATGCAGCAAGGTTTGTAACAGAACGAATAAATACTTATGTAAAGTTACATTGTGGATGGAAGACTCAACATACTATTTCACTAATGACCATGTTGGATATTGCACTTAACCCTATGTCAGAAGATGAATGTAAAAAAGGACATCGTTCTATCTGGAGAAAAATTATTGATTACTTCAAATCCTAAAAATATGAAAGTACAAGATATATTCAAGACTAAAGCAGTAAAAGAGATTGAAACGGAAATTCTGGATATTTACTTCGACAACGAAAAACATGGTATGCATAATGAAACAGAAGTATATACCATTAGAAGATTGCTAAGTATCAGAAAGAATATATTAAACGATATGTTTGTATTAGATGATAAATACAAACAACTACTCTACGATTTCAACGAAGCGCTTATTGGACAATTGAAAGAGATGCGGAAACGGACCCTAGCACTCTACCAAGCAACAAAAGATACTTGTCAATACGGCAGTCTGGAAGTAGATGGTAAATGTTTGTTGGGCTATGCCTATTCAACCATACATCCAGTGCAGACAATGAGAGCTAAGAAAATATGGGCTGTGTTAAACGGCTGTCTTGACAATTTTATGCCAGGCTATGATATAGACGGTGCTGGTAGTTTTACAATAAGAAGTTGGGATACACAGATAGATACTGAAAACGAAATGCTATCTGGACATGACGAATGGGATAACCATAATGAGGGACTCGATAGAGAAATGACCAAAGATATGCATCTGATTTACGAATTTCACAATCTTTTCAGTCATATGGAATTTTCTATTTTCGATCTTCTATGGGTACGTGACTTCAACATAGAGATAAAAGTTGAATGTGATTATCATACCTACAACACGAAAGATTATTGTGATGACTTGAATTGGGGGAAGTGTGACTTCTAT
>JAEEGJ010007791.1_pt1 | contig 30189 bp, 22 predicted proteins | sample 8958761 | NCBI WGS metagenome assembly JAEEGJ01 (sample SAMN16246546, study PRJNA631951) | gut metagenome | biome: gut microbiome; feature: rumen; material: RS-attached | host: Bos | place: Iran: Karaj | collected 2018-10
TCGGGTTCGGAATGGAAGAATTTGTTGTCCATCCAGAACTTGTACCATTTTTCTTCGGCCGCAGCCGGATTGTACCTTGTCTCAAGTTCCTTTTTCATTTCTATTTCGATTTCAAATTGTTACGTTTCCCGATAAAAGTCAACTCGTTTAAAAAGAACTGCAAAAATAGCAAATGGTGTTTGTCGGCAAACGGAATTTTCCCTTATATCTGCGAAAAACACAAAAAAAGCGCGGAAAAACTTATTCCGCGCCCTTTACAATATTATATCAGTTTGAATTACAATGTCTTTGCCGGATCAGTTACTTGGTCGTTGTAGTAAACCTCGTAGTGCAAGTGGTTGCCGGTTGACGTGCCTGTTGAGCCGACATAGCCAATCAAGTCGCCCTTTTTCACCTTGTCGTTGGTTTTGACAACCATACTCGACATGTGAGCGTAGCCAGTCTTATAGCCGTTTTGGTGGTTCAGTTTGATGAAATTTCCATAGCCGTTGCACACTCCCGCAAAGGCCACAACACCGTCGGCTGTAGCGTAGATAGGCGTTCCGTTGGGTGCTGCAAGGTCGATGCCCTTGTGGAAACTCTTTTTGCCGTAAACCGGATGGATGCGCTCACCGAATGGTGACGAAATGCGCGTATAGGTGCAAGGTTTTCCGCTCGGGATATTGCCATTGTTGGATTTTGTCTCCGTTTTTTTAGGTTCGGCCTTTGGCTGCTCATTCTTTGGCTCGGCTTTTTGCTCTTTCTTTGGTTCTGTTTTTTGCTCCTTTTGGAGGTCGGCTTGAGGCTCTGCCTTTTGCTCCTTTTTAGGCTCTGCTTTAGGCTGTTCGGTCTTTTGTTCCTCCTTTGGTTCAGTTTTTTCTTCCTTCTTCGGTTCGATATTTGCTTCCTGCTTTGGCTCTACCTTTTCATCTTTCTTTGGCTCAACTTTGGGCTCGTTTTTTGGTTCCGCTTTGGCCGGTTGAGTTTGATTGATGACATCGCTCACCACTGCCGCCAGTTTGTTGGTGGCCTCTTTCACCTGCTGTGCGTTGGCCTCTTCGGTGGTTGTCCCGGTAATCTGCTTCATCAGTTCGCTCGACGATGTGTTGGCGATAGCCTTCTTACCATCTTTTGCATCTTTCTCCAAATCAGACGATTTGATTGCCGATTTCGGTGCTTTGGCCTTGCTGGTGTTTTCAATATTGTCATCAGATTTCATCAAGTCGATTGATGATATTTCGGAGTCGTACATGCGGTTCATAGCGCGCCGATAGTCCTCAACGGTCTGCTCGTACTCGTTACGCAAAGCCTCGATTCCCTGCTGGCGTTCTTTGGCAAACTCCTCAAATTCTGCGTTTTGCTGTTTTACAAACTCTTCAAAACTTTGGGCTTTAACGCTCTGCCCTATCCCTGCGGTTAACACAAAAGCCGCAATTAATGGAAAAAATAAACGTTTCATATTAGTATGGTTTTCAATTCAAAATATAAAGGTAATAAAAAAAGTAATCACAAGCATTGATGCTTGAAATCGCCATAAAGTTGCTCTCCATCAAAAAAAAAAAATCACACGCAACTGCAACCTTTCAACAAAACTGCATCATGTAAATAGAAAAGCGGGCAAAAAAGCCTTATTTATGAACTTAAACTTTTATACGATATGAAACGGAAAATACTATCAATCTTTGCTTTAATTGTTATGGCCGGCGGATTTACCGCATGCGACGAGGATTTTGACTATCTGCGCAGCGAAACACGCGATGAGGTGGACTGGTTCACAACAAAAGTCACCATCGACTCGCACGACTGGAACTACAGCCAAAACGGCAATTACTATTTCGCCGATGTGAGAGTGCGCGAACTTGACCGAGAGGTCTATCGTGGCGGAATTGTCTGCTGCTACCTCTACGATGGCAGCGATGTGCAGATTCAACTGCCCTACACCCGCCACTACAACGAGGGCGGACAAGAGTGGATTCGCACAATCGATTACGAGTTCTACAAACGAGGTATAACAATCTATGTTACTGATTATCCGCTGAATCAAGGCTCAAGCAATTCCTCTGCTGATGACCAGTTTGAACCTGAACGTCCGGACGATATGACATTCCGCATCGCTCTGCTCGAATAACACAATCAAACAATCCGCATCTAAAGGCCGCCTCTTTTCAAGAAGCGGCCTTATTTTTTATCTTTTGATATTCACCGAATTAACGGCAGTATTTCATCTCTTCGGAGTTATACAATTAAAAAATAAATTAAATATTTAAACTTTTAATTTTGTGTTTAAAAAACTCATTATATATTTGCATCGTTAATTTAAACAAAAGACTATGGACAAGCAGAAAAAAATCATTCCTGAACTGACGAAGGCGGAACTGGAAATAATGCAAGTGGTTTGGCAGATTGACGACAATTTTGTGGTGCGCGACGTGCACGATCGGCTGCCAGAGCCGAAACCTGCCTACAGCACTGTGGCCACAATGGTCCGCATTTTGGACACGAAAGGTTTTCTGACACACAAGACCTACGGCCACAGCAATGTCTATCAGGCGGCTGTGAGCAAAGTCGAGTACACCGATTTATATATGCACAATGTGCTGCACACGTTCTTCGACGGGTCGGTAAGCCGACTGGTGAACTACTTCTCGCAACGTAAGTCTATTTCGATGGACGAGGCCGACGAGATTCTGCAAATGCTTAACAATAAACAATAACCGCTATGAAATCATATATCATCTACATCATCGAGGCTTTTCTGTGCAGCGGCCTGTTTCTGGTTCTTTACCGTTGGCTGATAGTCAAGAAACCAAACTATGGATTTTGTCGCAAATATCTGGTTGTGACAATGTTGCTGTCGGTTGTGATACCGATGCTGAACGTGCCGCTCTATCCGCAGCAAACCATCTATCTTGAGGTGCCGATAATGACGACCGCCATCACTGAACCGACTGAACCTCAAGAGGCTGCAACAGAATTCGTACCGACGGTAGTGGCCGAAAGAACAACAGCGGAGCCTGTGGTAACCGAATCACGGCTCACCGCAGAAGAGATTTGGTTCTATAGTATTGCGGCAATTTATCTAATAGTATTGGCCATGTCGATAGCGTTTATTATCAAAGAGTTGGTGTCGGTTGCTAGATTGAAACGTCGGGCCGAAATAACTACTACGCCGCACTATCAGTTGGCCGTAAGCAACCTGATTGAAACGCCGTTCTCGTTTTGGCGCACCGTCTTCATCCGCTCCGACCACAACGATTTGGAACGCAGCCAGATACTCTCGCACGAGGCCAGCCATGTGGCTCACCGTCACTCAATTGAGAAACTGTTTATGGCCGTGCTGCGCTCAATTTTCTGGTTCAACCCGTTTGTGTGGATTGCCGAACGACGGCTAGAGGAGGTTCAGGAGTGGCAGGCTGACAGCGACGCACTGGCCGACGGCTACTCGGTTGATTCGTACAGGCTGACAATTATCAAACAACTATTCGGCTGCAATCCCGAGCTGACTTCAGGCGCAGCCAATTCACTAACCAAAATACGTTTTATGAAAATGAAGCAGAAAGATTATCAAGGCAGTAAGTTTATGCAAACGGCTGCCACAGTTGTGCTGTCATCGGCACTGTTCCTGTCGTTCGGATGCGGACCATCGGACTCACGAATTGCAAATAATGATCTTTTTGATCATCCAGCCAACAGAGTCATATTCACCGTTGACCGTTTCTTTGATGATGCGGAAGATATGGGAAACCGACACTATATCTCGTCATTAAAGGATAAATTCGGGCAAATAGCAATCGGCATTGAAACATTCGAAAACTACAAAACCAACTCTTCCACAGAGCCTTACCCAACCGTAACCGTGGCCGTGAACCATATAGAGACCGCGAAATCGCCAACTGACTGGAAACTGCGCTGGGTCAAAGAATCGACCAATATATTCGTCGATGGTAAAAAATCGAACCACAACGATTTAACATCACTTAAATCAGGCGATTATGAAAAAATATACTTTCACAACGACGCCGACGACAAATTTGATTTTGTCTATATCGAAAAAACAAAATTCAAAGTTGCCATATACAACTACACAGTTATAATTGATAATCTGGACGAAAATTCAACCCATAAAATTCCTGATTTGATTTTGCCTGGTGGTGTCGGTTTTCACGATGATGTGTTTATTTATCAGACACACGGTTTTAATGCCGCCGCACCACTTGCAAAATTCGCAATTGATGGAAAACTTGTCGATTATGCCACTTTCAGACAACAAATGAATAGAGTAGCAGACGTTATTATCTATAGAAATATGGAGGCCGAAGACAGATTTGGAAAAGACAGTAAAGAAGTTGTGGAATTAAGAACTGAAAATGACGTTTTCATAAGGTACGAGAATAAAAATGGGAGTATTAGTCCGTGTTTGAATATGAAACCTGCTGACTATGAACAGATTTCAGCAGCAATCAAACAACGTAAAATCGCAAACAAACAAAAAGGCATAGAAACGCTTGTCACATTGTATGTCGATTCATTTGTGCCAGACGAAACATATAAAGATTTGGTTGCCAACTGCATTGACACTTCAGACAATGAACTGATTTATATTCTTGAACGATATAAAGACAGCACTGTAACCGTAAATGCCCATCGAAAAATAACAACGAGCATTTTGCAGGAATAGAGGAAACTCACAGACAACTAACCACTTATGCCGCAACCACGAACTACAAGGGTAACACCTTGGGGTTCGTGGTTGTTTATTTAGTTGCCCTTTCAAAGCGATTGCGGCATTTGTAACATCTGAATAAAAGAGATTATACCATGCTTCCAAAAGTAATTCAATTTAAAATCATTGTTTCATAACCTTCCGCATCTGATTCTCCCAATCTTTTAATGACATCAATGCGGCTTGCCGCCGATTTTCACGCACTTTCGATTTGTTCACCGATAATTCTACCAATGGAGCTATTTGCCCCAACGATAGTTTCACTGCGTCTGTAATAAGTTTCATTCTCGCCTCCTATTCTTTAATTTCAATACTTGCAAAACAACCTCCACTTTTTTCAAGATTCACACTTTGAGTGACGATTTTCGACTTCAAATCGGGGGAAATGGGCAGAGACGAGAAATCAGTATCCACCTCTTTGTGAATAGGAATTATCGCCAACGAGGGATTCACAAGATTGCACACTGCGGCAAGCGTCTGCTGTGATGCGTGCCCCGAGGTGTGCAGGTTCCTTATATCCCAATTGTATGAATGCACAAAATCGTATGTTGACTGCATAAACGCGCTGTGCCTCTTATCGATATAGCCATCGAATTGGGAGTAAACGAACACAGTCTGCTGCAAATCGATTTGCGGCACTATTTCAGCAATCAGTTTTTTGAAAGTCGCGGTATTGCGCACCAGCATTGTAAAGCCGTCCTTCAACATATCGGGCAGCACATCGTCGTGAAATCGAACAATGTCGCGGCATTTAATGGCAGAATAGATTCCATCCAAACTGTGTTTTATGTTTTCAATTTGTTCACGCTGATACGAGTCGGTCACAAACCAACGATTTTTCTTCTGCCTGCGCGTCGCCTGATACATGGTTACAATTCTGTCGGCATCTGTTGACGAACAGAGCACAAAGGCGTTTTTGTACTTTCTAAAAATCTCGGTGGCTTCCTTCTGCAAATCCCACTCTGTCGGAACGGTCTCGCCACCACGAGCCAGCATAGTGCCTTCTGTAATAAGCACATCGACATGTTTGGGTACGATATTGACCTTAAGGTTCTTCTGCAAACCGCCACCCATATAGCCGTGTTCGCGGAAATCGCCAGTGTGCAGAATTGTAACTCCGTCGCACTCAATCAGAAACATATAGGCATCGGCTACCGAATGGCTGACAAAATATGGCGTTATGCTGATATTGCCAACCGATTCGGTTTTTGCGGGCTTATAAACTTTGAAATGCTCCAACGCCTCGAGGCTTTTGGTCGCCTGCTCTTTCAAACTGTCGGCACCCTTCATGTGATTTTTTTTCGTTTTCATCATTGTAAGCGACAAATCGCCAATGTGTTGCGTTACGCCAGCCTTGTAAATCTCATATTCAAAGGCGATATGGTCGCCGTGAAAGTGAGTGTAATAAACGTCGGAAACGCCCTGCAGCACTTCTCTCAGCGCATCCGAGTTGTCGTACTTGTCATAGGCTTTTTCATCGCCTTCGGGCAGATTGTGACCAAAATCGATAAGGATTTTGTCGCCTTTCGACGATTCAATTTCGGTAATGCATCCGCCAATCTGATTGGCTCCGCGGTGAATTTTGATTTTCATATTACTCTTATTTTTTTTGTTCGTTATTCCTTTTTGTGGCGAGGGCGCCAAAGTTGTCGAAATCAATTGCCTCAAACTCGTGCTTGTAGCACCAAAACAAATCGTCCGACTCCTTGTGGACCGTAAGTTTCCGATTTTGCTTTTTAGCCAGGACTTTCGCCAAACCAGCCATCACTTTCGGCACATACACAACATTAAAGTCGTAAATCCATTCGCCATTCGGGGTATGAACCAATCCCCATTCGCTGTTTTCCTGTTTTGTCTCCATTATACATATTCTTTTTGTGGCACATCGTTGGTTACTGGCTCGCTCTCATCGCCATCAATCGTGGGTGTAGATAATCGAAGTTCGCCGTCTCTCATTGTGTTGTCGACCAGCAAGGTCAAAGGGAAGACTTCGCTATCCTCGGTGAGAATCGGGTTGCCATATTCATCAAAATCAGTCATATAGACAGAGTCGATTCCGTACACAAGCACGTTCTCGCTATACTCGTCAATGCTTTTGTTGATATACGGGTCGCCTTCGGGGTCGAAAACGTGACCGAGGTGCAAATCCATTCCGTAAATCATAAAGGGCTCGGCATTATTCGACAGAGCCAACAGTCTCATTGTCTGCGCATTGGCATACATATTCAATGCGTATTCGGTTGTGTGCGCTTTGTGAAACGAGTGCTCAAGATCCTTCACAACATCGCGGAATGTTTTCCCGTCGGTCAATCGGCAACCGTTCTCGTCAAAATCGGCGGGATTGAAATGGTACCGCTCACTTAATTCTTTTTCCATAATTCCTCCTTTTTAATGTTTCTATATACATATACGTTTTGCCTGTGCAAGAACTTTGCAGAGGTGGAAATTATTTGACAAAAAAAAGCACGAACGGCGGGGTTCGTGCTTGGTAAAGGATTGATTTATATGGACTTTATTTGAATAGTTTTTTTATCCGTTCATAGCAAGGTTTATATGCTACTAATTGTCCATACTGCTTTGTATGTAAAATAGGAATAAGTTTCTGCCCAGTTTTCAAATTGTAAACATTTCCACATATTTCAAGAAAAGGTGCGTTTCTTTGCTTTTCACCCTCATAATAAGGATTTTCCACATTGTCTATCCCTTTTTGTTTTGGTTTTGCGTCTTTCAAAAATTCTGTGTCAGTATGATATAATCCAAAGTACTGCAACCAATAATTAACTTGTTGCGACATTGGAAAAATGTATTCTATTGTCTTGTACTCTTTAATTATTTTAACAATTCTTTCGTAACCCTTTTTTGCAATGCGTTCAGGAATTAAAACGGTCTTACCTTTGGGGGAATGGACTAAAGATTCGTTGCACAAGTTTGTGACATATATTTCTTCTGCCTTAAACCTACCATTTGTAATGTCAATTATCTGCCCGAAACTTTTTACTGCCAATCCATATTTTCTTTTTTCAGAACCACTTTTAGGTTCTGCCTTAAAATAATAGTTAGAAAACAAAGCATAATCCGCTATAGTATCCGAAGTTTGCAAACGTGGGTCGTGCCCAATTAGCAACAACTTTGGTGATTTCTGTAACTCCACAGACGGATTCCAATCTTTACATTCTGCCATAGCCGTAAAGTTTAAAAGTTTAACAGTCGGCACTAAAGGTAACTATTTTTCATACAGTTTCATCGTCGCACTCAATTCTTTTTTCATTCGGTCTCTCAAACTTTTTGGCTCCAGGACTTCGATTTGTTTGCCACGTTTCAGAAGTTCCTGAATGAAATCGGGGGTTATGCGAAGGGCATATTCAAAATCAACGTAAGAGTCGGTTTGGGCAACTTCGGTTTGCGATTGGTGCAGCGGCAAGGCGCGCAAGTAGAACCAAAGTTTGTCGTACGCCCGCAAACGGACTGTCTCCAACGGCAGTTTATCATCGACATAAATGCCCGAATAAAACTGGTAAAAGGCTTCGGGTGAGAAATCGTCGGCGGGATAGTCAAAGTTCTCGTCGGTCAACTGAAGATTTTTCATTCGGTTCACGGCAAAGTGGCGCAGAGCCTGGTGTGTCTCGGAAAACCCGAGCACGTACCAATGCTGGTGGTAGAGGCGCATACAGTACGGGCACACAGTGTATGTGGCGGGCGTTTCCGCATCGTACGGAAGATAGGTGATTTCAAGTTTTCGGTTCCGCTTCATCGCATCGACTAAAAGTGTCAGATATTCAGAATTTTCGGGAATTTCTTCATATACAATGCGTTCCTTAATCGATTCGCCCTGCTCAATCAAATTCGAGGCCGTGAAAGTATTCAACAGCCACTGGCGACTTTTGTCGGTCTTGAAATCATCAATGTTAGAGATATAGTATTGATACCCGTTGTGAACATCGCACCCAACAACCACATCGAACATTCTCTCAACAGCCGTTCGGTATTGGTGGAATGTACGTTTGGGCAGAGCGGTAAACCAATCATCTTCCCAAAGCCTGCTGATTCTTTCAAAAGTAATTTTCCTTTCCCGCAGCAGAGTGTTCATCAGCCACACGTAACGGTTGTAGTAGTCAGCCTTTGCCATATTTGTTTGTTTTTAGGATTATACTATGAGTTGGACACCAAAAAACATTTTACACCATTTTGTCCAACACTCCCAACGCATACAATAGAAAGTGTTAAAAATAAATATTTTACAAACTACGAATCACATTTTTGTGACGAATATTTTAATAATCGTCACATTTTATTGACGAAAATCGCTGGTTATTTCTGCCGCCAAAGCACAAAATCGGGCTTGAGCACGAAGGTGAAGGCGTAGGTGTAGTCGAACGCTGAATTTTTAAGGTCGTAGTAGCCGACGGCAGTCAAAGCGGCTGTGAAATAATTGGTTATCTCTTTGGCGAGATTCAGTTCGGCGGTGAGCATACTGCGGTGCTTCTGGTCGGTGGCGCCATCGTACGACTGGCACATATACATTGGGTTGCCTTGCTGGGCAATGAAACCATCAGCAAGCCAATAACCAACTGTCAGACTGCTTTTCCCGTGCATCAGACTGATATCGGACAGCCAACCCCAACCGCTGTGGTAGAGGCTCTCGGGCGTGGGCGAATTATCTTTGTAGCCAAGCACTTGCGACGATGCGCCAATGCCGCTTACAAAACCGTCGGTATGGTGAGTGAGCCGCGCGCCGCCCGACACGTAATAGAACAGCCGCATTGGTGTTGTGTCGGTATCTATCTGCCCGCCACGGTGGAAAATGGTAAACGAAGCGGGCAACTCAACTTCGAGCGCATCGGTGGCCAAAGCCTTCCAACCAACCGACACACCGCCGTAAATCTGCTCTTTCTTGTTGTCGCCGTGGAAGATAAAGTCCTGCCAATCGACCCACACATCAGTAAAAAGGCGGCTGGTGTTATACACAATCTGCATTCCGTTCTCGTAGTTGTTGGTGAGTTGGCGCTCGCGGAACATAATGGGTTCGGACAGGCGGTGGAACGACGCGCCTTCAATGGTGCCCATTGTCACGGCCAACTTGTCGGTGTGCCAAGTAACGGTATAAACTGGCAGACAGTCGGTAAACTTGTCGAGCCCCGAATATTTTGTGAGTCGTACGCCCGCCTTTGCCTTGATGTTCGGTGTGAAATGATACTCGAGCGCAGGCTGCAGATTGTAGCCGATGAGCGTGTAGCCTTCAACTATCGGACTAAAGAACTCGTTGTTCCAGAGGAAGTTATAGTTGTCAATGGTCAGGTGCAGCGCCGCCGAATCGGCCTTCAACAAACGCTCGACATCGGCTTCAGCGGAAAAATACTGAGCTGGCGCGATGATGGGGGAAAGCATTGCTACAAGAAACAATATTTGAAGGTTGCGGCGCATCGGACGTTTTTAGTTGTGAGTTTTAAGTTGTTAAGTTATAAGTTTTTAGTGTGTAGTTGGCATTTGCGTTAACTAAAACAGCGTCCCTTGCTGGGCATCGATTTGGTGGAAGCGTCCCAAGTGGCTGTAGGCCTTCTCGGTGGCTTCGCGGCCGCGCGGTGTGCGCTTGATGAAGCCTTCTTGGATGAGGAACGGCTCGTAGACTTCTTCCACAGTGCCGCCATCTTCGCCCACGGCTGTGGCAATGGTGGTGATACCCACTGGCCCGCCCTTGAACTTGTCGATGATGGTGGTGAGAATGCGGTTGTCCATCTCGTCGAGGCCGTCTTGGTCGATGTTGCGGGCGCGAAGCGAGAACTGCGCAATCTTGAGGTCGATATGGCCCGAGCCTTTCACCTGCGCAAAATCGCGCACACGGCGCAAAAGGGCGTTGGCGATACGCGGCGTTCCGCGGCTGCGCGACGAAATCTCGAATGCCGCATCATCGTCAATCGGCACCTGAAGAATTGATGCCGAGCGTTTTACGATTTTCTTCAACGTTTCAGCATCGTAATACTCAAAATGCAAATTGATGCCGAAACGGGCGCGCAACGGGCTTGTGAGCAATCCGGCACGGGTGGTGGCGCCAACCAATGTGAACGGGTTGAGCGACAACTGCACCGACCGTGCGGCAGGGCCTTTATCTATCAGAATATCAATCCGGAAATCTTCCATCGCCGAATAAAGATACTCTTCCACAACGGGGTTGAGGCGGTGAATCTCATCGATGAAAAGCACATCGTTAGGCTCAAGGCTTGTGAGGATTCCCGCAAGGTCGCCGGGCTTGTCGAGCACGGGGCCCGAACTGATTTTGAAGCCAACGCCCAACTCGTTTGCCACAATGTTGGCAAGAGTGGTTTTGCCCAATCCCGGCGGGCCGTTGAGCAACAGATGGTCGAGCGGCTCACCGCGCATTTTGGCGGCCTGCACAAAAACTTTCAAGTTTTCAAGAATACGCGCCTGCCCGTTGAAGTCGTCGAACGTGAGCGGCCGCAACTTGTTTTCGTACTCTTTATCAGATATTATGGCGGCATTCTGCCGTATGTCAAAACTTTCGTCCATAGGCGGCAAGATAGTGGAAAAGTTGCAAGTAGGAAGCGTTGGGCGCGGATTTTTTGGATTTACCGGGTTTCCCTACCCGTCAATCTCTGTCCGACTTGTTTTTGAGAGTTTTGTTATCGTCAGAACTCAAATTTTCGGTCTCGTATTTGGTGAGTTTCTCGATAACCTTGTTATAGAGTTTCTCATAGTCATCAGTATGACGACTATAATATTTCATTGTATTGCTGAACTGTTTCGGTGTGATGTTATACTTGCGAAGCACATAATCATAAGCACCCTCTATTCGCTCGCGGTCGCGGTCGATGCGGGCGCCGCTGTACGATAAGTAACCATCCGTAAGATGTATGTCGAAAAGGACGTTGATCAGCACGTCTTTCTTTATCTCTGGTCGATCGCCATCCTCATGCGAACACGATAGCATCGCAACAGCAAAAACCAATAACAGCAAAACTTTTCGCATTATGAATCAATTAAAAAAGGCCACCGTGTTTGCGGCGGCCTTTCGATGTTTATCTAATCTTACGTTTCGATTTCGACTTGCGGATGTCCTCAAACTTGACACCGAGCATAATCTCGTGTGAACCGTAGCTTGCCGAACTCAACTTCGATATGGTCAAATCGTATGAGTAGCCGATATTAATCATATCGTTGTAGTTGTAACCTACGAATGCGATGACAGCCTCAGGATTCTTGAAGTTGTAGCGGAATCCTAAACCGCCCCAAACCATCTTCTGGTAAATCACGCGGCAGTTGATATCGGTCATGAAATCGTAGTTAGGAACAGTCTTGATGAGGATCGACGGCTCAAGGTCGAAGTTACGATCGATGTTGTACTTGTAACCACCCTGGATGTAGAAGTGCGGTTTCACGCGACCATCCTTCACAATGTAGCCCTCGTCGTACTTGTCGAGCAACGACAGATTGTTGAAGAACAAGTGATTAAAAGAGATACCTGCGTAATACTGCGATGTATAAAGGTAAACACCAAGTGAACCGTCGGGATAAACCTTCTTGTAAACTGTGTTCTGGAATCTTTCATCCGGATCATCCAAACCATTGACATCGGACAAATCCACTTTCTGCTGAACCACGCCCACGAACAAACCACCTGATATGCGGATGTCACCCGAAATGCGCACGTTGTAACTGTAGGAACCATAGGCACCCATGTTGCCGATTGGACCGGTCACATCGTTGAAGATGTAGCCGCCGTAGCCCATAGGCATCACTTTGTGCGGTCCGTAACCACCGAGCATATAGGTCTGCGGAGCATCCTTCACTCCGGCAAACTGATAACGATAGTTCGTCTTAATCTGCCAATAGTCACTTGTTCCACCTATTGCAGGGTTAAGCGCATACTCGTTGAACATATACTGCGAGAATTGTGGCAGTAACTGTGCTTTGGCACTCGGAGCTGCGATCAGAGCTCCTGCAAACAAGGTTAAAATAATCCTCTTCATAGCTGTATTACCTTATAATTGTAACAGGTCCTGTAACTTTCTTTCCTACGAGTACATTGTCACTGCATTGGATAACGTAGTAGTAGGTACCCGATGGCAGCGGTTTGTTCTTGGCATTCCGGCCGTCCCACTGATTAGCGTCATAATCAGCACCTGTGCCAGAATATTGCCATACTCGGCCGCCCCAGCGGTTGAACACGTAGATTGTGACATTCTCGTACGATGCCAATCCCTTAATTCTCCATACATCATTTGCACCGTCGTTGTTTGGTGTAAAGACATCGGCTGGCGTGATTCCGCTGATTGCGCTGACTTTCAATTCGTCAGTGTAATAGCAGGTCAAATCATCGTCAATGTTGTAGATGGCGTCATAAGCGGTGAATACCACACTATCAGTTACTTTGACTTTAATATCACCATAGGCTTTCGCAACCATCGGATTGCCAGTGAAATCTATCTCCGGCATAAGACCAGAAGCCTCGTTTTCACCTGCGAAATCCCACTTCCAGTAGTTCTCAATGAATACTGATTGAGAGTTGCCGAATTCAAATTCAGGAGTATTGGCCTCGAATTGTACCAATCCGCCTTCCGGAACCTCATATCCGTAAACTACCGAGCGGAACGATTCGTCGCCTCCAAGCCTTGCATTCAGTTTGTTGACTGGCTTCATCGAGGTTGCCTTGATTGAGTCGATATCCATGCAACGACCGTCGCTAACACTCACGTAGTAGTAAGTCTCGCCGCCGTATGGCATGAAGTCAGCCCAACCCTTGTTCGTTGCCGAAGAATCCTCAAATACTGCGTAAACTACGCCGTTGATTGTCTCCAACTTCTTGTATGCAGGCTTCTTCACCTCTTCTGGAACAACCGGTGTTTCAGTTGCTGAAGAATCTTGGTTGAGCGAGTCGGCATAGAATCTGAGAGTTCTGAATCTTGATACATAAGCCACGCCGTTGCTGTCAGCAGTAACTGTATCAACCGGAACCACAACTTCCTCTACAGGCTCCTCTATGTATTGTGCATAGAAACTATAGGTGAAGTTACCCTTTGCGGTGACGTAAGCTGAAAGCTCATTGTCGGGGCAAGTGAAGATTGCCGGTGAGTTCTTGCCGTTCTGGTAGAAGCCGGCCTCCTCAATTGCGAAACTGTTCTTGCCATTCACCTTAATTGTATCGGTTACTGCGCAGACGAGTTTGTCAGTGTAACCAACTGTCAGCAAGTGGTTGCCACTGGTAACTTTCTCAAATGTCGGCTGCTGATCCTCGGTTACCGAACGGTCGTCGAATCTGAACGATACAGTGCCCGATACTTGCTTGAAGTTGATCTTCACCCAACCATTATTAGATATCTTACCATCGGCTGTGTATGCCTGGCAGTCAGGTCCGGTTACATCGGCTGTGCTGACATAACTGCTGATGTCAATCTGCGGATACTTCGATTTGATTTCCAAATCAACAGGTTCGCTCAAGCAACTTGCAGCATCTTCTACACGAACTTTATATGTGCCTGAAACCAGATTGTAGTTGTCGGCATCAAGTTTCAATGTGAACTCTGCAGAATCGTTTACTGCAACTTTCTCACTAACACTCAATTTCACATCTTTTGCATCGTCCGGATTCAAGAAGATAAATTTGTTGAACGTTCTTCCCTCTTCGCCACTAAGTTTGGTGAACTTAACTTCGCCGTCAGCCACATTGTAGCAAGAGTTCTCAATTGTGTTCGATACAGAGAACAGAACCGGTTTAATTTGCTTAACAGTAATTGTATCGAACTTCACGCACAACGAATCGTCTGTAACTTTAACCACATAAGTGCCAGATTTCACTGTAACATTATTTGTTGTGTCATTCATCTTGTTTCCTTCAACATCTGTCCAGCCGTATTTGAATCCACCATTCTTGCTTTCGGCGGTAACGGTTATTGTACCATAGTCGTCGTAGCAAATCGGTTTCTCAACATCAACTTTCTTGATACGGAATTCTGACAAGTCGTCGATAGTGATTGTTGTGTTGTAGTCGCAACCAAGGCTGTCGACAACATACAGATTGTAATCGCCAATGGTCAGGCCGGTAACCTCAACTTTCTCCTCGTTGGCCGAATTCTTCACAACTGACCAGTTGTCGCGCGAGAACTTGTAGGTGAACGGTGCATTGCCACCGAACAACTTCTCAAAGCCTGTAGGTTGGTTAATCACAATTGCACCAATCGAGTCATAGCAGTGCGACGGAATGCTGTCAACCAACAGTTTTTCAACCATCAACTTGTTAACAGGTTGAGTCACCTCTATAGTATCGTACAAGCATTCAACACTATCAGTGCTGTAAAGTTGCGACAACTTCAATACGTAGAAGCCTGCCTTAAGGTCGGTGATGGTTTGAGTTGTGCGAACCGAATCCTCGCCCCACAGTTCACTGCTCCATTCGTAGAGGTAAGGTCTGTTCAGACCACCAATGCCTTGTGCTGTGATTTTGCCATCGCTCCAGCCGTTGCAAGTAACATTCGTCACGGTAATCGAATCGCGAAGCGGGCTGAACTTAATCTCGATAGTTTCTGTAAGTTCGCAAGTCTCAGGATTCTGGTCTTTCACATTCAATATGTATTTACCAACACTTAATCCGTACAATGCTGTATTTCCTGCGGTGGTATCAACCTGCAAGGTATCACCTGCCTCATTCTCCCAAACCACAGTGTACTTCGGATAACCACCGCCGATTTCAGCGATGAGTGCGCCGTTAGTGGCTGTTTCAACGCCTCGAACAGGTATGTTATCGATAGTCAATATACGCAGTGCGTAATCATCTGTGAATTCTAATTCACCAAACTTGCGGCATCCGTCAGGCATTGAGATAACCTCAACGATATTCTTACCATAATGCAGAGTCTTGATTGTATCGCCAATATTGACAGTGTCGTTACCGGCATTCCAAATGATTTTTGCATCAGTGTATAATTCGAATGTCTTTCCGTTCATGACTTTAGATATCATGGCACCACCATTAGGATTGGTGAGACAGTAGAGTTCGTTGGTAAGATCAGGCTTAAATCTCAAATCGCCATCGTCGAGAACCTCAACACTGTCGGCAATGCTGCAACCTGTACCCAATGCATCAACTACAGTTACATAGTACATGTCAGGACCAACATTGCTCAACGTATCAACCATTACGCCCGGAAGCAGGGTATCGGTTCTGATGATTGTGTCGGTGCTGTATTTTGCAGTCCAACTTACTACATACGGAGCCACACCACCGTTAATCTTAACGGCTGCATAACCTGTTGCACCTGCACATTCTGATTTCTCCGAACCCATCTCTACGAACAGCGAATCAGGATATACAATGTTGATGGTGTCGCTTGCCGAGCAACGATGTGCGTCGACAACCTTGATTGCGTATGAGCCTTCACCAACACCCAACATTGCTGAATTGAGAGACAGAGTGTCGCCTTCGATGGCATCGGTCCAAACGAAGGTATATCCAGCGGTACCTCCCTGTGGTTCTGAATGGAAATCGGCCTCAGTGTCGCCGTAGCAAATAATCGGCTTGTCGAACTTGACATTTGTCAGCAGTTCACGTGGCTGGCCAAGTTCAATCAGTTTTGTTCTCTTGCACAACGAGTCGTCAATAACTGTAACAAAATATGCGGCAGAATCCAAGCCAACCAGCAATGCTGTTGTGTCGTCAATTGCAACATTGTTTCTAGTCCAAGAGTAATGGAGGTTGCCATTTCCGCCCTTTACATCAAGCCTAATAAAGCCATCATTCATGCCATGGCAATCAGGCTCCTTAGTTTGGAAGTCAATTGTGAAATTCGACAAGTCTTCAACCGTGATTGTGTCAACGAACGAGCAACCATTCTCATCCTCAACCTTCATTCTATAATCACCCGATTTCAAGTCGGTCAATAAAGGAGTTGTTGTAACCACATCACTTGTCCATTCATCGAACGAGAATGTGTAAGTCTTCGGAGTTCCGTGGAACGCTTCGGCATTCACACCTATTGATATTGAACCAATTTCATCGTAGCAGGGCGTACCAACCACTTTTATGCTGTCAGCCAATACCACGAACTTGTTTGTAGGCTCGTTTACTACAATTAAGGTGTCATATACCAATGTGTCTTTTACCAAGCCGCTTTCATGATACTGCAGCACCTTCAGATTGTATGAACCAGTCTTAAGGCCATTGATTGTAGCAGTTGTGCGAACTGAATCCTCGCCCCAAAGTGAACTGCGCCACTCATAGACATATTCATCATTATAATATCCGCCTACTGCCTGACCTGTAATAACACCAGTGCTGTCGCCCTTACAATTCACATGGACTACACCATTCTGAGATGCAAGCGCATAATAGAGTTTGCGGCTTTCGATTTCAAACGATTCGTCAACCGGGCAGTCTGAACCGCCTTCGATGTCGACATGCAGATAATATGTGCCAGCACAAAGATCATCAACCGATGTTATCTTCTTTTCTTGAGCATCGTAATTTGTATTAAGTTCCTTGCCTGCAGCGTCTTTTACTGAGTAAGTATATTCGCCCGAACCGCCTGAGATGGCAATTTCAAAGGCACCATTGCAATTGCCCTCACGGACAATCGGGGTTGAAGTAATGTCAGCACGCAATGCCTGCGAAGCATCAATGTTAACTCTGCCCGCACGGCAACCATCGGCTGTTGTCACCATGAACTTGTTCCAACCGAAATGCAATGTCTTTACAGTATCGAGTTGTGTGAACAGTTGGCTGTTATCGCCGTTCCATGCTATTTGAGCATCGTTGACTGGCACGCCATTCGATGTTACATTGAATACCTGTGCCCGACCATTCTCGATAGTGGTGCAAGTCACACCTGCAAATGCAAGATCGAAATCGATATTGCCACCACCGTTGATTTCAACTGTATCGTAGACTTGGCAACCGAGCGAGTCAGTTACTTCAACAATGTAGAAGTCGACGCCAAGGTCAGTTGCTTTTATAGCATTTCCAACCGATGTCTTATTCTCATCAAACATTGCGTACCAATTGTATTTGTAAGGAGCAAGACCTCCAGTTACTGACTCCAACTCAGCAGAACCATTGTTGACAGCGCAATCTGAAGCATTGACAGTTCCCATATTGATTGCTAGTGGAGCAGGATTTGCAATTTCAATTGTATCATTAACCTCGCAATATTGGTCCTTCACCTTAACATAATATGTGTTACCTGGAACTGCATTGTCAAATATTGAGTCGTTCGATACCAGAATATCATTCATATCATACCAAGCGTATGTGTAACTGTTATCCTTCGGCAGACCATCTTTTGCAGAAGCTTTGATGGTGGCTTTCTCGCTGCCAGCACACAATACATCTGCATACTCAATTGAAGGATCAATCTCGGCAGGTCCCTCTATTTCAACAGTCTCTGGGAACTCACAACCCAAAGCATCTATAATGGTAACCGTGTATGTTCCAGCTTTAAGATCTATTGCAGTTGCTGAGGTTTGCCCGTTACTCCATTCATAAGTGAATGCATTAGGATCTTTACCTTCAATGCTAACTGTAGCCGATGTTGTACCACCGAAGCACAATATCTCACCATCGGGCACAACTTTAATATCAAGCGAATCAGGAAGTGTGCTAATCATTGTATCGATTGAGCAACCTGCACCATCTGTGATGGTAAAGAAAATAGAGTCTTGAGCCGGCAAATTCTCTGCCTTAAGACCATCCACATCTTTAGGTATGCCATTCTTGCCAACTGTATACGAAAGTTTGTAACCAACCCCTGAACCTGGAGTTCCAGTACCCTCCTTGATCTTAAATTCTGCTACACCTTCGTTACCACAAGTCGGCGTAACTGTAAGACTTTCAATCTCGATTTCCGATGGTTGATTAACTGTGAACACTGTGTCAGACATACATTCATTTACGTCAGTTACAACCACTCTGAATTTACCAGCATATAGATTTGAAATAGTCGGCGTAGAATCCAATAATACATTGGTAAGTGAGTCATACCAAGCATATTTGGCCTTTCCAATCCAGTTTTCAGATGTCACTGTAATTGTTGCGCTACTATCGTTAAAGCATTTTAAGTCAGCATGTTTTCCAACCTCGCTAATCTTAATCTCCTCAGGAGAAAGAACCTCTATTGATGTTTCAGCCTGACATTTATTATCGTCAACTACGCGGACATAATATGTTCCTGCGCAAAGGTCAACTTTGTCTTCAGTATTAAACACTTCGATGAATCCTGGATCGTTAGCCCAGAAGAACTCTTCATATAAACCCGAACCACCGATTGCATTGGCAATGGCTCGTGCGTCACAAGTCCCATAGCAACTAGTACGCAGACCCATCGGCACATAATACGATGTGCTGGCATGGTCGGCAATTGGCTGCGAAATTGCTTTCGAGTCAAACATAATAGTCTGCAACTTTCCTTGCTGATTCTTGTCGGTAAACGCGATTGAGGCTTCGAGTAATGTTCCTTCCAATCCGGCAAAACCATCCTTAACCAAAACTGACCAACCACCCTTTGCTGGATCTTCGCCATATAAATTAGCCCAACCATTGGCATCTGTCACGCCAAAACTACCTGTATATTTACTATCTATAATTTCACCCGACCAGTTACACCAATCAAGTGGAGCAGAAACTGCTGTAGTAAATTGCAAATCTTTTATATCCTTAACAGCTTTAGCGGTCGCGTTACATCCATCACCTTCTGCATCTTCCAGATAATAATACAATTTTACTTTCTTCCCTGTCGGTGAAACCAAATAAAATCCTACTTGTCCAAAATGCTTATGTGACGCTGTAATCTTAACTTCGATTAATGTTTGGTCAGAAATATAGAACGGACTCACGCTACCAACAGCTGCCACCATTTCTGGCAAGAATACCAGTACTACGCTATCTGATATTATTCCGCATGAAGTGGTTACGTCAAAAGAGATTATTGCTGAACCAGCATCCCAATCTGCATCTTTCGCTTTATAGATTGCCTCAGTCAAACTCTCACTATTCTTAACGGAACCTTTTCCGCTTTTTAATTTCCATTCATACTTTTCTATAAGTGACCAATCACCCGTTATCTCTGCAATGTCTTCCAACGGAACATCTTTCATGCCATAGCAAACTCTTATTGTATCAACAAGGTCTACCTCTGGACTTTTCGCAGTTACAACTGTCACATTCTTAGTGTCTGTACATTGGTTGTCGTCTGTCACTGTCACCGTCAGACTGTAACTGCCAGCCTCGGGGCTGTTAAACTTCGGAGTAAGCGATGTTTTGTCGGAAAGATACTCCGAACCTTCACCACTCCACTGTACACCATCGGCAGCAGCAGTAGGCGCAACAACAACTATTTGTTTGTCAGCAGGATTGCCCGTACAGAAAGTCGCAGGATCTTCTGTAATTGTAATAGATGGCAATCCATTAACCAACACTGGATAAGTTGGGTCAGTTTCCGGTGCACAATTGTTTTCATTTTTATACTTCACCTTAACTATATATGACCCTCCATCACTCCAAGTGTGTTTAAACACATTGCTTGTTTCCGATTGCTTAGTTTCACCTATATACCACTCATACGAATTCATTCCAGACGCAATTTTGTATGTGCGTTTATCACCTTCGCAGACTGCTTTTGGATTATCATCAGTAATCAGGTAGGACGGACGGTCATTGATTTTTACGTTTACTACGTGTTCCTTTACTTCGCTCTTGTCGCAAGGGCCTTTACCTTTATACTTGAATATCAGTTTTACACCTTTATTTGTTTTATCGGTTGCGGTGAATGTGTAAACAGCCTCACAATTCATGTTGTTGTCAAAGCCAGTTGTTTCGCCGCTCTCTGTTTCCCAACCTAAAACCACGCAATTCGCTGTATCAACACTCACGGTGCATGTATTTTCACCCTCACAAACACTCACTTGTTCATCACCATTAACATCCGGTTCTGGCACAAATGTGACTTTTACTGTTTTTGAAGGAGAAGGACAATCTTTATTTGTCTCGACTACCGATACTCTTCCCACACCATTGCCATGTTCTGGCATGTTTTGAACTTTGAATACATGCACAAAATCTGTGCTTTCGGTGTTCAAAATATTATTAACATTTAATGTTGAATTCGGTATGCTCCTTATTCCGTTGAAATCAATCATTGTTCCACACACTGTGGTATCATCGGATATTCTTGGCTGAGGTATACCATATATGGTCAGATTAATGGTTTCACCTTTATAATCAGTAGCTTTACACATAGATGTTAATGGGTCAACCGATGGATACAATTTGATTGTTTCCGATGAATTGACATGCGCCAATGCTGACTCATACTTGTAATATTTAACATTACCTACTGTCTTAACAAACTTAATATTTGAGTCAACATTACAATCCTTTTCAACATCACTACAATTATGAAGTGTTATTTCTATTTCGTAATCATTTCCGGCGCATATCTCAGCAGGTTGGGCAGATTTCACTTCTATACTTGGCAAACCATCGAAATAGACATCTGCGAACACATCGTCACTTGAACACCCACCATCGTTAGTTTCCACTAATTTGATTCTGTGTGACGATAGAAAATCATTGTTTGTGAGTTTGAATTTAATAGTAGCGGTGCCTGATGTGGCCTTTTGTCCATTCGCAGGATCGCTGCTTATAATCTGCAACTCTGATGGCAGTGTCCAATTAATCGTGTTGCCTGATGTGACTGTTGCCGTCAACTCTCCATTGTCAGGACCACAAAAATGCTTTGTCAAATCTGTAGTAATGATAGGATTCGGTTTCGGATAGAATTTTAATGGGGTTGCATCCTTTGTCGAAACGCCGCATTTGTTTGTTCCTGTAACCTTAAGTAATACGGAATTATTTAAATCAGCTGCCAACGGCGCATAGGAAACTGAAGCCGCAGTGCTTCCAGTTATTGCAGGATTCTCGCCTTGCAAAACAGTCCATGACCATACGGTTCCTGATGCATTATTATTATCTTTAACGCTAACTGATACAGGATTTGCTATGCCGCAAAATTTCCCCTCATCCGGAACTGTCACTTCCAAATCAGGATCCAAATAAAATGTCAAAGTTATTTCATCATCGCTTAATTGTTCACATGTTACACCTGATTCTGTAACCGTCTCTAGAACTTTAAATTTGTATGTTCCTTGTTTATTAGCTTTGATATTCAAACCTGATATTGTAACACCGCTTTCATCATCGCCACCCGACCATTTCGCCTTCAAAGTGCCACCGTTTTTCGCTTCTGCCACAATATCGATAACTTTACATACGTTATCACTACCTGTTGAAATTTTCGGCTTTTCATCACCAATAATTCTGATCTTTCTTGTTGCTTTCAACGTATCGCACTTTCCATTGGTCACCCACATTTCCAACTCCGCTGCTACACTTGTTGCTTTTTTTAATTTTATTGTAGGTTCAAGCTTTGTTTTTTCTGATGCATCAATCTCAATAAATTCTTCTGAACCAGATTTAACCTCCCATTTATAAAGCGTACCTGTAGTGATCGTTGCTCCGCCTAACGTTTTTGTTTTATCGCATAGGCAAACCACAACATCAGAACCAGGATTAGCAGCAGGCATCAGGGCTGGCTCAACAGTAACATTTTTAGGAGCTGATACACAATGGTTACCATCTTCAACTATTACTGTATATGTATCTGCAAATACACTTTCATATACCATCGAAGTGATAGTAGGGTACTCCCTGGTACTACTTTTTACTGATTTAATATTAAACACCTCATTACCACCTTGGGCTGTTGCAACAATTTTGCCATTTTCGACACCTATGCAAGCCGATTCGGAAACAAGACTATTTATTTTTACTTCTTTTGGTTGATTAGTATAAGTAACTAATCCGTCTTCGTCATCTTCTGGATTATCATACAGGAATGGTGCAGAATAATAACATCCTTCTGCATCTTTAAAAGTGACCTGCCAATAACTTCCGAAGTTAACATCCGTCAACTCCGCCCCCAAAACAGTTCTTGATGGCATTGTTAGCCATTCATAACTGTCATATAAACCTGCTCCACCGCTTGGCACAGCCTTTACATTAATGGGATCCATATAACATGTTGCCGGTTTTGTAATATCCATAGCCACGATAAATGCTTGAGGACCAAGAGGATGCGATTTTTGGGTCAAACCACCATCATACGTAACTACATAATTTCCTGACCGGAGATCATCCTCATCAAAGAAATATTCTATCCCTGACTGGCATTCCGTTTTGTAAAATTGTGCTTGAACGCCTTTCCCTGATAATAACACATCAAGGTTCGTGATTTTTATAACAAATTTACCAGGAATATTCTTTACCTTGACACCAATAATGCCATTCGTTAATTTATCCTCATCTGTTAAATCTTCGGCACTGTTCCAAGGACAAGAAGGGGTCTGAATAGTTCTTATTTCAATATTATCTGTACCATCTTTCCCTTCATTCAAGTTGCGTATGGAAATTGTCTTGGAATTATAATTCTGATTTTCTCCAACAAAAATATTGTCAACGAAATTCTTTCTAAACAACATCTCTGAACCATCAGCCTTCACGGTCAATTTTTCGGCTGAGCTGGTATTCCACTTATCGCACACAATTGTGGATTTTTCAATATTAAGTCTAGAGGCTTTCTCGTTTGCCGTAAAATCAGCACACTCCATTTTGTAGCCGTTGATGTTCAACGAGCCTGCATTAAGGGTTATGTTGCCTTCGGTTGTCAAATCGGATGTCAAAGTCCAACGGCCGCCATCAATGACAATGTCGGCAATCAGTTCTGTAGGCAGATTAACATTGCCGCCATCACCCGAAAGTACCAACTCGCCGCGCAGCTTACCAAAGTCAACCTTATTGTCAACATCGATTGAGCCCTTCACTGCAAGTCCTGTCTTGCCAGAGAAGATGAAATCGGCATTTGAGGCCTTCAGCTCTGCTACTGTGACATTTTCGCCCACCGTGACAGTATTCCTACTACCGCTGAACGAGTTTTCATCGAACACTACACTTGTTCCTGATTCCGGCACTGTTGCGCCCGGCTCGCCTCCCGATACGGTTGCCCAGTGGCTCGCATCTGCCCACTTGCCGCTTCCGCCAACCCAGAATCTCGACTCTTGACCGAATAGTTGCGCTGCAACTAATAAAATCGATACGGTAAAAATGTGTCTCTTCATAACCTATATTATTGAAGTGTTGCTATTCTTTTTCTGCTCCATTCACATTTGTGTATTAAAAGCGCATAAAAGTAATTTTTTTTATTTCCACCTTTTTTTTTGTTTGATAATCCGACAATAATAGGCGGTTAATACACAAAAAAAAGGGTTGACGCCTTTTAGCACCACTCATTGCTTGCCCCTCATACCCTTTCCGGATATGCCTAATCACGACAAATCATGCGCTATTTGGCTTATGCAAATATGCACTTTTTTCACTATGATAGCCATTGCAGAACTTTTTTTTAACAATAATGTGTTAAATAAAACCTCCCGCACACATCCAATAGATTTATTCATTTGAATCACAATAAGATATTGCATTTGTTTGACGATTCTTCACTACCATGAGCATGTACATCGATGTCACAAATCAGCCATAAAGACATCTTTAACACCATAACAATTTGATTATATTGCATTTAAATCAAATGTTACTCCTATTCCTAATTCATAAATTCTAATTCCTAACTTTTATATACTTTTGCACCGTTTTTTTGGAAAACACATTTACACAATATAATAATGGATAAAAATTCTTGGATTGGCCTACTGTTGATTATGGCCATCTTGTTTGGGTGGAGTTTCTTTACACGCCCGTCGGAAGAGCAGATTCAGCGCGAGCGCGCACGCCGCGATTCAATCGCACGTGTCGAACAACTGCGCCAACTCGACCTTGAGATGCAAAAAACGCAAGCCGCTGAGCAGGCACAAATCATTTCGCCCAAAGCATCTGATTCGGCTGCAAGCGAGATGCTCCGCAACCAATATGGCGATTTTGCCGTTTGCGCCGCAGGTGAGCGCGAGTTCTACACCGTTGAGAACAACCTGATGAGCGTTAAGTTCACCAACCTTGGCGGACGCATCGCATCAGTCACTCTGAAAGAGTACGAATCGTTCGACTCGCTGCCAGTGGTGCTCTTCGATGGCGACTCAACCATCTTCGGTCTCAGTTTCTTCGCGCAGAACCGCCTTATCGAGACTGGCAAACTCTTCTTCACACCATCATCTAACTTCACGACAGCAAAAGTTGAGAACGACTCGCTTACCATCGGCTTCACGCTCGACCTCGGCGACAACCGCTCACTGGAATATGTTTACACCATTAAACCAAATAGTTACGTTGTAGGCTTCAACATCAAGATGCACAATCTCGACAAACTGGTGCCAGCCAACCTGGGCTACCTCACTCTCAACTGGGAGTCGTACATCAGACAGCAGGAGAAGGGCGTGAAATGGGAAACGATGAACTCGACCATTGCCTATCGCTACTTCAACGACGATGTGGAGCAACTCGGCGATGGTGACTCTGACAGTGAGAACGTCAACAGCCGCCTGCATTGGGTATCGTTCAAGCAGCAGTTCTTCAACTCAACGCTGATTGCAAAAGACGGTTTCGCCAACGCAGTGCTCAAACAAGAGAAATTGTTGACACCTAAATATTTACGTCATTATACTGCCGACCTGTCGCTTCCATACGAAGGCCACGCCGAAGAGAATTTCGATATGGAGATGTTCTTCGGGCCGAACCACTTCAAGACACTTAAGGCCTTGGATATCGACCTTCAAAACATCATTCCGCTGGGCCGCAGCATCTTCCGCTGGGTGAATGTGGGCATTGTGATTCCTGTGTTCAACCTGCTCGGCCGCTTCATCGACAATTACGGCATTATCATTCTGATTCTGACCATCTTAATCAAGTTGGTTTTGTTCCCTCTCACCTACAAATCGTATAAATCGACAGGTATGATGAGCGCCCTGAAACCCGAAATCGACAAACTGAACGAGAAATATCCGAAACAAGAAGACGCCATGAAGAAGCAGCAGGCGATGATGGACCTCTACAAACGCGCTGGCGTGAACCCGATGGGCGGCTGTCTGCCGATGCTGCTGCAGATGCCTCTGCTCATCGCAATGTTCCGATTCTTCCCAGCCTCAATCGAGTTGCGCCACGAGAGTTTCCTCTGGGCCGACGACCTCTCGACCTACGACGCCATCCTCAACCTGCCATTCAGCATTCCTTGGTATGGCGACCACGTGAGCCTCTTCTGTCTGCTGATGACCATTGTCAACATCATCTACATCAAGATGAGCAATCAGGCCAACGCCAGCGGTCAGCAGATGCCAGGTATGAAAATGATGATGTATATGATGCCAGTGATGATGCTCTTCTGGTTCAACGATTACGCCGCAGCCTTGAGTTACTACTACTTCGTGTCGCTGCTCATCACCATTGTGCAAACCTACATTATCAAGCGCTCAATCAATCCTGAAGAAGTGCTCAACCGCCTGAAAACGGCCAAAGTGCAGAAGGCTCCGACCAAGTCGCGATTCCAGCAGCGCCTTGAAGAAGCCGCTAAGAAACGCGGAGTTAAGTTGCCGAAATAATTCTATAACAGTTAGATAACAATCAAAACAGACCGTCAGCAATGTGAGTTGGCGGTCTTTTTTTGCGTATAGCCAGCAAATCAGGACATTTTGACTATATTTGGGTATTGTATTATTAAAAATCTATTAAACTACATTTTACATGGAAATTGATGAACAAGATTTGAAATGGGGACTTGAGTTTATTGTCGGGACCTGGAAGATTGACTACATCGTGAATTTCTGGTCAGATAACCTTGAACACATACCTGTAGCAAAGTTTAAATCGCCCGATGGAAAGAAATATAACGGAATAACCTTTGAATTTTTCGAAGACCACAGACTCATCATGAAAGACTCTGTGACCAAAAAGAGTGTGGAAAGCACTTGGGAGCAAACTGGAAGCACCCAATTCCATTATGCCTTGAACGGCTTTTTCGACCTTTCTGACGGTGTTGATGCCGAAAATGTTGAAACTTTAGAGGTGTTTGACGGCTATTTGGCGCTCCCGCTCGGATTCATCAGCGCAGGAATGAAAAAGACCAAAAAAGGAAAAATAACAAAAGCCCCTGATATTGGCGACCTCGAACCGTCGGCTGATGATTTGAAGATGAACGATATTGTCGGCAAATACAAGATTGTGAAGTCGTTGGCCATGGTTGGCGATAATTTTGACATGTACACCCGCGAGGAAGCTTTGGCCGATGCCAACAAACGCAAAGCCGCTGGCGAAATTGATGACCACGAATTGTGGGAAAGCGTTTTGTGCATGTTCGACAGTGTTATCGAATTCACTGCCGACCATCAAGTGAAGATATTCACGCCGATACCTCCGTATGCCAGCAAAAAGGAGATTGACGAGGCCGTGGCTTCGGGCGAAATCACCATTGTCGACGGAATGATTGACTCGGGCGACAATTACGAGTGGAAGGCTGTGAACGGTACCTATTACTACGATTCGCGCGAAGAAGCAGAGATTATGGGCGAGAAAGTTTCGCCATGGAAAAAACTCGAACCCGACAGCGACGGCCTGATTAACTTTGAGCCGTTCGTGATAAAAAAGATTTGATTATCAATGTCATATTGGAAGATGCCGACGGACTATTCTGTCGGCATTTTCTTTGCACAGCAACTACTTATTGTTGAACTGGTTCATTATGCCAGGAACGCCAACAAAAGGCAGTTGCTGCACGGCCTGGCAGCAAAGGTTGACGCGCTCATCGATTTTGGCTTGCTCCTCATCGGTCCACTGGCCGAGCACGAAATCGACCTGATGACCGCGAGAGAACTCGTTGCCGATGCCGAAACGCATACGCGCAAAATCGGTGGTTGAGAGCGATTCGGCAATGTTTTTCAATCCGTTATGGCCGCCATCGCTGCCACGCTCACGGATGCGTATCTTGCCGAAAGGCAGAGCCAAATCGTCGCAAATGATGAGAAGATGGTCGAGCGGAATTTTCTCCTGCTGCATCCAGTAGGCCACAGCCTTTCCGCTCAAATTCATGTAAGTGGTTGGCTTGATGAGAATAAAAGTGCGGCCGCGCGATTTCATCTCCGCGCGATAGGCGTGACGAACCTCGCTAAAAGCAGTATTGGACGCCTTAGCCAAGGCATCCAATACTTTAAATCCTATGTTGTGGCGGGTGTTGTCGTATTCAGCGCCGATGTTGCCCAGCCCTACAATCAGATATTTCACCGCTCAAATTATTTTGCGTCAGCGGCAGCAGCGTCAGCATTCATGGCTGCACGAGTCATCTTAACTGTGGCAACCACAATGTTTTTAGCCTCAAGAATTTCGAGACCGTCGAAACTCAAATCCTGAATTTTGATTGCCTTGCCAAGACCAAGGTTGGTAACGTCAATCTCAAGAATGTCAGGAAGTTTCTCAATCAGACCTTTAACGCGGATTTTGCGGATTTTCAGCACCAGTTTACCACCCTGGCGAACGCCTTCGGCCAGACCGTTAAGTTTAACTGGCAATGCGATAGAAACAGGTTTCTTGTCGCTAACTTCAAGGAAGTCGATGTGCTCGATGGCGTCAGATACGCAGTTGTACTGAACGTCTTTCAGAACAGCCTTGCAAGCCTTTCCGTCAATTACAAGGTCAACAATGTAGATGTTCGGGGTGTAAATCAAGCCACGAAAAGCATCAACAGGTGCTGAAAAGTGGGTTACTGACTCGCCGCCGTACACTACGCAAGGAACCTGTCCGTTTTTGCGAAGCTCGCGTGTTGCCTTTTTGCCAAGGTCTGCACGAACAGAACCTTTAATCTCAATAGTTTTCATTCTAATAAATTTATGTGCTACTTGCGACTGAGTCGCCCATTGCACGTTAGACAATAAAAATTTTAAGCGGCGCAAAGGTAGAAAAATATGTGTTTGGTGCAACAGCCCACAACTTTATTATTTTTGACGCTTGAATTTGAACGCAGATGACGCAGATTGGACAGATTTACACAGATTTTATTTAAAACAATGACCGACACCGAACTAAAACGATTCCTTGACGCGCAGGCCGCGCGGTTCGACAATCCCGATTTCATTGCCGAAGACCCGATTTCGATTCCGCACCGCTTCAGCCGTCCCGACGATATTGCCATTGCTGGATTTCTGGCTGCAACCATCGCCTGGGGGCAGCGCAAGAGCATTGTGAAATCGGCCAACCAACTCATCAACTGGATGGACGGCGCGCCGCACGATTTCGTCACAAACTGCACCGAAGCCGACCTACAGCCGTTCGAGCAGTTTGTTTACCGCACCTTCAACGGCACCGACTGCACCACGTTTCTGCGCTCGCTGCACAATATATACATAAATCACGGCGGTTTGGAACAGGTTGTCACTGAAGGATTTAAATCCTTGGGCACGATACGTGGCGCATTGTCGCATTTCTATCGGGTTTTCTTCGAGATTGACCATCAGCACCGCACCGAGAAGCACCTGGCCAACCCCGACAAGGGCTCGGCTTCGAAGCGGATGAATATGTATCTGCGCTGGATGGTGCGGCAGAGCGGCACGGGCGTCGATTTCGGCATCTGGAAAAATATTCCGCAGTCGGCACTTCAGATTCCGCTCGATGTGCACGTGGGCAACGTCTCGCGGCAGTTGGGGTTGCTGTCGCGCAAGCAGAACGACTGGCAAGCCGTTGAAGAACTCACCGCCCGCCTGCGCCAATTCTGCCCCGACGACCCAGTGAAATACGATTTTGCGCTGTTCAGTTTGGGCGTGAATAATTTAGAAATTAGGATTTAGGAATTAGGATAGATTCACAATGTAATGGTGTGGCGCACCGCGTCTCTACAAACGATTCACCGATTAACCAATTAAACGATTCACCAAATAATGAGCAACAACTACTTCTGTTTCAAGCAATTTGCTGTTGTACAAGACAACGCTTCGATGAAAGTTGGCACCGATGGCGTGCTATTGGGCACGTGGTGCGATTGCGCCAATGCGCGACGGGTGCTCGATGTTGGCACTGGCACTGGCCTGATTGCCATTATGGCGGCGCAGCGGTCCGAAGCGCAAGTGGCGGCCGTTGAAATTGACAGCACCGCCTGCATCGATGCTATCACCAATATCGATAATTGCCCGTGGGCCGACCGCATCGAACTTTTCAACCTTTCGGTTCAGGAATTTGCCGCCGATTGTCCCGACCGTTTCGACCTGATTGTCAGCAACCCGCCGTTTTTCAGCAACTCGCTAAAAGCGCCAAGTCAAGGCCGCGCCCTTGCCCGCCACGACGACACTCTGCCCGTGGCCGACCTGTTCAGTTGCGCTGCTCAACTGCTCGCCGACAATGGCCGCCTGTCGGTAATAATTCCTGTTGACCGCCTTGCCGATTATAACGCAGAAGCCGCCCGCCATCACCTGACGACCGTCCGTCGCGCTATGGTGCGCCCCAACCCTGC
>JAEEGJ010007793.1_pt1 | contig 30182 bp, 25 predicted proteins | sample 8958761 | NCBI WGS metagenome assembly JAEEGJ01 (sample SAMN16246546, study PRJNA631951) | gut metagenome | biome: gut microbiome; feature: rumen; material: RS-attached | host: Bos | place: Iran: Karaj | collected 2018-10
CGCACATGGCTTCACTGTGATGTACCTGAGTGCAGGAATCACCGTCTATATTGCCAAGACTTAACTGCTTGGCGTTATATTTGTACAATGCCTCGAAAATCGAATCTTTCCCAAAAGATGAAGTATTGTCATACTTAACAAATTCTTCTCTATGCTTGCCCCATACCATCCACGAATATATGGGATGAGCTGTTCTGTTAAAGTCATCTCTTCTTAAGGCAACGTTGCCTAAAGCACCTACTCTGCTTACACTTTTATTAATATCAAAACCTCTGCCCTTACAGAAATCCCATGTAAAGGCGCGTATTAGTATCGTCCCCTCTTCAGTTACGGTCTCCTTAAGGCTGTCTATTAGGTTATCTGCATTAAATGCCAGGCCCTTCTTCTTACAATAAAGCATTATGCTTGCAAGGTCAGATGCAACGTCTACTACATCACCTTCACAAATATTCATTTCATCATAAAGGTCCGTATACTTAAGTTCCACTTAATCCAAAGCCTCAATAAGATCAGCATCTGTAAGCTTATCTATCACATCTATTATCTCATCAGCGGGTACATCGATTATCTCACTTAATTCAATAAGATCGTTCCGCCCGTCAGCATATGATATCACATCTCTCTGGGTCATGATCGCATCATAAGAACCCTTCCTGCTTATATCAGGATACAATCCCCTCTTGCCAAGTTGTGGTTCGCACATTACTTTCATACGATAATGTCTATTGTGCTCCAAGGCTCTTATCAGCTCACTCATCGCATCAAAACTGCCCTGATAACCCTCTTCTGATATCAAGTCAAGATTATCTGCAGAGGTATGATATTCCGGATATTCTCCGAACTTTGATCGACAGAAGCAGACAACAGGCAAATCAACACCTGCTGAATTATACTGTCGTTCATCCGATCCTCTCTCTCTGAAAGGATAATTCGTGTAATGGTCTTTATACTTAAGAACACTCGATAAAGCTCTGTCTGCCAGAGTATCACCGTACTTTGATCTTACAATCGAATAGTCCCTGTTATCTCCGACACACGATAAAACAAAACCCGCTTCCAGATGTTTCTTTAAATAATCAACATGATTTTCCGTTGCCAAATATGTAATTGATCCTATTGTTTCAGGAACAAATACAAATCTGTAAGTAAATCTTTTAGAAGGCATCCCTGCTACAAATCTTATAAGTTCTGCAGCCAGAGCAAGTCCCGAACATTCATTGTTGGCCATTGAGGGATGACAGAAATATGTTGAAAACATAATCTCCCTGTCTGTATCTCCCGGAATTATAACATCCGCATAAGTCAAATGACCGTCTATCAGTTCACTGTCCACATACATATGATACTTTCCTTCCGGAAGTGAATCCAACATATCCTTTGACATACAGAAGCCGAAGCGATCCTTATAGTACGAGGTAACATATGGTATCACTTCAGGCTGTTTTTCTTCCACATAGACATGTTTTTTCAGTTCTTCAAGGTCCACCCATTCATCAACCGGAAGCGAATAACCGAGTACATGAAGGTTGTGATCTTTTATATCTATGATATGCTCTTTTTTTTCGTTCTCAATGTAGGCTTCTCTTATAATCCATTCACGCGGAACAGTCCAGTCAAAGACTTTCGTTCCCGTAGGAATCTCGCAAATATTCAACTTCGGCGGATTATAACCCTGCTCGGGTTGAGATATATACTCTTCAATATCTTTCAGTGTATCTCTAACACCCTGACCCGTAATGCTTCTTAAATACGGGAATATCCTTGAAGAGAATTCATACATTCTTTTTCCTGATGTGTTATTGTTCATAAAACCGTTCCGGAATATTGTTTAAATATGATAGTAGTTAACAAGTTTCTTAACCGCTGCGATGACATCATCCTGCTGTTCATCGCTTAAGGCATAATAAAGAGGAAGTGACATCATCTGCTCATAGAGCGCTTCCGCATTGGGACATAAACCTCTCTTATATCCTAATCTCTCATAATGCGGGAAATAGTATACGGGGATATAGTGAACGTTGCAGCATATACCTTCCGCGCCCATAGCCTCAAAGAATCTCTTCCTGTCTATCTTAAGCTTGTCCGTATCAAGCCTCAGTATATAGAGATGTCTGCAAGAATCGGACTTATCTATATCTTTCTGTACGATGACTCCGTCGATATCTTTAAAGGCCTCATCATACCTTGCCACAAGCTTCTGACGTCTGCCCTTAAACATCTCAAGCTTATCAAGCTGGCTTATTAAAAGTCCCGCCTGTATATCCGTCATACGGTAGTTATATCCGAGATCAATCTGCTCGTAATACCACGGGCCGTCAGACTCATGCTCCAATAAAGAAGCGTCTCTTGTGATTCCATGAGATCTGTATAACAACAGCTTCTTGTAATACTCATCACTGTCAGTAAGCACGGCTCCGCCCTCACCGCCTGTTACCGTCTTAACGGGATGGAATGAGAACGTCGTCATATCGGCTATTGTTCCGACAGGTCTGCCGTCATATATCGTACCTATGGCGTGTGCTGCGTCTTCAATCGTCACAAGTCCGTTCTCTTTGGCGACAGACAAAATCTCATCCCACTCACATGCCTGTCCGGTATAATCAACCGCAACTATTACCTTGGTCTTATCGGTGATATGTGCCTTTATAGAAGCAGGATCTATGTTATAAGTCTCGGGATTGATATCGGCAAATACAGGCTTCGCTCCGACATACAGAGCACAATTTGCACTTGCTGCAAAAGTTATGGGAGTGGTAATAAGCTCATCTCCCTCTCTAAGGCCTGCTGCCATTGCGGCAATATGCAAAGCAGCCGTACCGTTACTGCAAACCACGGCATGCTTGGCGCCCGTAAGTTTACATAACTTCTGTTCCAGTTCCTCTATCTTCGGGCCGCAGGTAAGATAATCGGATTTAAGTACAGCCTCAACCGCCTTATAATCCGCCTCATCAAGATACTGATGTCCGTAATATAATTTGCTTTCTCTGACGGGCTTACCGCCTTCTATTGCAGGTATATCCATAATCATATATGTCCTCTACACATAATTATTGTAATTATATCACACTCTTCGTGAAATTGTTATTGTATTGTGGTATCATAAAGTTTATGCAAAAGGTATCTATTGTTGTTCCCTGCTACAACGAGGAAGCAACCATTAAGGAATTTCATAAGGCCATAACGTCATTATGGAACGAATCGGAACTTAAGGCGAATTACTCTCCTGAGATTATCTTTATTGATGACGGATCGACTGATAAGACATACGACAGTATTCTGTCTCTCAGCGAATTCGATGACGGTATAAGATACACCTCTTTTTCCAGAAATTTCGGCAAAGAAGCCGCCATTTTCTGTGGACTTAAGCAGGCAACAGGAGATGCTGTTATTGTTATGGATGCGGATCTGCAACATCCACCAATGATTATTCCCGAGATGTTATCCGAATGGCAAAGCGGATATGAAATCGTGGAAGGAGTTAAAACACATCGTGGTAAAGAGTCTCACTCCCACGGCTTAATGGCCGGCATATTCTACAAAATTATGAGCAGAATGATTGGCTACGATATGAGCGGTTCCTCAGATTACAAACTAATGGACCGTAAAGTAGTTGATACTCTTAATTCACTGTCAGAAAAGGCAACTTTCTTCAGAGCCTTAAGTTATTGGGTCGGGTATAAATCAACCACTATAGAATATGAAGTCGGCGATCGTGTTGCCGGAAAGAGCAAGTGGTCCGGTTTGTCTTTGTTTAAATATGCGATTACCAATATTACATCGTTCACATATTCTCCTCTGTATTTGATCGGAGTAGTCGGCGCAGTAATAATGCTAATCGGATTAGGCCTAGGTATCGATGCTGTTATAACGTATTTCAAAGGTATAGCAGTAGGCGGTTATCCTTCATTGGTAATACTTATTACACTTGCAACCGGTGCTATAATGCTTAGCCTTGGCATAATCGCTGTATACATTGCCAGGATGTATAATGAGATTAAGAACAGACCGAGATATATAGTTGATAAACAAAAATAATGAGATGCCTTATGGCATCTCATTTATGTATTATGCAATATCTCTGTTAACATACATGGCCGCATCATACTCTATATCCCGATTCGGTGAATAGACCGCTTCTTTATCATCCGGTCCGATTTCTTCGAATTGCTCTTTGGCAAGAACTATTCCCGGATGACACAGAATCTCAAGAGTCATTCCCTTATCTGATGAATACTTAAGCATATCCGGAAGAATTAACTGCATTCTCTCTCTATCCATACGACCGCTCATAATAAGGCCCCATAGCAGACCATGTGTCACTCCTGCTTTATCAAGTCTTTTCTCAGCTCTAACAGACAGAATATTAAGCAACAGATTCTTGATAAGATTAGCCTTTGGATAAGTTCCTCTTATCTTCCTAAATGGTTTTATCGGTTCTTTTGAAACACGGACATAATTCAGTTTATCCGTAAGCTCCAATTCTCCGACTGCATCCATCATCGCATCAAAAACCACCGGTATCATATGTGTATGAAGATGACTGTCCAATCTTAATCCGATATCTTCAGCCGATTCGGAATTGGTTCCTCCCTGCAGATTGTTATATACTCTTCCAATCTGTAAGATGAACTCTTTCTTTAGCTCTGTTCGTATTCCTGTTCTTACAAAAGGTATATAAGAATAAATCAGAAGCTTTGCCCAGGAAGTTTTGAATATATACTTATAATCTCCTTCCGCCGAAGCCCTGTATGTAAACATTGAATCGGTTATTCCTGCCAATGAATATCCGTCTATAATGTTAAGATGAACCGAAATAAGCGGCTTAACTCTCAGTGAATCCCATTTCTGTATAAGGTAATCCATGCATTTATCATATGATGACATATTGGGCAGAATACTGATACTGTCAAGTCTTCCCGCTTCAATTAACTGCATCATACGTATGGAATTATTCATAGACAGAGCATAGTCATCACCATGGTAATCTGACATTTTTTTATTCATCATCAGAATCTGACTTCTCCTTCATGTGTCAATAAGGAGATGTTCTTAATACCGGCTATATTCTTAAGAGCCGTCATTAATTCCGCCTCCTTATCCGTTCTTATCTCACATATAATATCAAGCCCATTATTCTTAAGGTTTCTTGACTTAACTTTAACATCTTTACCGTACTTATTAAGACACTCCGTTAACTCAGACTCATAATCATCACTCTCTCCGTTGAGAATAAGCAGATACGGTTTCTTCCTTACCGGTATATACTCAAGTATGAATATGCCGATGGTAACCATTAGCGCAACTATGACAGCTATTTCAAACAGTCCTGCTCCGCATATGATTCCTTCTCCTATACTCCAGAATAAAAACAGCAAATCCATTGCATCCTTAACGGCTGTCCTGAATCTTACGATAGATAATGCACCTACCATACCAAGTGATATAACTATACTGCTCTGCATAGCTATGATTATTCCGGCAGTAACTACTGATATGACAGCCATAGCTATATGAAAACTCCTGTCATATAACGAACTTTTATTGACCAATCTGTATATGAAATAAATATACAAACCTATGGCAAACGTAATTGCAAGTATTGTCAGAACCCTGCTTGTGGGCATATCGGCATTGGCGAATCCCTCCAGTACCGATCTTCTTATTGCATCTTTAAAACTCATATACTCATTCTCCCATAATAGTATTTGGAATACGCTGTCCTGTTAAGGCTTCCTATATCCACTATCTGCCTGATATAATCAGGCAAAAATTCATCATATTTAATCTCAAGTATCAATTGTCCCTTTGGCATTACCGGTATCATAGAAGGTGTATTATCCCATAATCCCATGTAATCCTTGGATGCGCCGATATTCCTGTCAAATGTTATTCTTACATTACCGGTTGTATAAGTATAAGCCGTTCGCTCATATTCTATCATAACTACCGGCTGCATACGCTTGTACTGCATCTCAGCGCACAGCTTCTTTACAAGATATGTATCTGCATCAGATAACAGTCTGTCATCTCTATCAAGCAAGCGCAAAGCTTCGCTCTTAGATAAGGCGACAGAATCCTTACGTGTATAACCTCTTAACTTACTCTTAAGTTCCAGATGAATCAGCTTATCATCCAGGTCATAGGATCTGATTCTGTATTTCTCTCTTTTATCTGTTCCGGCCTCATTCTCCCTTAGACAAGTATCATACATATCATCAAAATACACACTTCTGATATTGTATTTTCCGTCAGTCCCATGTGTATCCGCTTCACACACTTCCTTAAGCATGGCCTCTATGTATGCTGCTTTATCTTCGGTAATGATATATTTATCTTCCACTCTGTATTCCATAATATCATCACCATACCGAATTCAGGTATTCCAATCGTTTCTCGGCAAAAACCGTAAGCAAATTATATGCTTCATCGCTTCCGGGATATGAACCTCTTGCATCATACATATCCTGCCATCTTATATATTCAAGCTCATATGCATCTTTAAGATAAGCTCTTAATTCTGCTTCCCTATTGCCGTATAGAATATCCGCTATTTCATCTTTTTTATCTCTATACAGTAATACTGCTTTTTCTCTGTATTCGCTTCGGGCATACAATATCTCATACCATGGAGAAGCACCTTCATGGGGAGATAGCATTGTCAATCCCATAGGGTCATCATATTCCATCCAAGGTTGGTAACTGCCAAGACTCATATCATAGTCCCAACCCGGTGCAGTGTGAAGTCTTGAGTCTTTCCTATCCGCATCTTTATAATAGTATGCACTTGATACTCCGCCATCGTAATTCTTGACTATTTCCTCTGTCAGGTAAGTCTTTATAAACGAATCAACGTCCAGATATTTCTCATAGTCCTCTGCTTCAGGTGACATTATAGCAGATTCTACCCTGTTCATATAGTCTGTTATATATGCTAATTGTGCATCTGTCGGATATGATGGGGACGAAAGAACAAAACATTCATTACCCTCTGTCACAAATCCTCCGGTTATAGTCGGCAGTTCAAGTTTGTATCTTTCAGGTAATTCTCTCTCCATAAGATAACCACCCGTTACATCAGTCCCGCTATCCTCTATATTGACTCTGTCCACTCCGACATCTATCGTGGCACAGAGATAATATATTCCCATATAGTCTCCGTTAATGTATAAGTCCGCAAAATCGCCGCGATTGGCATTCTCCACATTCAGCACCTCCTGTATGCTTCTTGCCAAATCGTTTCTGATAAGCGTATCATCCGATGCATTGGCAATAAGAGCATATTTCCTGCCGGTTGCCTGGTTAAGAACGGATATGTCTCTCTTGGCACAGATACTAAACGGTTTCTTACTCCATTCTTCCGTTAACCATGAATAATTACCCCTTCCCTTGATATAATCAAGTCCTTCAGAAACAAGCAAATTCCCATTCTTGTCATACACATACATTTTGCCGGATTCCTTATACTCTTTGTCTTCATATATCTTATCAAGATTACCGGAGGATGTTGTTATAAATATCGCGGGAAGATTACTTGATGTAAGAATAATCGGATTTATCTTTTTAATCCTGTTACTTAGCTTGATTCCGGATTTATCCGCATAAGACGGCAGGAACAGGTATGCCTTGTCTTCTGTCTCATATATACTTATATCCATTCCTCTGCATCTGATATAATGTTTATCCGAATAATCCGTACTGTCTGTTATACACAAAAAAGCAATGATTGCCACGGATACTGTAACAATCATCAGTTTAATTATATGCTGATACATATTCCTGTTGCTTATCTTACTTTGCATTAGATTCCTTATAACGCCTGCTTATAATACAGTAAATAATTAACGCTGTAACCGATATTAATGATACAATCGCGCCGGGTATCATGCCTTTGGGGATAAATCTCATTCTTATTGTCTTATCTCCCGATACAGGTACATACATAAGTGCTCCATATGTCCTTACAATAGGCACATTCCATCCTTTCTCATAGGGAATCGATGTAAATATACCATCACACTCAGGTATGCATAATTCTATCGATGAAGGGGATAATTGCTTGATTTCAATACTTTTGGGGGCTATGGACTCGTATGCATTCTTAACAGCATCTATATCCTCTGTTACAAATATCGGTGTTCCGAAATCCGGCTCATCCGAATCCCCCGCAACGCTTATCTTAATACTCTCTCCGGCCTCTCTGTATCCTAAATTGAGTATCTTATAACAACCGAGATTACCGTATCCTGTCAAAAGCTCATCATCGACATATACAGCCAGACCCTGTATCTTACCCATAAGACCATCCAGATACATATACAACTCTCCGTCCTTAGCTGCGACTATACTAAAATCTATTTTGTCTGAAGACCTTTCGGCATTAATCTTTGCAGGAACAAAAATAGCCACATCTCTTCCTACCAATCTGCTTACCATCTCTTCCTGTAATGAAAACGGATCTTCATCAATCGTTCTGGGATCTTCTATATCATCTGCTCCGCTTAAATCATAGTCCTTAGTCGCAAGCGCAACCGACAGCGCATATGGATTTAAATAGGCACTTACTCCGGTATCTGTACCTGTATCCACTTCCTCATATGCTCTGTGAACAAGACTCTCATCTTCCGTAACCACATATTTAACTCCAAGCAACATGTCCATTGTGACAGTATTGTCATGCCCATAGTGAGTATAAAGAGCATCATCATTATATCCACACTTTTGGAGTAAATATCTTACATACGTCATACCTGCGGAACTGTAATGAGTCACGCCGTTATATCCATACATCATTCCGTCATTCTGCTGTCTTGGTGTAAGATTCTCCATTCGATAAAAACTCTTATCCATAGCCTTAATAGCAGACGTAACCTCGCTTGTTGCACTGATCTTATTACTGTACGAGTTCATCTTCTCAGCATGTAGCGCTATATAAGGATAGGTAAATGCAGCATTAAGTAATAACTCTGTGCACAAAAACATTGTCAGAACAGACATTGACATGTTTGATAATAATGATCTGTTTGATTTCTCATATGCAAATAACAAAGCTGAAAAAACAGCAATCATTAATGCATTTATAAGAATCATCTTATTGCCTGTGTAACTATAACCTTTCAATTTAATTGCAATAAGAATTATCGTAAGGATTATGAATGCCGCCACATACCTTAAAAACATAGTCCTGTTGTTACAATCCGCAGATTCAGCCGTTTCTTTGCTTTTAGTATTTATTTCTGACAGATATGATATTGCACATATAATCACGGTAAATACAAATAGCGGAGCCTGCCTGTACGGATGTCCCGACGGCTCCATAAGCGCATGCCAGAAAAGATTAAATTCATCTATACAGAACGAAGCAAATACTATGACAAGCAATATGAAATTGCCGACTTTGACCCTTTTGTCGGTATCGTTTTTACTCTTATTAAGAAAGTACAGAACTAACAGAATCAGCACAGCTGTTCCGCAATAAACCTGCGGAAGTCCGAATCTTGGCTGAATCTCATCATAGGCAAATGCATATATCTTACTGAATACATCCAAAGGAGTCAGCATCTTACCTGTTGCTTCAAGCCCAAGCTGCGTTATATCCTTGGGGCTGTCTGCAAGTTCAAACAACGTGGGAAGTAACACGACAGCATCTGTTCCTGCGGCAGTTATGGTGCATATCGCTATCTTAATTACTCTCTTAACCGGATTCTTAAGTCTGTATACCCACAGATTAATCAGAGTATAGAATCCGACATATATCAGTATCTGATATGAAATATAATAATTAAACAGCAAAATCAATGACAAAGATATAATATAAGGCAGAATTGACCCGGCTGAGCATTCTTCATCCTTAATTAATCTGTCCGTGCAGTACATTATCACGGGAAAAAGAATCACCACATCTGTCCACATCATATTCATGCTGTGAGCAATTAGGAATCCCGAGAACGCCCATGCAACTGCACCTGCAATAACCGAAATATCAACAATTCCATACAAAAGTGTTTTTTCTCCGCCTTCGGCAGACATCCTGCTTTTTTTGTCAGATAAATACCATGATAAGTAGACTGCCATAATATAAGCAGCAAGAAATAAGGTAATACCAATGATTAATGTAACCGCCTGAGGCAATCTGTCTATATCAAACAAATTGAACAGAATAAAGAGCGGATTATTAAGATAATATACTATGAATCCAATCATTCCGGATCCCAAGGCAGTCTCAAAAGAATAGAGAACACCTGCCTCATGAGTATATATTCTCTTATAGTATGAATAGAAATCTATATACTGACGCTTAAGATCATACATTATCCATGTATTGTCTCCAAACGGAGTTATATCACAGATAAGTAAAAGTGCAATATACATTAATATAACAAGAACGCCTGCAATGCAGGCGTTGGTTAATGCTTTTCTCATTTCTCCAGATCTACGTCCTTAAGCAATTCCTGAATCTGTTCAACCGAAAGCCACTCGGTATTGTTACCCGAACTGTAAGAGAATCCCTGTTCTACGGGCTTACCGCCGGGGATTGGCTGCTGCCTGTCATTCCATGTCATCTGAGGATAAACGATGAAATGCTTGTCATATTCATAAGTGGTCATTGAATCTTCAACAGTTACCATTATCTCGTGAAGCTTCTCACCTTCTCTTATACCTACTTCAGGCATCTCACAACCGGGAAGCATCGCCTGTGCAAGATCTGTGATCTTAAATGAAGGAATCTTGCTTATGAAGGTCTCGCCTCCTCTTGCTTCGGCCAGAGCCTTTATAACAAGCTCTACACCCTGAGTTAAGCTTATCCAGAATCTTGTCATGCGGTAATCGGTAATCGGAAGTTCCTTACCGCCGTTCTGTATAATCTTATTGAAAAACGGAATGACACTGCCTCTGCTGCCTGCCACATTACCGTAACGAACTATCGAGAAGTTAATATCCTTGATTCCGCTGTAAGCATTGGCTGCTATGAAAAGCTTATCCGATACAAGCTTTGTTCCGCCGTAGAGATTGACGGGATTAACAGCCTTATCGGTAGAAAGAGCAACTACTTTGCGAACGCTGCCCGAATCCAAGGCTGCATCGATAACATTCATCGCACCGTGGATATTGGTCTTAATCGCTTCGTTAGGATTGTACTCACAAGCGGGAACCTGCTTAAGGGCGGCTGCATGTACAACATAATCAACACCGACCAAAGCTCTTGAAAGTCTCTCCTTATCCCTTACATCGCCAATGAAGAATCTGAGCTTGTCTGCATATTCCTTCATATCGTTCTGCATAACAAACTGCTTATATTCATCCCTTGAATATATGATTATCTTCTTGGGGTTATAATGCGTGAGCACATATTTTGTAAAACACTTACCGAACGAACCCGTTCCTCCGGTCACCAATATTGTCTTGTCATTTAACATAGTAAATCTCCCTTCGTCCCACCTGGCCGGCGGGATAAACCGTCCACCGGACGGTTTATTATAACATATTTCCTAATTCTGTTCCTTATTGATAAACTTGTTCTCTTCGAGGCTGTAATGTCCGCCCTTAAATATCTTATGCTTTACTACCCACCAGCCGGGAATCCATATCCTCTGCTTCATGGCGGGCGATACCGAACCGATCATCCAGCAGTTTTTCTCACAGTGCTTAACCTGCTCTCTGACCTTTGCAGCCTGCTGTCCGTTCCATATCTCATCCCAGGTATTGTCATGGAGATTACCCATCGACATCTTCTCCGTGGAACCGTTACAGGGAAGCACATTGCCGTAAGGATCTAAGAAGAATCCGTTGGTACCCATCTCACAGGGTAATAATCTCGGCTGCCCATATATATAATTTACAAGGCCGTGATTAAAGTAGGCTCTTCCCCACTTTTTGGGGCTCTTGCTCTGAAGCAGTTCATTGATAAGTTCTTCAAAAGCCTTAGCCACCTTATACTTGTCATCTATCTTATTGTCCGTCTTACGGAAGTAGAAGCTGTTGTGCAGAGTTGCCGTGGCAAATTCCATATCAAGGTCACATGCCATATGATAAAGCGGAACAAGGTCCTTGCAGTTCATATCCTGAACCGTCATACCGAATCCGACATCCTTATGACCCATCTCAACAAGCTTCTGTAATGTGCCGTAACCTCTGTTAAAGCCATCCGGAAGCCCTCTTATCGCATTATTGGTCTCTTCCAAACCCTCAATCGAGATACGGATTCCGATCTCCGGAAATCTCTCGCATAATTCTATTATCCTGTCCGTGAAATATCCGTTGGTGGATATAACTATTCTGGGTGTCTTCTTATACAGAAGTTCTACTATATCCTGAATATCCTTACGAATGAACGGCTCACCGCCGGTTATATTCGTAAATGCCATATCGGGAAGCTTCTCAAGCGTCGCAAGATCTATCTCTTCCTCAGGTCTTGTCGGATCTTTAAAGCAATCGCACATGTTACAGTGTGCGTTACATCTGTACGTGATTATTACAGAACCGTGCAGATTATTCTTAAGCATATCTACTCCTCTTCCATATCTTCGTCTTCATCATCACCGAAAAAGCTTGCTTCACCCTTACGTATCGAAGCCATAAGCACAATGACTATTATCGCCAATACACTTATTCCTGCTCCGAGATAAAAGCCTTCCGGTATAAAGCTTAATTCTATTCTGATATTCTCATCGGGGCCAAGCTCAGCCTGTTGAAGTGCCTCGGTAATGGGAATGTATATTAAAGCGTCATAAATCTCTATAGGCTCGACTCTTACTCCCGAAACTTTGACTTTCCAGCCCTTCTGGAACGGGATAGTGGTGAATACACCGACCTCACCGCTGATATCATCTCCTACAGTATATGCACTATCAAGGGTCATTGCAAGTTTTGACGCGCCTATTGAAGTAACCGTCGCATGCCTGCTTATAGTCTTGTCATAGGCCTCTTTTAAAGCCTGTGTATCTTCCGTAACAAAGAATGCTTCTCCGAAATCATCAGCATCTTCCGCCTTAACGTGTACTATAAAGTAATCTCCTCTTTTAAAATATCCCAGGTTCAATACTTTAAGGCAGGCATCATTACCGTAATATGTCAAAAACTCATTATTGTAATATATCTCCAGATTGCGATGCGCACCGATAAGATCCGACATATAAAAATACATCTCTCCGTCCGCATCCGCTATTACTCTGTATTCTCTTACAGGCTCACCGTTCTCATCTCCCGAACTCTGTACATTGGCCGATACAAATATCTCTGTCGGCTCACCCGAAAGCCTGCTGTATATGTCCTCCTGAAGAAAGAATGGATTGGAACTCTCCCCGCTCATCTCTCTGTATACACCTATTCCTGCAGGTAAGGCGTAAGGATTCTCATATACCTGTATATCTCCGTCAATCCTTAGGTCGTAATCTTTGTGCATTCTGTATCCGTGAGCTCTGTCCGTCATAAGATACTTAATGCCTAGGATTGAATCCGCCGTCTGCGTATTGTCATGTCCGTAGTCGGTATAGAGTCCGTCATCGTTATATCCCATTTTCTGAAGGAAGTATCTGACATAGGTAAGTCCAGCCGAAGAATAGTGCGTGATACCCTTATAATCATGCATCATCGAATCGTTCTGCTGCCTCGGAGTCCATGACTCCATACGATAAAAAGTGGAATCCTGCTTCTTAACAGCGGATACTGTAGACGCTATGCGATCCACGGTCGAACTGTACTCAGCCGCTTTCTCTTCCATCATGGATTCCATCCTGTAGATATACGAAGCATTTATACCGATATCCGAAAACTGGATAAGTGACAATATAACTACTGTTAAAAGACTGATTTTCTTACTCTTGGCTGAACGAAGCGCAAAGATAATAATCAAAGATACTGCCGCCAGTGCAATATTGACTTCCATCTTCCAGCCGTTTAGGAATGCTTCCGGATTTTTAAATATTGCAACCAAAAGAAGTGTGACAATAACTGCAACAGCAATAAAACTTTTAACGCTCACTCCGTCCTTAATCTCCTGCAAAGATCTGCAGGCACAGATAAGTATTACAAATACAAAGAAGATTGCCTCCCTGTATGAGTATTCCGATGTCTTCATTCCGATATGCCAAAGCACATTTAACTCCTCATAGGCAAAAGATACTGCCATGATAAGAAGCAATGCTCCCATCGAAATCTTCTCTCTTAATGATATGTTCTTATTAAGGAAATACAAAAGCGCCAGGATAAGCATGAGCACACCGCAGAATATCAACGGCTTACCCCAATATAAATCCGCCTGGTCATATGAAAGCGAGAACATCTTGGTAATGATCTGTGAAGGCATAAGATTGCCCATGGCTTCACCGACATCTCCTGCCAAAGCCTCACCGGGGCTTTTAAATAGCTCCACAAAAGTCGGTAATAAGATAAAGGCATCTATACCAATTCCGGCACCCGTACCGAGTATCAGTCGCATCACCGCCTCCTGAGGATTCTTATCCCTTATCTCGATAAGGCGTACCACCGACCACAGAACAACAAATATCAGAACTATGTAAGATATGTAATAGTTAAGATATATGATAAGAGCCGTGAGTATCGTATAGCCCATAAGCTTTCCTTCATGCAACAAAAGTTCAGCCGTGATTATCAGTATGGGCAGTAAGATGAACACATCAAGCCACATCAGGTTTAGTGCGTTCGACATCATATATGCACAGAAAGCATATGAGACAGAGCAGATGTATGCACCTTTACCGCAAAGCTTCTGCAACAGAACATCAAAAGTAAGGGATGCAAGCGCAAGCTTAAGTCCGATCACGATCGTGATTCCAAGCGGGAACATATCGACCGGGAAAAGTGCGAGTATCAGTAAAAACGGACTCGTAAGATAATAGGCAAACAGCCCTATCGTTCCGGAGCCGAGTGCCGTATCAAAAGAATAAAAAGGGCTGTTCCCACCGGAGAATATCGTCTTATAAAAGGCATAGTAATCCAGATACTGACGCTTCATGTCAAAGGATATCCATGTGTTGTCACCAAAAGGAACTATACCGTTAACCTTAAGCAACAGGATATAGAATATTCCCGAAAAAGCAAAGGCAACCATAGCATGTGTGATATTCAGTTTTTGCTTAAGATTCTCCTTGGCCATCGTCCTGTAACTTCTTCTTTATATCTGTAAGATCTCCCACCGCTTTAATACCCATCTTTAATATCTTGGGTATGTTGATACTGTTAACCCCGGCCTGTCTGGGCTTAAAGGTAATGGGTTTAAACGAAAGATTAATCCTGTTCTTCTCTCCGACCCTGCCTGCCGCCATCGAAGCAAATACCGCAGTCAGTCCGACATTGGTCAGACTGTATTCCTTGGGTATGTAGGCTATGGCTGTCTGCAGCGCCTGTCTGCTCATAAGTCTGTACGGAGTGTTGGTATCTTTTATCTTAACCTTAAATACGGTCTCTACCAAAAGTCTGAGGCAGAAAGATACGACCTTCCTCATAAAACCGTCCTGTCTGTCCGACCTGTCACCTATTATGACATCATCGTCATATCTCTTATTCCAAAAACTTTCGAATTCCGCAGCCAGAGTCTGCCCGTCCGAATCCGTCTGGAATATGAAGTCTGCATTGCTTTCTATTGCATACTGATATCCGAAATATATCGTCGCCCCGTGTCCGGAATTCTCTCTTGTTATGACTTCCAGAAACTCCTTTTTGGCTACTTCCCTTTTGACAAGTTCAAGTGTATTGTCTTTGCTTCCGTCATCAAGTATAACAAGCCTTGAATTGCCGTCGGCATTATGCCTTAAGATGATCGGATACCATTGTTTTATTATTTCGCCTATGTTCTCCGCTTCATTGTAAGCGGGTATGATTATATATAATGAATCCATTCGGTGCTATTCCATTTTTCTAATTTTCTTATGTATCTGCCTTACCTTTTTCGGTGCCGTGGCAAGCAAAAGAAGATACAACTTATTCTTAGAGGTTAAATATCCGTTTGCAATTATATCGGCAATATTATCCCTTAAGTATTTTACCACTTTGACATAAAAAGCATTATCTTTATCCATCATTCCCACGGGAACATGCAAAAGATAATCAAGTCTCTGATACAGGGCAAATCTCTTGGCTTCGCTTCTAAGCTCCGGATAATTCTTAACCACAAGCTTCTCCGCGAAGTCCGCATTGTCCACTATATCCTTATATACCTGCCTGAATACTTCCTTATCTCCGCTTCTTGAATTGCTGCCTATCCTGTAGTACACATGATAAGCCTGCTTCGGAAGTATGACATATTCCTTGATATCAGGAAGCATATTGACTAAAAGATAGAAGTCTTCGTTAAGCTTTCCTTCCGGGAATTCTCTTCCTTCAAAAAGCTTCTTTGCCGTAAGTCTTGTACAGAAACTGCAATCGCCTTTATGAAGCAAAAGCTCTCTTAACTGCTCCTTAGATGTAATAACCTTCTCTTCACTTGGAGGAGTGCATACATCCGGCAGCCTGCTTCCGTCGGCCGCAATCTCATCTCTCGATATCTGTGCCATTAAAAGGTCATACTTACAAACAGCTTCCATCATAAGGCTTACGAAGTCTTCATCCACATAGTCATCGCTGTCGACAAAGCCTATGTAATCGCCGGTTGCGTTCTTAAGTCCAAAATTCCTTGCACTTGACGATCCGCCGTTTGTCTTATGAAACGCCTTGATTGTCTTACCCTCAGATTCTCCGCTTTTTTCGGTGTATTCTGCGACAAGTCTGTCAACAAGTTCTCCCGTTCCGTCATCGGAACCGTCATCGACAAGGATGAGCTCAAGCTTATCATAGGTCTGTGACATAACGGAACCGACACTCTTCCTTAAAAGCTCTTCCTCTATGTTATATATGGGTATTATGATCGTTACCGATGCTTTCTTATCCATATCTTTACTCATCCTATTCTCCGAGCTTTCCGCTTTTGAAAAAGTCGGGCTTGATTATGGGTGCCGCAGAGAAAGGTCCCTCGTCAGGCAACACAATATTATCCGACATATAGCCCTTATAAAAGTCCATAAGTCTTTCCGCAGCCTTCTCCGCATTCCACAGAGTCGATATCGTCTTATAAGCTTCCCTGCCGTATCTCTCTATAATCTCGGGCTCTTCAAAAAGCTTCTTAACCTGACACAAAAGGTCGTCATAGCTGTCTTCTTTATATATGAGTCCGTTCTGTTCATGCTTAATAAGATAAAGACTTACACCTGCTTCTTCACTTACTACTTCGGCGCAGCCGCCATTCATCGCTTCATTGACAACGGCTCCCCAACCCTCTAAGAAGTTGCTCGTAAAGATGTGGATATGACTTCTCTCCATTATGAATCTGACCTTATCAGGCGGCAAAAAACCTCTGAAAGTTATATAGTCTTCCACCATCAGATCTGCAGCCTCGGCCTTAAGACTTTCCTCCATCTCACCGGATCCGATCATCTCTATATGGAATCTGTAACCCGCCTTAACGAGGTCATCGGCAAGCCTTATCATATATTCCGGATGCTTAAGAGGCATGAACCTTCCGGCCCACACTATCTTAACTTCCTCATTCGTAAGAGTCGGAACGTTGCCCGGAAGTTCTTCCTTATGCTCTATATCAACACGCCTTATCCTGTCTTTGTTATTCCACAGGTCGTTCTCGTTATAGAAGTATCTTGTCCTGGGAAAATAGCCGAATCTGAACATTTTGCCCCTGTAGGCTTTGATAAGATTAAAGTCGGACGCCACATAGGCACCGTTGCACAAAAGATATACCGGCGCTTTCTTATATCTTACATGGTCGAAATACTTTCTTATAAGACCCTTGGGAGATATTGCCTTCCACTGGCCTTCTCTGTATAAGCGCTCACTTATGCGGATTATGAGCTGTCCCTTATCCGAATTATCTTTCCTGCATCTTCTGCGCCTTGAATCTTTAAGGCAGCGCTTAAGGGCATCCTTTATCAGGGACTCATCTTCCACCCAGCCTATCAAAAGGATATCTGCATCCATTATTGCCTTATATGCCCTGTCATGATCCTCATATGCCTCTATAACATAAGAAATCTTAGTCGGGTCCAAGTACCATCCCATATCTATGCGCTTCTGCTCCATGCGCATGGTCTGGATAAACTTAAAGTCGCATCCCTCAAGTTCGCACACCGCTTCACAGAAAGGCATCTGGTGGTGGTTTATGTAGTTGGAGACCATGGTTATCTTAACTGAGTTCTTCATATATCTCCAATAATCTGTCTGAGTTTTTCTCAGGATTATGAGTCGCAGAAGCACGGTTCATAGCCGCTGCTCCAAGCTCCGTTGCATATCCGTCATCGGACCATATTTTATCTATAAGGTCAGGAACCATATCCGGATTATCAAAAAGCAGACCCTCCGTCCGGTCTTCTATCATCGAAGGTATACCGCCTGTCTTAGCCGCAATTACCGGAACCGCCAACATCATGGCTTCACCCATCGAATTGGGCGAATTCTCTATCGAGCTTGCACAGATGTATGTATGGCATGAAAGATATCTCTTCTTCATCTGGCCCGCATCCAAAGGTCCGGTGAATTCCACTGCGTCTGCAAGGTTGCCTTCCGCAATGAGTCTTCTTAAATATCTTCCGTAGCTGCTTAACTTAAGTTTGTTCTTTATACCGTCAGTCCTTGTAAGGTCCGATCCCGCTATGACAAGTCTTGCATCAGGATATCTTTCACGTATCCCGGGCATCACCTTAAGAATGTTGTGCAACCCTTTAAGAGGATAGTCGCCCTGGCTCATGAATATGACATGTCTGTCACATGATGTCACATCCCATGTGCCAAAGTAGAATTCACTTCTTAAAGTCTCATTAAGCAAATGATATGTTGCAGAGGGATTGTGCTTATGGCTCCATTCTCTGTCAAAGTCCGTTCTGCCGATTATGTCCGTTGCATAAGTGATCGCCTCAAGTTCATACTCTCCGCGCTTTGCAAACTTCTGTCTCTGCTTATCTATATTGTCATTCCTAATTATGTCTCTGAAAGTCTCTGCCTTAATCACATCTTCCGGAACTCCGTCCGCATATCTTAAAGCACATTCGGATATCACTCCCTGGATTCCTATGATAAGTTTAACAGCACTTCCGTTATTCCTAAATCTGTTAACAACTCTGCCCGCTGCAAGCGTATGTCCGTATTCCGTTCCGAATACATGGACTATATCGGGCTCATAATTCTTTATTATGCCCTCAAAGCTTAACTCTTCTTTTGCATCGTAATTCTCCGGACGAACGGTATCCTCATAAAATTCATATACGGAAAGGCTGCTGCCGTTGCCGAGGATTGCCTTATTACAAAGATAAGTACCTGAAAGCTCCGGCTTGTCTGAGGCAGGGCATGCCAATGCAAGACTGAAATTTTCTTCAGCCCCGTCATCTTTTAACAATCCGTTTTCTTCAAGTCTTCCGAGTGCCCCGTCTATCCAGCCTTCCTTGTTGCTCTTTACTTTGCCAAGAACTGCCGCCACTCTGCGGGGTACGGAATTGCATACCCACAATATCCTCATATGTCTTTACCGAGCCTATCTCTTTAGAGAATAGATGCCGCTCTTAATTCCGTTATACATTTTTGAAAATCTCGGGTCTTCAGCCATCTTGGTCCGAAGTCCCGCTCCGGATAACTTAAGCATGAGTCTGTATTTCTTAGCCTTGTCACCCATATATTCTGTCGTTATCTTATTATGCTCCTTTTCGGATATCCTCTTACTGTCTCTTGTCTCCGAATATCCGCCGCCTTCGTAGTCGGATACGATTACATTGACGTATTTTGTTATCGCATCCTTCTTATATACGCAATATAAGAAGTGTTCATAATCCGCTCTTACCTTATAAGCGATATCATATGCTCTGTCTTTAAAAAGCGATACATCATAGATGCATACCTGATGACAGGGTACATTACGATACAGGGAAAACTCATTAAGCTTGGGCGATGATGACACAACACTTTCTGTCTTTAGGTTGTACTGATCTCCGTAGAATATAACCGGCCTGTCAATATCCTCCGGCTGACCCCCTGCATACTCTTCCGCAGCATCTGCTATTCTTCCCAGTACCTGTCTGTCATGGAATACATCACCGCAGTTAAGAAACATCACATAACTTCTGCCTGATACCGGCGCAGTTATACCGGAATTTGACTGTTCGGCCGTGATACGCGAAAGAGCAAGGTTCATTCCGTCGTAGATGCCTCTGTCTTTTTCCACGAATATATGGGTTCTGTCCTTCGCAATATCCGAATCGAAGAATCCGCCTTCCCTAAGGGAACTTAAGCTTTGATCGTCGGACTCGCTGTCTTCGATCACAACCTCATAATCCCTGTAGTCCTGTCTGTATATGCTCTCAAGCGTCTTCTTAAGCTTCTCTCCGGGATTAAAGCTAACAACAACTATATAAAAATGTATTCCGCTCACGGAATTTGTAATGCTCATAACACCCTCCGATCCGCCTAGAATGTATCCGTCTGATTGAGCCAGTATCTGTCATGGAACAAAAAGCTCTTATAAGGCAGTACCCTGACTCCGACTCTGTCTGCCGTATATAGGAAGAACATAAAGTACAGAGCGCAGAGAACGACAACTGCTGCCGTAAGTTGCTTCCTTCTGTCGTTATCCTTAACCGAACAGATGATATTGGGTACAAGCAGTATCTGCGATGTGATCAGATAATAACCGAACCTTGTCACAAGCGGTACAAAGTAACATCCTAAATACAGCGCGATAGCCATAAAGCACATATGGAAATACATCTTGTTATCACGCCTTTTTTCTACCGCATCTTTGTAAAAAATAAGGCATATGAAAAGTATGGCGACACATCCGGCAATCGCGGGAAGATTCTCCGTGATGCTGTGCTTCTCATTAATGTAGACCGTATCCTTATATGACGGATAAACCTTTATCGCAAGTTCCAGTATCTTATTCTTAAATACGGGCAGGACAACGGCAATCGCGCAGACTGCGATATACATCCACTTGGCCCAGGGAAGGGCAGCTATAAGATATAAGGGTATTACCACGATAACACTCTTATGGAAAGTCGCCGCAAACAAGATAAGCAGGATAAACTTTATTGCATTTTCTTTTGTTATGTTAACTACATATCTCAGGGCATAAGTTGCAACAGCCAGTGCAAAATAATATCTGACCGTATTGAAGGTCCTGAAATATATGCCCATTGTCATGAACATCAGAATGCTTAGGAAAAAGCTGTTACTCTGGTCTTTGAATACTTTAAGGAATACGCCGACGATTGCAGCGGCAAAGACTGCGAACATAAGCAGATAGTCCTCTTTGCCTGAGAGGGTATAGAGTATTCTCACCACAAGATTATAGCCGGGCTCGGTCACAACATATCCTCTTTGAAATATCTCATGACAGGTAACGACGTATGTTCCGTAGTCATTGCCGACTTCTATTCTGAGTGCCGCAAGCAAAAAGAGTATTACAAAAACAGCAGCCGTTGCCACAGCATTGACCGCCTGCTGTCTGTTAACCCCCAAAGGATAAGATCCGTTATAAGGCCTGTTAATAACACAAGTCTCTTTAACCTGGAATGCCAGGATCAAAACAATGGCCGTTACGGCTACATATAAAAGCATGGCTAACTGTCCAAAGCCTCCTTTATACCCTTCTTCATAAGGGCATATGCCTCTTTAAATGTCTTCTCGGTAAGCATTACACTCTTGTGCTTATATAAGAATCTGTATGCCATCGCCTTGGCAAGTCTGCCGTAGAGATATTTATACAGTACGCCTCTGTCATAGAAAAACTTGTCGTTATATCCGTTAAACCAGGTGCTCGGTCTTTTGACCTCACGTCCCAGTAATACGGGAAGGGCATAAATCTTCAGTCCCTTTCTTAAACACTCATCAATAAAGAGGCTGTCCTCTCCGTTGGAATATCTGGCGCCGCCGCCGAAAAGCAGATTGAATGTGACATTCGCTTTGTGAATGCTCTCTCTTCTGCACGAAAAGCTGTAGGTCGGGTATCTGCCGCAGTTCCATCTGTGAACCCTTGAAGGTACTGTTGTATGATAAGTGGCTCTGTCGGCTTCAACGTCTATGTTAAAAAGCAACATATCGGCATCAGGATATTCTTCATAAGCCTTAATGATCTTATCCGCATATCCCTCTTCGTATACTATGTCCTCATCGGAAAAAAGAATGATATCCGCCGTGGCGCGCATAAGCGCATTGTTACGACTTAAACCCACGCCGCGCTCATTAAAGCTATAGCACCTTATATTATGACCCTTATAATCATATTCCGCATAGGAATTCTCATCACACTGGTTGATAACGATGGAATCCGTCTGAAGATTCATCTTATCGGCAGCTTCCGAAATATTAAGTTGTACTCCCGATACAAGTGTCTGAATTGTCATAATATCTATCTGTTAAATATTGCTCCCTTTACGGCTATATCCTGCTTCTTAAGAGTATAGATGACCTTATCCGTCATCTCACCCTTATCCTTGCCTTCCCTTACATCAAGGATCACACCCTTTGATGCGCGCATAGAATCGAATGTATCAACGTTAAAATCAAAATCGGAAATCTTAAGCGTCGTATATCCTTCAGTTGTACCCAGGATATGTGATATATTGACCTCTGCCTCTTTTGTACCCAAGATTCCGAAATACGGAATATCGGGATAACGGCTCACCCAGTCTCTCTCGGAATAGAATCCGTCATCAATCAGATAATATAAAAGCAATCCGAATACGCTTAAGACACATCCTATGATCGCACCAAGCAATGCTGCGTTGGCATCCCTTGTGTAGGCGTCATAGACAACCATATCCGCATCGGTCCATACTTCTATCTTGGATATCATGTCTATCTCGGTTGCAAAGTGAGGCAGAGCCTCCTTATAGGCATCCGAGATCTTCTTAACCAGATCCTTATCTGTGCCCGTAACAATCACCGTCAACAGACGGTAATCTCCCAGAATCTCACCCGTAACCGAATCAAGAATCTGCTGCTTTGATACATCCGGTAAAAGTGTAAGCGCATAGTTAACCACCGGATCGTCCCTTAAAATTCCGTCCCAGGTATAGGCGTTGTAATAGTCCACGCCGTTGGGATATTCCTCGTAATTAAGGGTGATATAGTAATCATTGCTTATCCTGTATACGGTATTCCCGCTCTTAACATTGCTGTATATTACATATGTCAGAATACCAATAATAGCACCGACTGCTATCGCTGCTATTACTATCCAGATCTTCTTTATGAACTGTCTGCAGATCCTTTTTAGGTCTACTCCCTGTGCTCCCGGATTGTAAGTTGACATAACTCCTCCTTACCGTTTCTTTGACGCCGTAACCTGATCGTCTCCGACACCCTCTGTTGCCTCGGGTGAGAAGAGTATCTTAAGTGTAAGCATCATAAGCTTAAGATCCAGCCACACGCTGTAATTCTCTATATAACTTAAGTCAAGCTTAAGCTTGTCATAAGGCGTGGTATTGTACTTACCGTACACCTGCGCATAACCTGCAAGTCCTGCCTTGACTCTCATTCTGAATGCAAACTCAGGCATATCTTCCATGTACTGCCTGATAATCTCAGGCCTTTCGGGTCTCGGTCCGATGAATGACATATCACCTTTTATAATATTAAAAAGCTGAGGCAGCTCATCTATTCTGACCGCTCGTATAAAGCGTCCGATCGGGGTTATCCTTGAGTCGTGCTTACCGGCAAGTCTTGCCACTCCGTCCTTTTCCGCATCGACTATCATGGATCTGAACTTCATGATCTTAAACTCTCTGCCGCCCTCGGTACATCTTATCTGCTTATATAACACCGGGCCTCTGTCATAACACTTGATGGCAATAGCCGTGATAAGCATAATCGGTGAGGTAATGACCGCAAGCAAAAGCGAGCAGACTATATCAATAAGTCTCTTGGCAAAGCGCTGCTCAACCTTAAGATTGTATTCTCTTGTTAAGAATATCGGTGTATCGAAAAGGTGTAACGGATCCGAACCCTTGATGATTACATCCGATATCTTCGGCATCATGTACACTCTTATGTTCCTTGCATACATGTACTTAAGGAATCTGTTGCGCGTCTGTGCCGGTACGTCCCAAAGCACAACTCCGTCATATTCTGAACTTATCATCTCTTCATTAAGCTCATCTTCGGGCTCACCCATGTACATAAGCTTAACGATTCTGTACTTATCCTTACGGGTTGCGAACTTCTCCTGTATGTCATCCGTCGGATGGTCACCGTATATCAAAAGCAAATTGCGAGGCGGGAAAAACAGTCTGTACAGTTGTCCTCCCAGAAATACCCATACGCCGGCAAAAGCAACCTGAATGAGCGTCATGTAAAACATTACATCACCCTTAAAGAGTCTTATCTCCATAAGTGATATCTGCAGGTAACTTACTATATCCACTATGACTATCGCGAAAATATCGGAGAAGAATACGTCCCACGGCTTAAGATAACCTATCTTAAGTCCTCCGAAAGTGCTCGAGAAAAAGAAGATGAGCACGAAATAGACGAAGATCATAAGGAGATGACCTTTAAAATACAACTTCACATGCCATACCAGTCTTCCGTGGATGACATTCATCCAGACATAGGCATATATAGCCGTAAGGAAAGCCACTCCCAACAAACTCCAAAATAATATGATTGTACGCTTTACTGTCTCTTTAACACTCATTATTATCCGATCAAATCCTTCTTATCGTTGCGCGAAATGCCCAACCGATAAAATACGGGATACTCTTAAATACTCCCATCCCCTCGTTGTCTCTGTATAATCCCCAGATCCTCTTAACGGCCAAAAGCTTATTGCTTGAAAGCGATCTTGCCGGCCTTCTGTATATCGTAAGGACCTCATCAAGACCCGTAGCCGTAACTCCGTCTCTTAGTATATTCCACCACGTAGCCGTATCCTCACTTGCTATATACGGCATGTATAACCTGCTCTTATCAATCTTCTGCGTATCAAACATGACGGTGCTTGTAAAAATCACTGTCCTTGAAAGCGCCTGTCTGTACGTAAGCTCCCTTGGAGCATGTACTATCCTGCCTGTTCCCTTAGCCTGCTCATCACCGAATTCATAGGATGTAAAACAGAATGCCGCACCCGTCTTATCCATGTAGTCAAGCTGGGTAGAAAGCTTATTCTTACTCCATACATCATCCGCATCAAGAAAAGCTATATATCTTCCCCCGGCAGCATCAAGTCCTATGTTACGGGCACCGGCCGCCTTGTTCTTATTATCATCCGCAAGGATAATCCTGACACGACTGTCACAGTCTGCAGACGAAGCATATTCCGCAAGCTTCTCCCTTGTTCCGTCCGTCGAACCGTCCTCAACAAGTATCCATTCCCAGTCGGTACAGTCCTGTGCAAACATCATCGCAAAGGTCTCATCTATAAAGGCTATTGCATTATATACAGGCGTGATGACCGATATCATTACAGTTCTTCCTTCACAAGATACTTGGGTCTGTTCTTAACCTCAAGATACGTCTTGCTTAAATACTGTCCGAGTATACCCAGACATAAAAGCTGGACTCCGCTTACAAGCGAGATGATGCAGACCATTGACTGCCAGCCGCTTGTGGGATCCGTCCAGAAAAGCGAACGTACCAGAATAAATATTATAAGCACAAATGCCAAAAGGCAGAATAAAACACCCAGACATGAGGCTATCGCCAAAGGAGCCGTCGAAAAAGCGATTATGCCTTCCAAAGAGTATAAGAAAAGTCCCCAGAAGCTCCACTTCGTCTCGCCCTTGGCTCTCTCAACATTCTCAAACTCAACCCACTTCGTCTTAAAGCCTACCCATCCGAATATGCCCTTGCTGAAGCGGTTATACTCACCAAGCGAAAGTATAGCATCCACAACCTGTCTGGTCATTAACCTGTAATCCCTGGCTCCGTCCACTATGTCCGTGTTGCTGAACTTATTCATAAGCTTATAGAAGCGCCTTGCAAAGAAGCTCCTTATAGGAGGTTCTCCCTTACGGTTGACTCTTCTTGTGGCTACCGAATCATAGCCCTCCTCGATATACGAAAACATCTCAGGCAGCAATGACGGCGGGTCCTGAAGATCCGCATCAAGCATCACGGCATAATCGCCCTTTGCCTTCTTAAAGCCGGCATATATCGCAGATTCCTTACCGAAGTTACGGGAAAAAGAGATAAGCTTGACTCTCTCATCACTCTCTCTTAACTTCTTAACCTCACGGACTGTATTATCCGTCGAACCGTCATCCACATAGATAATCTCTATATCCAGATCCTTTTCTTTAAAGAACTCGTTATTCTTAAGCAGTTCCGAATAAAACAGTGCTATATTCTCTTCTTCGTTGTAACAAGGAACAATCACACTAAGCAGCATCAGCTAATACTCCTGTATACTATATAATCCGGTGTGGTAAGCGCTTCCCGATATACTCCGGTATAGCTCTTCGCACCCTCAAAGTTCTTAACCACTATTATATCACATCCCCTGGTTTTAGCCACCTTCGCTATCTCATCCAGGTATATCTCGGGAGCCCACATCATCCTCTGTATATCAAAGATCTCATAGTCATATCCGTCGATGATACCGAGGTCACTGTCAGCATGAAGCAGATCATGACCGTATAAAAGCGGAACCGAATCTCCGTATGATGAAATAAACGAAAGCAGGGAATCATCGGCTAAGGCCATACTCTTTGTGTTGGTCTCAAGATACTCAACCACTTCCTTTTTCCCTGCATCGTAGTAATTGGTCTGCGTGCGCGTATTACCCTCAAAGGCACCCATAAAATTTCCGCATATCGACACATACAAAAACAGCAGTATCGCCACAATTCTCTGTGTCTTGGCGGATTTGATGATATACAGAAGTTCAACAATACCGTACGGGATATACAAGAGTATCGGTATAAGTCCCGCCAGCGGACTGTAATTCTTAAGCACCGGGAAGATCAACGAAAGAATCCATACCGTCACGGGATTGCAAACAACACCGAGCAAAAGGAGTGTCGGATACACAAAGTGGAACCTGTCCCTCTCTCTGTTGGTACAGTAAAGAATGACTATGCTCAAGGCAAAAAGCAGCATATACGCGCCCTCTGTCTTGCTGTTCTGGAAAAATGTATACATTGTGCCTGCTATCGAACCCATATCATTCTCCCACTATCAGCGTCCTGTCTTCAGGGGCTGCACCCTTACGACCGATTATGATACAACAGATAAATGCTATACCTCCGGTTATGCAGATAAGCAGCGCACCCTTGGCCACACCGGTGATAAACACCGATGAAAAGAACACAAGAAACAGCTTAAGCGAATCAATGATCTTAAGCCTTCTCTCTCTGTAACCGGACATTATTAAGAAAAGCACATACGGAAGCATGACTGCGGCGACAATCGTGTCACCTGCATATCCGTTCCATAAAAGCTTTCCGCCAATCGCATAATTAAAGTAATCTCCGCTTAAAAGCAACGCACCCAAAAAGATGCCGAACATATACAATCTCTCCCTGAACCTGATGATCGGGATGATGAACAGTACACATGAAAAATACGTGCATATCACGGTCTGTATGGTGCAGATTACATACAAAAGCAGAATCGGATCCATCTTAAACACCGCACATGTGCAGGCGTAATAGATCGGAAGCGTAATAACCTTCCTTGAGTTGATAATTCCGTATACGTACGGCCTTGAAGTGATGGGGTTGTAAGCATTGACCGTACCCGTGGCAAGCGTGGTCTTAACGGTCGGAAGCATAAAGTCTTCTCTGACATATCCTATCGTGCCGACAACTCTTATGCATACCAGGATCCCTATTAAGAACATCAGTGATATCAGTATCCACTCCCTCTTCGTAAGCTTCTGCCTGTATCTCTCTTCACGCCCTCTTTTTTTATTCAGGATAATGTTGATTATGACTGTAACCGCAAAAACGGCCGCAACTGCAATTATCATACCCACATAGCAGTCGCACAATCCGGCAAACGCCAGTCCCATAAAGGAATCTGCCGTCACAAATACGGCTCCCTGTATCAAAAAAAGGAAAAAGAAACCTGTCAGATATGTCTCAATCTGACCGATTTCTCTTCTGAGTGTAACTGTCTTAAGTATATATCCCGCCATATAAGGTAGGGCCAAAACAACTATAAGCCCCGGGATGTTCATCATATCAAATGATATCATACATGATCTCCGGCTTAGACTCTGGCAGAATCTATATTATCTCTGAACCATTCGTAAGCCAATCTTACTCCCTCTTCAAGTTCCACCTTATGTGTCCATCCGAGTTCGTGAAGCTTTGATACATCCGTAAGCTTTCTCGGTGTTCCGTCGGGCATATCGCTGTTCCAGACAATCTCGCCCTCGTAGCCTACCGTCTTTTTCACAAGTTCCGCAAGGCCTTTAATCGTAATCTCCTTGCCTGTTCCTATATTCACATGGGTAATACCCTGATAGTTCTCAAGTAAGTATACACATGCATCAGCCATGTCATCAGAATAGAGGAACTCCCTTAAAGGTGTTCCGCTTCCCCAAAGTTCAACAGTCGGCGCACCGCTTACCTTGGCCTCATGGAACTTCCTGATCATTGCAGGCATAACGTGACTTCCCGACAGTTCGTAATTATCATACGGACCGTAGAGATTCGTGGGCATGCAACTGATGAAATCATCACCGTACTGCTGCTTAAAGTAACTGCACATCTTAAGACCCGAGATCTTGGCTATGGCATAAGCCTCGTTCGTGATCTCCAAGGGACCCGTAAGCAGGGCATCTTCAGGGATGGGCTGGGGTGCCATCTTGGGATAAATACATGTGCTTCCAAGGAACAAAAGCTTCTTGACCTTAAAGTCATGACAGCACTTGATTACATTGCACTGAATCTGCATATTCTGGTATGCGAATTCGGCAGGCTCGCTCTGATTGGCATTGATACCGCCTACCTTCGCTGCCGCAAGTACCACCACATCAGGCTTCTCGGCCTCAAAAAACTCTCTTACCGAACGCTGATCTGTAAGATCAAGCTCCGCATGTGTCCTTCCGATTATATTGTCATAGCCGCTTCTTTTAAGCGAACGTACTATTGCGCTTCCGACAAGTCCTCTGTGACCTGCCACATATATCTTATCGCCTTTTGTAAGATTTGCCATTTTGCTCCTTCTTCCTGTGGTGATTTTTCGGTAAATAACCAAGTAATATAATACCACAAAAACGTCTTAATTGATATGGTAAAAGCCGTCTGAAAGCTCCTCTCCCCTAAGCCCGAAATCATGTCTTTCCTCAACGGTTGAAGGGAACTTGTAATACCCTATCTGACCCGCATCTTCTGCGACGTAGAAATCTATTCCGCCGACCTTATAGGCAAAGGCGTCACCGTCGATGTAATCCTGTTGGTTGACATAATATTCCATGCCTGCGGTTCTGATGATATCTCCGACCAGACCTTTTGCCTTTAAAAGCGAGATTCCTGTAAGTATTACAATAAATACCGGCACATATACTTTTCTGTCTTTAAATGCAAAGCCTATGACCATAAGTGGAATCATAATTATATATACATAGCCGTATCTGATAAGCGGTGCCTTCACAAACCATGTAACGGCTCCAATGCAGAGAACCGTCGCAAGTGCAAAAAACTGCGAATTATCCGTATCTTTCTTACGTAAGATACAGGCGGTCGCCATGACTATAATGATAACTGCGGATATGAGTGTTGCTAAAAGCCATGCTTTTTCCATAAAAGACAGACCGTTAAGATACCCGGGGATCCAGTTAAAAGCCGTAACGCTGTCCCATTCTTCGGCTCTTGTGATTCCGCGTCCCCACATGCCTATCTCTCTTGCATCATACCGGGCCATTCCCTTGGGAACCTGCCAATCGGGCGAACCGAATCCTATAAAGGTTGCGGGATAAAGTATCCATCCGGATATGATATGCCCGCGGATAAAATACGGAACCGATATCACAAGACCACTTATAAGACAGGTTAATATGCTTTTGATATTCTTATTTCGAATCCATTTTATCCCCGGAATAAGAGCTAAAAGTACAAGAGGCGCAAGGCTTAACTTGATCGTAACCGCATATACCAAGAGTATGCACAGTATGCCCTGAACGGGACTTATATCGGTTGACATAACTTCATCATCTCCAATACGGAGCAGATCAAGCCAGATGATGATCA
>JAEEGJ010007794.1_pt1 | contig 30179 bp, 23 predicted proteins | sample 8958761 | NCBI WGS metagenome assembly JAEEGJ01 (sample SAMN16246546, study PRJNA631951) | gut metagenome | biome: gut microbiome; feature: rumen; material: RS-attached | host: Bos | place: Iran: Karaj | collected 2018-10
TCGCTCCTGGCAAACGTTGCTGACGTGAAGTCTCTGGTTATTCACCCGGCTTCTACGACACACTCCCAGCTGTCTGAGGAAGAACTTCTGAATGCAGGCATCAAGCCGACCACGATCCGTCTTTCCATCGGTACAGAGCACATCGACGATATCATCGCGGATCTTGAGAGTGCTTTTGCCAAGGTATAAGAGTAAAATAACAAACATAAATAAGTGAGATGAAAGTCCCGGAAGGATTCTCCGGGCGAACATAAACGAAGGAAGGACCGTTATTATGGCAAACATTTACACATCCGCAGACCAGCTGATCGGAAAAACACCGATCCTGGAACTGACACATCTTGAAAAGTCCACCGGCGCAGTTGCAAAGGTATTCGCAAAACTGGAGTACTTTAATCCGGGCGGATCCGTGAAGGACCGTATCGCAAAGGCGATGCTCGATGACGCAGAGGCAAAGGGTATCCTGAAGCCAACGACAACGATCATCGAGCCGACATCCGGTAATACTGGTATCGGACTGGCAGCAGTGGCTACTGCTCGTGGATACAGATCTATCATCGTAATGCCGGACACCATGTCCGTCGAAAGAAGAAAGCTCATGAAGGCTTACGGCGCAGAACTCGTTCTTTCTGAAGGCGCGAAGGGCATGAAGGGTGCGATCGCAAAAGCAGAAGAGCTTCATCAGGAGATAGAGGACAGCCTGATCCCGTCCCAGTTTACCAACCCGGCGAACCCGAAGATCCATAAGGAGACCACGGGTCCGGAGATCTGGGAAGATCTCGACGGTAAAGTTGATATCTTCGTCGCAGGTGTAGGAACAGGCGGAACGATCACAGGTACAGGTGCTTTTCTTAAGGAAAAGAATCCGGGCGTGAAGATCGTAGCTGTTGAGCCGAAGGATTCTCCGGTACTTTCCGAAGGCCGTTCCGGCGCTCATAAGATCCAGGGTATCGGCGCAGGATTCGTTCCGGAGACACTCGACACGAGCATCTATGACGAAGTATTCCCGGTCTCAAATGAAGATGCATTTGACATCGGAAGAAAGATCGGAAGACAGGAAGGCGTGCTCGTCGGCATCTCTTCCGGAGCGGCTGCATTTGCAGCACTTGAGCTGGCGAAGCGTCCGGAGAATGCAGGAAAGAACATCGTCGTTCTTCTCCCGGACTCCGGTGACAGATATCTCTCTACCGCACTGTATGAGGAGTAAGTCTTTCGCCTTTCACATATATAATTGCATATAGTAAACACAAAACCGGCAGAATAATTTTTCATGATTCTTCTGCCGGTTTGCTGTTTATTATCCGCTTTCAAGTGACAGATTCTTTATTCCATAGGGATGATTTTTCATTTTTTGTCCTATATACTGAATTTGGGGTTGTAAAACAAGGAATTAGGAAGCGGAGGTAAGCTTTATGAAAAAGCGTATTATTTCAATTCTTCTCGTGACAGCAATGATCCTTTCCGTCGGATGCAAAGAGAAAGAAAAAGAGGAAAGTTCTGAATCATCGGAAAGTACCACGGAAAGCACGACAGAGAAGACCGAATCGGTAACGGAGTCGGAAACGACTCCAAGTACTACAGAAGAACCGGAGACGGATCCGGATTCTTTTTCCTTTACGAAAGCTAATTATCCGGTGATCGACGGATCGACTTCCACGAAGCCGATGGCGACGGCGATCACATCGGTACTCCTGGGAATCCCGAGAGAAGAAGCTGATAGTATGCTTGAATTCCATAAGACAACCCGCTCCTTCTCCTATCTTATGGACAGGGAAGCGAAGCTCCTGATCTGCGCAGAACCGGCGCAATCCGTCTTTGATGAGATGAAAGAACGGAAATTCGAATACGAGATGGAAGCTTTCTCCGCGGAAGCGCTGGTATTTGTCGTCAACGCGAGTAATCCGGTCGAGTCATTAACTACCGAGCAGATCCAGAAGATCTATACAGGTGAGATCAAAAACTGGAAAGAAGTCGGCGGAGAAGATAAAGAGATCGTTGCGGTGCAGAGAAATAAGACGGCCGGGTCCCAGGTCATGATGGAGAACCTCGTCATGGGAGATCTTCAGATGATGACGGCGCCGGAAGAACTGATGCCGGGCGATATGGGCGGTCTGATCAACGTAGTGAAATCCTACGATAACTCTGCCGGAGCGATCGGCTATACTCCATACTATTATGCGACGAAAATGAAGATGGCGGACGGACTGAAGATCCTGAAGGTCGATGGCGTCATGCCGGAAAAGACGACGATCGCGAAAGGTGAGTATCCGTTCCGCACTTCCTACTTTGCGGTCATCCCGAAGGATACGGCAGAAGATGCACCCGCACGCATTCTTTTTAACTGGATCTTAAGTGAAGACGGCCAGAGACTTGCAGAGATGGAAGGGTATGTGCCGGCAGCATCCGCTTCTGTTGCGAAGAATAAGGTGAAGGTACATGTTAACTGGGCTTCGTATCAGCCGGCAGAAGTGCCGGATCCTGTTTATACCCGCTTAAAGGATGAACTGATCACTGATTTTATTCCGTCTTCCGATTATGGAAGGATCTACCCGTTTGTCGGTTCCGTGAAAGTAGCGCAATGGGAATCCAGCAGTTCCATGAAAGGATTCTTCGATGCTTCCGGAAGGATCGTATGTGATGCGGTGTATGACCATATCTACCAGATCAGTGAAAAACTATATCTGGTAGCTCACTATCGAACGGATGCTTCGGGATATCCGGAAGAAAAACTCGGTTTCGTAAGTACCGATGGAAAATATTATACAGGCGTAAAGTACTACAGTTATATCAGTTTGGGAAACGACAAGTATCTGCTTGCTGAAAAGACTTCTGACGGTTTTAAAGTGTATCCGTTCGATGCCGCTTCCGGAAAGACCGGGGATCCGGCTTCATATAAAATGGATTTCACTCTAGAAGGGTATTACCCGGATATGCCTATACAGCGTATAGTCAAAGATCGTGTTCTTGTTTTTGCCGACACTGAAACAGGAAACTGTGCGCTGGCGGTCGATGGGACTACCGGAAAGCCGATCCCGCTTCCTGACGGGGTCAATCTTATGGATAATATAGGAAACATTTTCTCTGGATATGAGGAGAATGGTGATGCTATTACTTCCCATTATTATGACTATTTGGGGAAAGAGATCAAATTTGATAAAGTTGAGTATATATCTGAACTGGACAGCAATACGCTCCTTATGAAGTGGCGGGATATGAATGCTGCCGGATGGAATCTTACTGATGCGGACGGGAATATTGTCGCATCTTTGGAAGATAAGGAAAAAGCAGTACTGGATTTCTTTGAGAGAGACGGACAGTTTATAGCTAAAAAGAAAAACAGTGTTGAGATCTATGATATGCAAATGAAACTGATCAGCACTGCTTCGCTCGATCATGCAGATGAATATCAGATCGTCAATGGACTATACAACTATTATACAGGGAACTTTTCTTTAGGATCGGATAAAGATCTTATCGTATTTAGACAGGACATCGGGAAGACATGTTTAGTAAATACAGCTTCCGGAAAGAAAGTGGAAGTTGCTGGTACATATGATGCGACGATGGTTCCCGGTTATGTTATTCTAAACTCTTTCGGAAATGATGATTATTCTTGGAAGATCTTGAATAACAAGGATCTGAGCATACTGACGGAAGGAAAAGGGTATGCACATATCTGTAAAGATGAAATCACCCAAGAGTACTATCTGTCCGTAGGCGACGAATGGGATACGAAAAACGCTTCCATTATATCAATCTCGACAGGAAAGACTGTTGTAGAGGATCTTTCTAATCCCAGAGGAGATTACCTCTGGGTCGATGGCATCTATGACGGAAAAGTACTGTATCATACGACATGGAAGCTCTTTTCGTATTCAGACGGAACTTGTTCCAGTACGACAATGACCGATCGCGATGGAAAAGTACTTTTCCTGTATAACACCGTGCATCTTCCGGAAGATTGATCAGGATATTCTTTTCTCCCAAAAAAAACGATGCTTTGGATAGTCTAATAGTTAGGCACAAGGAATCAGGATGTGGAGGTAAGATTTATGAAAAAGCGTGTTATTTCAGTTCTTCTCGTGACGGCGATGATCCTTTCTGGCGGATGCAAGAAGAAAGAAACAGAGAAAAGCTCTGAATCGACGGAAAGCACCACGGAAAGCACGACAGAGAAGACCGAATCGGTAACGGAGTCGGAAACGGCGCCCTCGGTGACGGATACAGAGCCCGAGGAGTTTGCGTTTGACAAGACGAATATTCCCGGAATTCAGTTCTGCTATTCGACCGCGTCGATGGCGATATCCGCATATTCCGTGCTGCTTGATATTTCACGGCACGAAGCTTCGGAACTGATTTTGGATAAGGGTTTTAATGCCACTTACGATTATGGAGAATCAGGCGTTGCTCTGCTTCCTGCGATCTGCCTCGATGATTCTTTCGAGACGGAAACATTTGCATATGACGCGCTGGTGTTCATCGTGAATAAGGATAATCCCATAAGTTCTATCTCGAAGGAGGATCTTCAGAAGATCTACAAAGGGGAGATCACGAACTGGAAAGAAATCGGAGGCAATGACCAGAAGATCGCTGCTTTTGAAGAAGGTAAAGAAGATACGGCTGCAAGACTTGTGGAGACGATGGTGACATCCGGAGAGACAGCTGTTGATTCGCCATACATTAGAGTTCCCGGTGATGATTATGCGGTCTGGACGGCACGATGCTCATACGACAATTCCGAAAATGCAATCGGGTATATCCAGTATTCGAGTCTGACCGGATCTTCCATGGAAAATGAGGTAAAGATCCTTAAGATCGATGATATCGAGCCCTCGAATGAGATGATCAGATCCGGAGAATATCCTTTCCGCGTCCCGCTGGATGCTGCGATCAATAAAGATCTGCCGTCTTCGGATCCTGCCTGGACACTCTTTCACTGGCTCACCGGTGAGGATGGAAGAAAACTTGCCGGGATGGCCGGATATATCGTTCCGGATACGGCACCTTCCGGGAAAACAGATGTTCCGGTAAGCGCGCAGTGGAGTGCTTTTCAAGAGATAACGAAAGAGCCTGAAGTCTTCACCCGGCTGAAAGAAGAGAGAATCACTGACTTTGTTCCTTCCTCTGATTATGGAGCGGTGATCCCGTTCCTGGGTGTGGATAATGAAACTAATTTTGTCGAAGGACAAAAGCTATATGGACTGATGGATCAAAACGGAAGGATCATATGCGATCCCGTTTTTGACGACGCATATTATCTCGAGGATGGAAGCCTCGTTGTCATAAAGAGAGTGGTAGGATCGTCGGGCGATCTTACGGATGTTCGTATCGGATTGATTTCTAAGGATGGGTCCCATTATACCGGCCTGATCTATGATAGCGGGTCCGTGTATAATATCAGGTCCAATGGGGAATTCTATAAGACTGAGAAAAACGGCATCACTTTATACAAGTATGATCCTTCCACGGGTCAGGTCGGATCCGGCAAATTCCTTAAAATGAGTGATATGGAAAAGATGTATTGCTTTGAGGGCATTAACAGTGACCGGTATATAAGGTGCGCCGACTACTTTGATGATAATTTTTCGCTTTTTGACGGCGAGACAGGTAAAGATATAGCGCCTTCCCTGGAGAGTAAATTCGACAGCTGGTCTATTTTGGGGAATTTCATTCTCGGACGTGAGAAGGATGCACCGGGAAAGAATACGAAAGCGATCTATTCTTTCGATGGAAAAGCACTATCCGATAATTGCTATCTTAATTCTAATAATCTGTGGGGCACCGACTACATGATGCTTGCGCGTACGGAATCGAAGGATCCTGGAATCACTGATGATCTGAGCCATTACGATTACTGGGATCTGGTCGACAAAGATGGAAAAGTCCTTACCACGATCGAGAATAAATCGCACGGTATTGAGGATATCCGGTGTGTGAATGAAACGCTGCTGGTAAAATATTCAAATGCAATCGAGCTATATGATTTTTCCGGGAAACTTCTAAAGACCGTGGATCATAAGTGGCCTGATTTGATCTGTACTCCGGAATTTCCGTCGGGAACTCATGATGATTGGCTTAAGCCCGAAAAAGTCCCGATGGTTGTTTATACTTCGTACAACGAAACGAAGCTGTACAATTTGGAAACCGGGGCAAGTGCTGAGTTTGGCGAGGAATACTATGTCGAGTACGCAGGTGAGAATCTTCTTCTTACAGGAAAGGACGCAGAGAATCTAAGGTGGAAATTGCTTGATGGATCGAATCTCACTCTGATCACTGAGGGCGAAAGCTTTATCGGAGTGAGCAAAGATTATGCAGATGGAAAATTCTATCTTGTCAGCACTTTGGGCGAGGGAGCATACGCATACGAATTACAGGTTTTCGACGCCGTAACAGGAGAAAAGATCCTTGAGAAGAAGGCAGATTCCATGAGAGGGTTTATCTGTCTTGAGAGGATCCATGCAGGAAAGGCCGTCTTCAATAAAATGCAGCTTGCCGGCTGCGAATGGTCGTATGTTTGTGATGAGGTCACAGTAGAGGATCTAAGTGGAAATGTTCTTCTTTCTTACCATACTCTGCCGGACCCGAAAAAATGATTTTTTACAGAATAACACGGTTGCCCTGGCAGGTAAGTAAGATTTCTTAAAGAGTATCGGAATTCTAAACGAAAAAGAGCTTTTTTGATAAAAGCTCTTTTTTTCGTGGTGTTCCTGTGAGAAAATGAGCGACAGTTAGTAACTGTTACATGTGGAGAAAATGTGTTACAGATACACGAATTAGCGTCAGCGTCATTATGAGCAAAGGAGCCGGGATCAATGTCGGAACAGAAGTTGAAAATCGCATATAGTGGGATCGAGGGATCTTTTGCCGCGATGGCAGTGGGAGGGATCTTCCCGGATGCGGAAAAAGTCTCCTGCCGCACATTTAAAGAAGCCTATGATTCCGTGGCAAAATCACTTGCTGACGCGGCTGTTCTTCCCATCGAGAACAGCTATGCCGGTGAAGTCGGTCAGGTCAGTGACCTGATGTTCCACGGCGGACTCGAAGTAATCGGCGTTTTCGAGCTTTCGATCTCGCAGTGCCTCCTGGGCGTCGAGGGAAGTTCGGTCGAGTCGATAAAGACAGTCATCTCGCATCCGCAGGCGCTCGAGCAGTGCGGTGAATATATCGCGCATCATGGATTTGAGACGATCCCGTATGAGAATACAGCTCGCGCCGCGAAGGAAGTTGCTGACCGTGCGGATGTAACCGTCGGCGCGATCGCAAGTTCTGAAACTGCCAAACTTTATGGCCTGAATCTTATCCAGTACGATATCAACGAGAGTTCCCAGAATGTCACGAGATTCGCTGTTTTTGCAAGAAAAGACGGCTCTTCGGCCGAGGACGGCGCACAGAAAGTCCGCCAGACACCGAAGAATACGATCATGATCTTTACGATCAGGGACTTTGCCGGCGCTCTGGCCCGTGCGATCTCGATCATCGGAAAACATAACTACAACATGCGTGTTATCAGAAGCCGTCCGGTCAAGGATGTGAACTGGCAGTACTATTTCTATACCGAGATCGAGGGCGTTCTGGATTCCGAAGAGGGATGGAGAATGCTCGAGCAGCTGAAGACGGCATGTGAGAAGATCAAGGTCATCGGGACATATAAGCCGGACGAAAGAATCGGAAAGTAACGTGACGAGTGCTTTTACCGGAGAAAAAGAGACATACGCATCGGCGTGAAGGTGCGGCCGGTTGGAAAGGATGAAGAACGAATGAATGCGGAATATGTAAAGAAACTGGCACTTCCGGAGGAAGTCAAAGAGATCTACCCGGTAACACCCGAGATGGATCAGGCCGTGGCAAAGACGAAAAGAGAAGTGGAACAGGTCATCGAAGGCTTTTCCGATAAGCTCATCCTGATCATCGGACCCTGCTCTGCTGACAATGAAGATTCCGTCATCGACTATATCTCACGACTCCGCCCGCTGCAGGAAAAAGTCGAAGATAAGATCATCATCGTTCCGCGTATCTATACCAATAAGCCGAGAACGACGGGAGAAGGCTATAAGGGCATGCTCCACCAGCCGAACCCAAATGAACGGTCGGACCTTTTCAAGGGGATCCTGGCGACCAGACACCTGCATATGAGAGCGATCGCCGAGACAGGTTTTGCCTGCGCCGATGAGATGCTCTACCCGGAGAACTACGCTTATCTTGATGACCTTCTTGCTTATGTAGCTGTCGGCGCAAGATCGGTCGAGGACCAGCAGCACAGACTGACCGCCAGTGCGATCGCATCTCCGGTCGGCATGAAGAATCCGACATCCGGAGACTATGCCGTTATGCTGAATGCGATCCTCGCTGCATCGCACCCGCATACCTTTATCTACAGAGGTTGGGAGATCGAGTCAAAGGGAAATCCGCATGCGCATGCGATCCTCCGCGGTTACACGAATAAACACGGTGAGGCCCAGCCGAACTACCACTTCGAGGATCTGATCCGCCTGAGTGAGCAGTACGAGGAGAAGAACCTTCCGAATCCGGCGGCGATCATCGATACGAATCATGCCAACTCGAATAAGAACCCGTTTGCCCAGCCGCGTATCATTAAGGAAGTGCTGAATTCCATGCGCCTTTCGCCGGAGGTCAGAAACCTCGTCAAGGGCTTCATGGTCGAGAGTTATATTGAGGACGGCTGTCAGAAAGTCGGCGGTGGCGTATATGGCAAGTCCATCACGGACCCTTGCCTCGGCTGGGAAAAGACCGAGAAGCTCGTCTTCGATATCGCGGAGATCATGAGCTGACCGGGAAACTTCTTCGATAGGCTATAATTTCAAAAAAGCGTTTTTTAGCCTATTTCCTTGGGGGTATATAGGGCGTTTTTTCGCATATAATCAACTTTTTGCCAATGTATCCTTCTCGAAAAGCACTGGTATATAGGATAGTAATGAGGAAAACCATGTTTTTATCCTATTTTCCGGTCGGAACAGTAGGCTATAAATGCAATTTTTACGATTTTAGCCTATCTGAAGTTGGGATATACCCCCGGGGGGTATACCTCCTCGCGGTTCAAACTAATAGAAACCGGTCAGCATTGAGAAAGGTGATTAAGGGGAATAAGAAGGTCAGCGGCTTGCCCACTTGACTTTACTAAACTTGAAGTGGTATCATGCAGAAAAACCGTCGAGGAAGAGTGAGTAAACTTTGAATCGGACCATACAGAGAGTTGCCGGTGGTGAGAGCGCAGCAGGAATGGTCAGAGTTGAATGGACTTCCGAGGGCAAGGGGAAAGTTCTTCAAGAACGAGTATCTGCGCCGGGGCAAGGTTCCCCGTCAACAAAGACCAGCATATGTCGGTATGCGTGAGAGGATCTCGCGGAGCGCAAGTGAAGTGGGATCAAGCCGGGTGGCACCGCAGGAAAGAATAGTGTTCCTGTCCCAGCAGAAATCAAGAAGCTGGGGCGGGATTTTTGTTTTTCCGGCAGAAAAGAAGGATCTGCCCCAAAATAACGAAAGGAGACAATATTATGTCTGAGAAAATTCCTTACAAAACCTACCTTGACGAAAAGGAGATCCCAACCGCATGGTACAACATGCGTGCGGACATGAAGAACAAGCCGGCGCCGCTTCTGAATCCCGGTACGCATCAGCCGATGAAGGCCGAGGAACTTGCTCCTGTATTCTGCGATGAACTCATCCAGCAGGAACTCGATAATGATACGGCTTTCTTCCCGATCCCGGAAGAGATCCTGAAGTTCTATAAGATGTATCGTCCGTCTCCGCTGGTCCGTGCGTACTTCCTCGAGAAGAAGCTCGGTACACCGGCGAAGATCTATTACAAGTTCGAAGGTAACAACACCAGCGGATCCCATAAGCTGAACTCCGCAATCGCACAGGCTTACTACGCGAAGAAGCAGGGCCTCAAGGGTGTTACCACAGAGACCGGTGCAGGTCAGTGGGGTACAGCTCTATCCATGGCCTGCTCTTACTTCGACCTCGACTGCAAAGTCTATATGGTTAAGGTTTCCTATGAGCAGAAGCCGTTCCGCCGTGAAGTCATGAGAACATACGGCGCTTCCGTTACACCTTCTCCGTCGAATACGACCAATGTTGGCCGCGCGATCCTCGAGAAGCACCCGGGTACCACAGGTTCCCTCGGCTGCGCGATCTCCGAGGCTGTTGAAGTAGCTGTTGGAACAGAGGGTTACCGCTATGTGCTCGGTTCCGTTCTGAACCAGGTACTCCTTCACCAGTCCGTGATCGGCCTTGAGACAAAGGCTGCTCTTGATAAACTCGGTGAAAAGCCGGACATCATCATCGGCTGCGCCGGTGGCGGATCGAACCTCGGCGGTCTCATCGCTCCGTTCATGGGTGAGAAGCTCAGAGGAGAAGCAGATTACAGAATCATCGCTGTTGAGCCGGCATCCTGCCCGAGCTTCACACGTGGTAAGTTTGCTTACGATTTCTGCGATACCGGTATGGTTTGCCCGCTGGCAAAGATGTATACCCTTGGATCTGACTTTATCCCGGCTCCGAACCACGCAGGCGGACTTCGTTATCACGGCATGAGCTCGACGCTGTCCCAGCTCTATCACGATGGATATATGGAAGCACGTTCCGTGAAGCAGACAGATGTATTTGAAGCTGCAGAGATGTTTGCCCGTGTTGAGGGTATCCTCCCGGCACCGGAGAGCTCCCACGCGATCCGCGCTGCCATCGACGAAGCCCTCAAGTGCAAAGAGACAGGCGAAGAGAAGACCATCGTCTTCGGTCTTACAGGTACAGGTTACTTCGACCTCGTTGCTTATCAGAAGTTCCACGACGGTGAGATGGATGACTATATTCCGACTGATGAGGAACTCGCAAAGTACGCTGCAAACCTTCCGAAGATCGACTGATTAGGTCTTAGATTGAAAAGCACCATCGCTCCCCATGGTTCCGGGATCCGGAACTGTGGGGAGCTTTTTGTCTGAGAGTCTTTCTGAATGCTGGTTTTTCTTGCATTTGCAGGGCTTCATTGATAATATAGATGTGTATGTATTAAGAATTTGATAGGTTATCTATCAACGGTTGGCATGGGAATAGGAGAGTATATATGGCAAAGAAGTTCAGGCGCGTTTTGTCGCTGTTAGTTAGCGTATGTATGATTTCAAGTGCGCTATGTTTGCCGGTCCTGGCAGATGGTGACCCGAATGAGGTCACGTATTATGATAGCAGCAGTTCAACATTGAACACTCGGACAGATTGTGTAATTCTGGACGAGAATAATCCGGTCATAGCAGACACGGATGATGGGGATAACGGTACATGGTATTATCTCGACAAAGATATTACATTTGATGACAAAGTCCAGGTAACAGGTAAGACTGTCAGACTGATCCTGAAGGATGGCTGCACGCTTACTGCAAATGCGGGTATTGATGTTCAGGCAACCTATTTTTATGTTTATAACTCATCTAGTCAGAATAACGGCGAGATCGTTTCCCGTTCGCAGGATTCTGCCGGAATTCAGGTGAAAAGCGGTTGCAATATTTACATCAATGGCGGATCAATAGATTCAACCGGTGCGGATGGCTTTGCCGGTATCGGTGGCGCGACAGATGGAGACTGCGGTTCGTTTTATGCATTTGGTGGAAATATAACTGCGCAAGGCGGTGCCGGCGGTGCCGGTATCGGTGCAGGAAGTGTAAATGGCTTTTTGGATTTCCGTCAAGCTTCTGTTGAGGCAAGAGCTGGCGAAGGAACAGCGCCTGGTATCGGTTATTGGGATCATGTTTATTACCTTCATATCTATGAAAATGCCCGAATTGATGCATATGGCGGTTCAGCAGGTGGCCCCGGAATCGGTTATTGCGGGAATGGAGAACCGAATTCATTAGTCAATTTGCAATCTGTCTATAATTGTGAAAAAGGTTATGTTCATGCTAAGGGTCACGACAACGCTTTCTCAAGTTTAGCATCCAGTTACGGCTACTTTAATAACTGGAGCCAGTGGGCACTGTTCTATGGAGAGAACGGGGAGAAAATCGCTCTGGCTGAAGAACGCGATAATTATTTTGATACTCTTCCTGAAGTATGGCTTAAGCCCTGCCCATGTCCGGACGCTTGGTATGAAGATATTGAGAAGGACATGTACGGCCATAACCATCATTATGATTGTCAGTATTGTGCATACAAACGTACGAATTATGAATACCATGCATTTGATTCCGAGACGCATCTGTGCGTATGTGGACTTGGGGAGTATCCGGTCAGTGTAGAAGGATGTCTGAACGGTTATGAAATTATCCATGCAGGTCCTTCCAATGTAGTGAACACAGACGGGTATGTTTCTTCCGGATGGCGTTTGCCGATCATGATGTATTCTGATAATCTTGGTGATATCTACTGTGCCAAACTGACGTATGTCGATCCGGATACATCTTCGGAAGTTGTTTTGTATAAAGATTCTTTGGACTACGAAAACACCTATTCGGCATACTATATTATTTTCTTTACTGATTATCAGCAGATGACAGATTTTCTGATGCCGGAAGCAGCAGTTGCTGTTCAGGTATATGAGAAGTATGCTGTTTCGTTTGATGCTGGAGAAGGCTCCGGAACTATGGACATCGATCGTGCATGTCCTTATAAAGACTACATTCTTCCGTCAAGTGAGTTCACCGCACCGGAAGGCAAAGTATTTGTGGGATGGAAAGTGAATGATGATACGGTTTATCTTGCCGGAGAAGGCGTTCGCTTAACAGGAGATGTACATCTAACTGCTGTGTATGCAGAATCCAGTACGACTCCCTCTTTTAAAGCACATAGTCTGCTGCTTTCGGGTCAGATCGGTGTCCGCTTCCGTGTACAGTATCCGGATTCTGTTGATCCACGTACATCTTACGTAGATTTCAAGTGCAGTGACGGAAAAACGAAGAGAATGAACTATTCTGAGGCGAAAATATTTGAGGATGGTACGGCTGTCTTTACATTTTTTATCAATCCGCTGGAACTTGCCGATACTGTTTCCGCAACGCTGCATTATGGAGAGAATGGAAGAATCGCAGATGTATACTCTGCGATGGCTTACATCAGCGCCGTGATGGATGATACTACCGGCAAATATGATGATGAAAAAGAACTTGTCAATGCTCTTTGGGGGTATGGATATTCATTCCAGTTTGCCGGCTGGTCAGACGGTAAATCTCACGCTAAAATCCCCGTAGGCGGTGGAGAAAGCTCATATTATGAAGCACCCATAAAATCGTATATCAACCGCTTTAGTAAAGAGGGAACTGAGAACGCAGGAATCAACGATGTGATGTATTCCCTGACGCTGACCTCGGATACTGCACTGCATTTTTATATCAGTCTGGATGATGGTGTGACGGTTTCTTCTGTGGATGGTGCAACCGCATCGGGTGAAGTGACGATCTCCGGGAAGAAGTATTTGAAGTATTCGATCAAGGGCATTGCTCCGCAGAATCTCAATAATCTTCAGAAGGTTATGATCACGACATCCCTTGGTACCGCTACTCTTCGTGCCTGCCCGATGTCGTATGTGTATGAAGTAAATTTTGTTATTCCTATGAAAGAGTATGATGAAAGAAACTGGAAACAATCATCGCTGATACAGTATTATTTCTACCATAGAGCAGCGCTGAATTATTTCAATGCACATGATACAGAAGGATAAATAACTGGGAGGAATAGAATTATGCAAGAGTATGAAAAAGTACGCATGGATATTATCTTTTTTGACGCGGAAGATGTGATCACTGCTAGTGAGGAGGGTGTCGATGTGCCTCCGATTCATGGTGGAAACTAATAGAGGATGAAATTCTTTTCAAAAGAGAATGCATATAGAAAAGAGCACCTTTTTGGTGCTCTTTTCTTTTGTGATGGAATTTAGATGAATTGAATTATTGTATTTTTTCCTGCATCTTTCTATTGGCTTCGGCAGGAGATTTGATGCCGAGTTCGCGGCAGATGTCTTCAAGAACTGCGAACTGCTTCGATGTAACGTTTTCCGAAAGAGCGTAGATCACGGTCTTTCCCTTCTGGTAAGCACCTTCCTGACGGAGTGTGCCGTCTTTTTCCTGATACTTCAGGTTAAATGAGTATCCGTCATTTCCGAGAATGTTTCCCATGACCTGCGAACAGTTCATCTTGTAAAAATCGTTCGCATCCTTTTCATCGTCAAAAGTTACCATAGTGATATAACAGATGCTGCTATCATCCGGAGCACTCATGAATATCGAGAATTCCTTGATCGCCGGCATAGTGGCAGTTTTTGTGATCTGGCTTTCGAACAGGGTCTGGGCATCGCTTCCTTTCTGGGAAATGAAGACCGAGTATCCGGAGAGCTGATTTGCTACTTTAGCGAAGTCGGTAGAGTTCTCTACGATCGTAGCCCCGCTCTTCTTGGCGGCACTTTTAAAGTTGGAATGGGATAACTTGCCGCTGCTCTTGCATCCGGTCATGCATAACGTTAAGGATAATGCGAGAACGCTGATGAAGACTCTTTTAATTCTGCTCATGAGTTGTTCCTCCTGACTATATTGCTTTTTCCTTATGAGCATTATATCATCTTACAGGTTCGATATATCAGGAGATTTTAACCTGTATGACAGATTACTTATTCTTGAAAAGAAAGGTAATGATAGAATAGGTTTAATCTTATGTGTCGATAGGAGGCAAGAATTAATGAAAAGACCTGAAATATCAAGAAAAATGATAGTGATATGCTGTGCCATGATGATGTTATCTATGGCGGGATGTAAAGGAAAGGATGACGAAACTTCTGCCACTTCCTCGGAAACAGAAGTTTCCACTACCGCAGATCAGAGTGATGAAGATGTAGTCGTACATCCGACGACCCAGAAGGTCTCTGAAAGCTCCCAAAAGCCTACTGAAACAGAAGTGGTAAGCAGCGAATCGGAAAAACCTTCGAAGGAGAAGATCACCGAAGGGGATACGAAGCCGTCTGATAAGAAGCCAAGCAGTGTGGATGATGGTGAGAAGCAGACTTCGGAGCCGTCAAGAGAAACAGCCCCGGCGGAGGGTACAGAAGAGGATGGCGGACTTTATGCCAAGTGCGAAAAGTATATCAAAGCATCAATCGCATTCTATAACCATCTATATGGACAGGATCTGAAGCTGATCGTTTTTGACAGCCAGATCGAAGAAACAGAGACCGGCTATTCCTTTATCGTCAGATCCCAGGCCGGAAAAGATGCGAATGTGTATGTGGCAGAAGTCAAAGTAAATACTGCCACCGATGAAATGAGCGATGAGAACGGAATGTCCTGGAAACTGAGTGATTTTCCGGAGGCGTAATTATCCGCTGATCCTCTGTGAGAAACAGATGCGTCGGCCGTCGATGTCTTCGATGACGAACTCGCGGTTCGTGTGGACAGTATCGGAATCTTCCAGTACTTTTATCACCGTGACGCCGGCATTCTGAAGTTCCATCTGGAGTATCATGGGCTCGGAGACAAAGATATAAAGATCATAAAGAGAGGATGAACGGGAAACCGTTTCGTCCTCTTTTCCTTTTGCGAGGATGATCTCGATATTATCGCGGTGAAGGCGGATGTGCGGCATCGACTCGTCATCAAGATGTGCGGCGTGGAATCCGAGCTTCGTCTCATAGAAAAGCGCCGTCTTAAGAGGGTCATCGCATGTAAAGACAGGTGCGATGCTGTTCATCAGGTGAAGATTGCTTTCCTCACCGGATTCGTCTGAAGAAGCATCGCTGTCAGTGCTGCTCGAAACGGAAGGATCTGCTTTCTCCGAAGATGCCGGATCGGCTTTCTTTTCGGATCGGTCGTTATTAAAGGAAAAACCGAGAAGATTCTGACAGAAGCATTTCTCCATCTCGTCGAGTTTTCCGTGCAGGCGGATGCGCTCACTGAGCTCTTCTGGAGTAGGGTTTGCGGAGATCTGCCCGAGGATATCGATCGCTTCGCAGTAATCGACGAGATTTACGAAGCGGACATAAAGAGGGAGGATCTCATCGCAGGCCTTCGGAAGATCCCGCTTTCCGTGCAGGAATTGCATACCGTATTCGACGGCCTCGACCGGAAGCGCGGCGAAGAGACGGTTAAGAAAACTCATCTCATCGAGAGCGTTTTCCGCGACATTGCCGGAAGAAAGAATGGTATGGATATAGTCGAAGACCTGGTTGATATCGTGTTCCGGGTATTTTGCCTGCGGCATGTTTATTCTCCTTAGATTCCCAGCTCGAAAGTAAGCTGCGGCTGCATGGGTTCGTAGTTCTCCATCTCGAAATCTTCGATCGTGATGGACGTGATATCGCAGCCCGCTTCCTTCTTCAGGATCAGGTTCGGCATCTTTATGCTTTCGGATGTGACCGGTGTCATCACGCCGGCTTCGTCCGCGCGGCGCAGAAGCTCATTGGCGTTATCGATGTGGCGGTCGTAGATCTGTTCGTTGGCAACAAAATGCGTGAATACGCCGGCTTCATAACCGGTCGTTCTTGCGACCATGAGAAGAAGGGCCGCATACTGGATCTCATTGATGCCGCCGGCACCGGATGCGGTGAGCATGTCACCGGATCTCTGGACCATGACCATATCGAGGTATTTGCCGCGGACGTTCCAGATCGTAAGAAATGCACACGGCGCAAGACCGGGAGTCTCGCGAAGATCGGCTTCCTGCCAGAGCGACATGATCTTTCTTCTGCCGTATGGGTCTTTCTTAATATCGGCGATCAGGTTATTGAGAAGATCGTAGCGCTTGACGGTCGCGCCATAACGCTGGCCGATCGTGCCGTCTCCGATATCCCACGGATCCCACCAGGTGACCTTCATGTCGGCCATCTCGGACAGAACATTGGTCGGTTTCTGGTAGATCGTGAAGATCTCGCGAATGCCTGTTTTCCATGCCTGACGGCGGAGTGTGCTGATCGGGAATTCTCCCTTGCTGAGGTCATATTTTCTCATGACGTGATTGACGCTGATCGTGTGCGCCGGCGTACCGTCCTCGTACTTCGGACGCGGATTCTCATCTTTGTATCCGTTGTCCAGAATATTATGAATGTCGTTCACCAGATATCGGTCAGCTTTTGTCATACGATCCACCTCATTTTGAAATCCTGTTTCTTCGCGAAAAGCACTTCGCATGAAACAAGTATACCAAACTTCGAGGATTATGTGACGGTCAGTTCTTTTCGATCGCGATCAGGGGGATCTCGAGTTCTTCTTTCGATAATCCAGCGTGTCCGCCGGGCATGAGCTTTGCCTCGACGTGGGTGTTAAAGAGAGAAGTATCCGAGATGGCGATCGCCAGGAAATCTCCGATCTTGTCACGGAACAGAGGATGCTCTGTGCCAGGACCGAACAGTTTTCTTTCGATGACTTCTTCTTTCGGAACGAGCCAGAACTTATCCCCGAATGTCTTCTCGAAAAGCACCGGGAATTCATCTTTATATTCATCCTTAATGAACAGGTTCAGTGTTCTCGGTTCAATACCCGGCATGCGGACAAGGCACTTCATGATCTCCGGATAATCGAGGATACAGAGGTTCCTGCTGTCCATATGACCGTGGTCTGCCGTGATGAAAAGAAGAGTATCGGAAAGTCCTTCGGCAAACTCTTCGACTTTCTTTTCCAGCGCCGTGATGACCTCGTGTGTTTCTTTGCTGACTGTTCCGGTCTTATGCATGGTGCCGTCCGGCTCATTCCAGTAAGCATAGATGAACTTCTTTCCGGGTTCGCTGCAGAGATTGGCGACACGGTCTAAGATCGCTTCCAGATCCTGCGGATTCGGCTCGACAAAGGGGGAAGAGAAGTAGGCTTTCGAACCAGCCTTTTCCATCTTCGTAACTATGCTCTCATAAGGTGTATACGTGAAGCCTACATGGAAATCCGCAGCCGGACGTCTTTCTTCTACCGCCGGGCAGTCATAGTCGCCGGGGCGGGATTCTTTTTCGATGCTAAAAGGACTTCCGGCCTCGATCATCTGGTCGGAATTGGTATAGACGGTGACATTCTTTCTGAGCTCCGGAAAGTAGCAGTCCCAGCCGAGCCAGGCATGTTCATCCGGAAAAAGACCGCTGGTCACGGAAGTCGTTGCGGCAACTGTCGTCGGAGGGAAGACCGAACTGTAGGATCCTGCCAGATGGGAACGGAAGAAGCCGTTTTCGGACAAGTGCTTTTCCAGAATGGAAACACCCATGGCATCGAGAAGCAGAACGACCACATTCTTATAGTCCTTCGCCAGATAAGAATCGGCGAGAGGAAGGGTCGGTGCAGAAGCTTGCGCACCGAAATGAACGAGCATCGAGCTGGCCAGATTTACAAGACAGCTATTGTAATCCGGAAGTGGCGGTAACTGCTTCATAGTAGCCTCCTGATGTGCTTTTCGATAATTATAGCATAGCAGGGAGAACGTGCATTCAACGGCAGGTATAGAGTTTTTCAGCAGAAGAATCTTTCTCAAGGTTATTGTCAACCGGCGGGAAAGGTGCTTGAATAGGGTTTAGGGGTTGGGAATAAACAAGGAAGGTATTGGGAAAGATTTATGAAACGTTCAGTAGCGTGTTTGCTTTGTCTGGCAATTTGTTTTTCCGCAGGATGCAAGAAGAAAAATTCTGAAGAAACTACTGTGTCTTCGGTCAGTGATTCATCCACGGAAGTATCAGAATCCGTAAAAGAGACGCCGACATCTTCGAGTGAGGATACGACCACCTCGGAAACCAGTACGGAGATGCCGGAGGTAGAAGTGAAGATCGTGAGGGACCAGTCCTATCTTTCAATCGAGAAGGTGACCGCATCGGATTATTTCTATCCGAGAAAACCCACTGAGAAAGATTATTTTGAAGATGAGGATGGAGAGCTGGTAGCTGTCATTCCCGGTACGGGTTATCAGTATGATAAGCTTCTTATCAAAGGGGATGAGTATGCGGAGATCCAGGCGGGGCTTGACGATGTGCAGGCGCCTCTGATAAATAACATCATTTCCGACTACGATAACGAATGCAAACGGCTGAAGGAAATCGATGAGTCGGCTTATCCGGATTCGGAAGGATCATATGCGGAATTCAATATTACTCTTCATCGCGCGGATACGAAGGTCATCACCTTCGAATACTATATTCGTCACGCGAAATCCGATTATGAAGGCATTGAGGATAAGGTAGTAAACATTTCTCCTGAAACAGGTGAGGTGATCACGCTTTCGGATGTGGTTGCGGATAAAGCACTTTTCGAGAAAGTCCTTTCGGAAGAGATCCGTTACGATGAGGATGTAAATATGACGGATTACATGAAGACCACTTGTATACAGAACCGTCATGATCTGATCGAAAACGACAAGCTCGAATTCCGGCTTTACTATGACCGGATCGAGGTAATAATGAAGCAGAACAGCGAATACTACGCTAATCCGGATAGATTCTCCATCCCTGTTTACAAGTATCCGGATGCGTTCAATCTGGATTATTTCGAACATGTTCCGGAGTATTATATGATTACCTCTGAAAAAGGGGAGCCGATCTACTGGGATATTGACGGCGACGGTAAACTGGATATTCTCCGAAAGACTCCGGCTTTAGGAGATGATTACGGCAGTGCGCAGGATTGTATCCTGAGTATTAACGACAATCAGCTGACATATACATCTTACAACTGGTTCGGATATTCATTCGTTCAGGCGGATGACGGCAGATATCTGTATCCCGTAATCGATGGTGGTGCCGTTGGTGTTCGTGTAAATGACGACTTGTCGATGGAGACCATCGAAGCATGTGTGCCGTTCCCTATGAATGCCTGGGAGAATCCGACCGGTATGGATCCGTCACACATTGCCAGGTTAGAGACTATGCATTTCTTAGGGCTCAGACAGATGTACCGTTACTGGACTGTGGTCGGTGTCAAGGGCATTCCTCAGGTGGTATCGAATGCTTACGACAACGATTATTTCATCGGTACCAGCGACAAGGAACTTCCCGCGGTCCTCTATGACATGGATACGAAGACGAAGGGAAAAGAGACGAAGATCCCGAAAGGAATGGTGTATGAGTTCATCGAATACAATATCGATAAAAACGAGGCTCTGTTCAAGATCTCACAGCCTGATTCTAAGAATCATGATAAAGACTACTATGCCTGGGTCGAGTATACCCTCAATGAAACGGAGACGCCGGGTGAAGTTCCGACCGGAAATATCGGCGGTATCAAGGAAACCGACGTATTCGATAACATCCAGTACGGCGATTAGTTTTTCCGGCTGAGAAGAAGTTTTCTTTCAGTAACCGATGAAATGAGAAGAGGCGGTCCCGGTAAGGAGACCGCCTCTTTTGCGATTAGTCTGATGTGTTCAGTCCCGGCGTCTTTGTGTTCCGACTGTGAAGGAGACTTCACTCGATGTCGATGTCGAGCGGCTTATCCAGTTCGTCGGATACATATTTACCGTTCTTCTTTCGCTGTCTGACGCACTCGGTCAGGAGATATTCGATCTGTCCGTTGACGGAACGGAAGTCGTCTTCCGCCCATGCGGCGATGGCATCATAGAGCTTCGCCGAGAGTCTGAGCGGTACCTGTTTCTTCTCTGCCATCGTTTAGACTCCTTGCTAATCAGTAGAGGCTTCCGGAGTTTACGACCGGCTGGGCTTCCTTGTTGCCGCACAGTACGACCAGGAGGTTAGAAACCATTGCCGCCTTGCGTTCCTCGTCCAGTTCGACTGTGTTCTTCTCGGACAATCTCTCAAGTGCCATTTCGACCATGCCGACCGCACCGTCAACAATGAGCTTTCTTGCATCAACGATTGCGGAAGCCTGCTGGCGCTGCAGCATCGCCGCTGCAATCTCCGGTGCATATGCGAGGTAGGTGATACGTGCATCAACGATCTCAAGACCGGCATCAGAAACCTTGCTCTGGATCTCTTCCTTAATACGTCTTGCGACGACTTCTGTGGAACCTCTGAGGGAACCGTCATCCGCCTCGCCGTCGCCTGTGGTATCGACGTTGTCGGTGACATCGTAAGGATAGATCTTAACAACGTTTCTTACTGCGGTGTCGCACTGCAGGGAGAGGTACTCCTTGAAGTTGTCCACATTGAATACGGCCTTCGCGGTATCGGAAACCTTCCACATAACGGCAACTGCGATCTCAACCGGGTTACCGAGAACATCGTTGACCTTCTGCTTACTGTTAGAAAGTGTCATGACCTTCAGGGAGATCTTTCTGGAGACCAGTTCCGCGGTGGAAGCCGCCGATGTTCCGGTGCCGGCGGCAGCCGCTGCTGCGAGAATAGATGAGCCCTTCGAAGAGACGTCGCCACTCTGGCCGAGGTGTGTTCCGGCGGCCGGGTTGAAGGCTGCGCAGAAGGGATTTACATAGAAGAAACCGTCGCCCTTCAGGGTGCCGATATACTTACCGAAAAGAGTAAGTACAAGCGCTTCGTTCGGCTTTAAGACTTTAAGTCCCAGAAGCGGGATCCAGCCGATGCAAAGATAAACGATGCTTACAGCAAAGAGTGCAACCGGCTGCGGAGTGTCTCCTTCATCGGCGTTAATGCCGCAATAAATGACGGCGACGATGGCGCCGATCGTCAAAAGGATCGTCAGTAACAGGACCAGACCGCCGATCTTGCGTCCTTTTAATTCTTTCTCATGAATGTTTGTGTCTTTCATTTCGATCACCCTTTCTTATTATGGAAAAGCACTCGTGCTCCCACTACTTCTTGTGATGTTGATGTGATATCAAAGTGATATCATCATGAATATATTGCCACGAAAAAGTTCCGGCGTCAAGTATTTCCCTTGACGTCTCTTTGAACGATGGGGTATTGTGGAATCATATTCTTCCTGGGGTGTTTGTTTATGGAGTATTTACTTATGTTCGTTATTGGAGGATGGGTGGCATTATTCTCCATCGGGCTTGCGGTACTGGTTGTGAATCTGATCATGATGGCTTTTGCAATTCCTGCGGGGGCTGTATTCGGAAGGATCACCTATCTAGGATTTGTGATTGAGAAGGATCTTTATGCGGAAGATCCTGCTAAAAGGGGCAAACTGACTATTCAGAGATATAAGTTCTCGCTGGTTCCGGATGTGCTGATTGATTGTTACTGGCCTGAAGAAAAAGGTAAGGTCGTAAACAGAAAGGTCAATGCAGTTACGATCGCCGTTTTTGCCGCGATCGTCGCGCTGCTTATCTGGGGTGTGATCGCGTGTCCGAATAATTACATCCGCGCAGCATTTATCGGCCTTCTCATCGTTTTCGGCGGAATGTTTCTTGGAATGCTCATTTTGATACCTCTTTCCGGGAAGAAGAAAAATGACTTTCTTTCCTATCTATCAATGAAAATTAGGGAGATCCGTGATGGTGGTTCCATTGAAAATGTTGATCTTCCGCCTCTTCAAGAGCTTCCTGTCCAGACAGGGGTGGAATTCTATAAATGGAGATATCTCCGTCTCCGCCATTTGAAAGCAGAGTTAGCCAATGACCTTTCCGGAATAGCGGAAAATATAGCGATGATCGAAAGACTGAACGATAAAAAGATGCCGGTCATGGGTAAAGTTGCCCGGAATGCGATCCTGATGGATTACTATTCCTTCCGGCAGAAAGATGTGACAAGAGCGACTGGATACTACAATCAGGTCAAGGATCTGATCGAGAATGATATGGACTTCAACGGGAGAAGGACTCTCGGCTATTACTCATATTTTGTTTTGAGAGATAAAGAAAAGGCCAGAAAGTGCGTGGAACAGGGTCTCTCCGCTCTGGCGGTGGAGGATCCGATGTATATGAAAATCGAGCGTGAGTACGAAGAGAAGATGCTCCTTTATCTCAAGCGTGTTCTCGAGGAAGATCAGGCGAACGGAAACTGGTGATATATCTCTGCTCATTGTTTCCTTTCAAAGAAGAACACTCGTGTGTCAAGTCTGAAAATGAACTGTGAATTCTTGTCATAATTTATTGCGAATTAGCCATGCATATTCTAACATAGAAGTATGCTTGGAGAATGTAGAAAAAGGATCGCTGTGCTTCTTGGCCAGCCGGAAGAATTTAACTACGGACGTTTCCTGAAAGGCCTGCTGGATGAGGCTTTCAAGAAGAATTATGACGTCTGTGTTTTTTCTATGTTTATCAAATACCAGCACACTCCGGCCAGATGTGTCGGTGAGCCGTCGATCTTCGGACTCGTGTCCTATGATAAGTTCGACGCGATCATTGTAATGGCAGATGCGATCCAGACCAATGGTGTGATTGAGCGCATCGAAGAAGACCTCCACAGGAACTATAAGGGGAAAGTGCTTTTCATCGATAAGGAGAGCAAGTATTTTCCGTCCATTCATATTGACAATTATCTGCCGGAGAAGGCAGTCATTACGCATCTTGTTGAAGAACACGGCATGAAGGATATTGCTTTCCTTACCGGAAAATCCTGGCATCCGCACTCGCAGATCCGCGTTAAGGCATATAAGGATGTGCTTGAAGCTCACGGCATTGAGGTGGATCCGGAGCGCATTTTCTATGGAGACTTCTGGTATTCCAGCGGTGAAAGCCTGGTGGACTCTCTTCTGAACAGCGGAGCTAAGCTTCCGGAAGCGATTGCCTGTGCGAATGATTACATGGCGCTGGGCGTTGCCAAGAGGCTGACTCAGAAGGGATATTCGATCCCCCGTGATATCGCGGTCGTCGGATGCGACTGTAATACTGAGGGCAGACATGCGCCGATTCCGATCACATCTGCATCCCTTTCTTACTTCAGTCTCGGACAGAACGCGGCCAAGAGCATCGATGCGCTGATCCGCGGCGAGGAAATCGAGGAACTCGCTTGTGACGAGGAACTCTTTGTCGGGGAGAGCTGCGGATGCGATGGTGAGAGCATCCGTCCGACATACTTCCGAAGAGACGTATGGGATACCGATCTTTCTTTAAGTTCGATGTTCTCTCCGCTTAACTATATGGACGAGGATCTTCTCGCGCAGACGTCTTTCACCGGACTTGTCAGCACGATCTTTTCTTCGATTTGTTACATTAACGGGTTTGAGAGCCTGAGCCTCTGCCTGAATCCTTCGCTCGGAGCTGCAGGTGCGGTATTTGAAGATCAGATCCATCAGGTGATCCGATGCGGTGCCGAGAGCAAAGACCGTATCCTGACAGATACGTATTTCCCGAAGTCGGAGATGCTCCCTGAACTTTATGAAGACAGAGATCACCCCGCTGCATATTATTTTATGCCGCTTTATTACGAGGATACGGTATTCGGATATGCGGCGGTAAGCTACGGGGACCATGTGAAGGTGATCCCGCCGGATTACCGCGCTTGGATACGAAGCGTCTCCCGCGGTATCGAGTGTTATCGAAGGACGGATGAACTGATCGGAAGTAACAAGATCGCGAAGAAGGGTGTCACGACCGACAGCCTGACCGGACTTGCGAATTATCTGGGATTCCTCGAGCAGTCCGAGACACTTCTGCATCTTATGAAGAATAACGGCGGCTATATGGGCGCGCTTGCCATCGATATCAAGGACCTTTCGAAGATCAACGACACCTTCGGAAGAAAAGAAGGCGATAATGCGATCATCTCGACGGCAAGTGCGCTTGAGAAGATCTTCTCGTCAAGAAACTGCCTGTGCTTCCGTATCGGTAACGATGAGATGGTCGCCATAAGGATCACCAGCAGCCCTGATGACCAGGAGATGCTCGCGGAGAAAGACCGTCTCATGACGCTTTTTAATGAAAACGCAGAAGGGCCCGGCAGCAACTATGCTGTTGAACTCTACTATGGTGTGGAGTGCGGAAGTCCTTCCACTTCGGAGGAACTGGAAAGACTCGTTAATGTTGCGATCAGCAAGAAGAATGAAGATAAGGCGAATGCCAAGAAGCTTTTCGAGAAGCGCGAACTGACGGAAGAAGAGCAGAAGGAGGCGCGTGTCGTAAGCAGTGTTCTTGATGACAACAAACTGCTTTACCACTTCCAGCCGATCATCGAAGTTAAGACAGGAATGATCTTTGGCTATGAGGCACTGATGCGTGCGGACGTGAAGCCGCATCTGTCGCCGATGTCGATCCTCCGTTATGCGGAGTACTATGACCGACTCTATGATGTTGAGCGGGCCACGTTCGTCAACGTGATCTCCTTCATGAAGAAAAATACCAGTAAACTTGCGGACGGAAAGAAGATATTTATCAATTCGATCCCGGGCTGCATGCTCAAGGAACTCGATCTTAATATTCTCGAGAACTACATTGCGGATCATCCGGATTCCATCGTGGTGGAACTGACCGAGCATTCGGAGATCTCAGATGGGGAACTCGCGGCCATGAAGAAAGCCTACGCGCGTCTGAATATCAAGACGGCCGTCGATGACTATGGCGCCGGGTATTCCAATGTATCGAATCTTCTGAGATATACTCCGGATTACGTGAAGATCGACCGGGCCCTTATTTCCCGTATTGAGGAGAGTCCGCAGAAACAGCACTTCGTAAGAGATATCATCGAGTTCTCGCACGATAATGGTATCCTTGCTCTCGCAGAAGGCGTGGAAACAGAAGAGGAACTGAAGACGGCGATCCTTCTGGGTGTGGATCTTATCCAGGGTTACTATACTGCCCGGCCGGAAAAAGAACTGATCCAGACGATCGATCCGAGGATTTCCGAGTCGGTCAAGTATTTCTCGTCGGATTTCTTCAAGCGCTCTGTTTCGTAGGAAGGTGTTGCGGATGTATAACGTGATTATTTGTGATCATCAGCTGGCTGTAGGCATTGGGATCGAGAAGATGCTCCGTTCGTGTTATCCTCGGGAGTTCGAGATCTTCGTTACGGATAACCCGCGTATCGTTATGAACAATAACCTCACGCGTCAGGCGGATCTGGATATCCTGATCATCGATACAGAAGTGCGAGGTTACAGCGGAATCAGTATCGCTGAAGAGATACGGAATGCCAATCCGAATACGCAGGTGATCTTCGAAAGTGTTCACCATAAGTATGCCCAGGATATCTTCCGCGCATCACCGGTGTATTTTCTGAATAAGCCCGTGCAGGAAGATGTTTTCAGGAAGGCGATCGACCGGTGCAAAGAGAAACTGGATCTTGTCGACAGAAAGACGGTCTCCCTGAAGAGGTCCGGAAGAGTCTATCAATTCGTCTGCCGGGATGTCCTGTTTATCGAGAGCTCGAAGCGTAAGATCACGATCCATACGGTCAATAACGATGTCGACCTCTATGCGAAACTCGATGAGATCGAAGAATTATTCGATGACACATTCATCCGCTGCCACCAGAGTTTCTTCGTAAACATGGACTGTATCCGTGTCCTTCAGAAGAATCATTTCATCCTTAAAGACGGATCTTCCATACCGATCAGCCAGTCGAGATTCTTCGCTGTCCGCGACCGTTATGAAGAATTCCGGCAGAATCCCGGTATCAGTTGATTCTATGTATTCGGATTTGGAGGACGATCAAAAACGTTTTGTAAACATTCTTTAAAATATGTAACTTTTGAAGCAAAACGTGTAATAATCTAATGTGTATCTTTGCTTCCAAAAGATAGAATTAAGATAAATCAACCGGTACGAAGTACCAAGAAAGGTGGAAAAAATATGGCACTTATTCAAGTAACTCCCGATCTGCTTAACGGCAAGGCAACAGAACTCAGAAGTATTAAAGATCAGCACGATGAGGCTATGGCAAGAATGAGAACTCTTATTCTGGGCCTCAACGAAATCTGGAAAGGTGATGCTCAGGAGGCTTTCGTAGCGAAATACGAGAGCATGCAGGGCACATTCCAGGCATTCTCCCAGATGATCGAGGATTATGCAGGTCTGATGAACACCACAGCTGCAAGAATGCAGGAGAGCGATGCTTCCCTCGCAAGCACGATCGGTGGTTTCGGAGGCTGATTTCAGGACGTGTTTCCGAAGGCGGAGGGTCTTGGGATCCTCCGCTTTTTCTCTATATATGTACCGCACGTCCCGGCGGAAAGAAGATATCAGAAGATAGTTGAGTCTTAGTATATGACGATCATATTGTCAGTAAAAACCAATATTAACAACGCGTCATTCGACATTGAGGTGCCGGATGACGTGCCTGTGTCTAAAATAACGAAAGATCTGGTGGAGTGCATCAGCAGTCTCTTCAACATCCAGTTGAATGCTAACGATGTGGTTTTGTCCAGTGAGAGGCTTGACGCTATTCTTGAACGTTCCAAGACCCTGGGAGAACAGGGCGTTTGGAACGGTGATTTTATCGACCTGACATGCTGCTGAGGGAAAGAGGTAAAGATCAATGCTGATGGACAAAGATGAATACCTGGTCATAGACGCCAATCAGTACATGCGGGTATGCCTGTTCTCCACAAGGGGAGACCGGGATGAGCAGCAGGACTGTTCCGGGCTGCTCGTCGATCAGGAGGACGGTATTGTCGTGATCTGCGATGGTATGGGCGGTCACCGGGGCGGAAGAGATGCAAGTAATACTGCAGTCCGCGTGGTCCTCAATGCTTTTTCCGGCGGTGATTTTACAGAGAATATCGAGGAGACTTTCCGAAGTGTTATCGCGGATGCCGATTATGAGATCTCCCAGAACTGGGACGAGAACGGAGATCCTCTGCGTTCCGGAACGACGATCGTCTCGGTACTCGTGAAAAAGAAGAACGTGTTCTGGGTCTCTGCAGGTGACAGCAGGATCTATCTGATGCGCGGCGAGGAGATGATCCAGATCACGAAGGATCATACATATGAACTGGCTTTGAAAGAAAACCTTGAAGCGGGAATGATATCCAGGGCTTTCTTTGAGAACCAGAAACCCAGCGCCGGAGCCCTGATCAGTTTTCTCGGTATCGGCGGGGTCCCGCTGATCGACAGTAATCACGAACCGTTCCGTCTGCTCTCCGGAGATAAGATCATTCTTATGTCTGACGGACTGTATAAGTATCTTCCGATGGAGATGGTAAAGAGCATTATCTCCGGGTACGTAAAGTCCGAAGACGCAGTCAGGCTCCTGAATGAGCAGACACTGATGGCAGCACATGCACGAGGTCTGAAAAGGGACAATATGACGGTTGCCATCGTTGATATAATATAAGTTACAGGAGGGGATAGGATTGAGACCTGTAAAATGCACAAATGAACACTTTTTCGATGCGGACAAGTTCAGTTCCTGCCCTCAGTGCGGTGCCGGAATCAAGATGTCGAACAGCTCCCTGTTCGCCAGATATGAAGAAAAAGCTCCGAAACACTCGCTTTTCAAGAAAAATAAGAAAGAACCGGTAAAGATCCCACTGGGTTCCGAACAGGGAACAGTCGGCTTCTTTACTCCGAATTCGGAAGAATACAGTCAGCCTCAATATAGTGAAGCACCGGCACAGAATGCGCTTTCGTATCCGCAGGCGGCGCCTCAGATGCAAAGCCGTCCGGAATATCAGCCGCCGGTACAGCCTGCATACCAGCCTGCCTACCAGCCTGCATACCAGCCGCCGGTGAATCCGCCTGTTCAGCAGCCTTTTGCTCAGCAACATCCTTATGTTCAGCAGCCCATGCAGCCGATGCAGTCTCCGATGACTCCGGCGGCGCCTGTTCAGTCCGGATACGCACAGCCGGTGACTCCCCGGATGCAGCCGGCGCCTGCAGCAGAACCGGATCCGGCAGAAGATCAGCTCGGACAGGTACCGTTTTTTCTGGATAATACCGTGGAAATCGAAAAAGCAATCAGTTCATCTCCGAAAAAGCCTGCTGCCGCACAGCCGGCTGAACCTTCGAAGGAGCAGGATGTGATGATCGAGGTCGAGGTCCCGGACGGACCCGAACCGGAACAGAGTGCGACCACAGTCAGTTCTGTGGCGGATGAACTGAAGAAGGTGTCTTCCGACTACGGCGGAATGACGGTCGGATTCTTCAGCGCACCGAAGAAGAACCAGGAGCGGACCGCATCGGAATTCCGGACGAACACGGACCCGGTCGTCGGCTGGCTGATCTGTCTACGGGGCGAGCATTTCGGTGAGAGCTTCAATGTTTATTCGGGCAGGAACTCGATCGGCAGAAGTCATAGTAACCGGATCTGTATTTCGAGAGATGTCTCGGTTTCCCGCGAGAAACATGCATGGATCGTGTATGACCCGAGAAAGAGAAGCTTCCTGCTTCAGCCGGGTGAAGTCCGGGGACTTGTTTATCTGAACGGAAATATTCTTACAAAACCGGCGGAGATCCGCGGCGATGAACGGATCGAGATCGGAAATACAATACTGAAACTGGTACCGCTGTGCGGTGAGTATTTCTCTTGGGAAATGGTCAACCCGGACGGCGAGTGATCTTGGAGGAACGTAAGGAATGAAAACGCGGTGCCTAAACTGCTTTGCCGAATATGATGACAGATTCGGCCTGTGCCCGATCTGCGGGGAGATGGAAGTCGAAGCGAGAGAAACGATCGACCTGACTCCCGGCACTGTTTTGGCGGGCAGGTATCTTGTCGGACGCTCTGTCGGCGCGGGCGGATTCGGTATCATCTACAAGGCCTGGGATACTCAGCGGCAGACAGTCGTTGCGATCAAGGAATACTATCCGACGCGACTGGTTACGCGTGCTTATGGGCAGAAGAACCTGAGCCTTACCGGTAAGTCCAGAAATGAATATGAATACCGCAAGTCCCGCTTTCTGGCTGAAGCCAGGACTATGGCCCGCTTCGGATCCCACAGGAATCTTCCGAGAGTATACGAATATTTTGAAGAGAACGATACTGCCTACATCGTGATGGAATTCCTGGATGGTATTTCTCTGAGCGAGTATATGATGCAGGAGAAGGGTGCTCTCGATCCGGATTTTGCTCTTCATGTAACAAAAGAGATCGGTAATGCCTTAAGTGATCTCCATGCCAAAGGAATTATCCACAGGGATGTGGCTCCGGATAACATTTTCCTTTGCTCGGACAAGGATATGAGCATTAAACTTCTGGATCTCGGTGCGGCAAAACTGGCCGGCGATGACAGTGATGTGGTCGACATTGTCCTCAAGCCGGGATACTCTCCGATCGAGCAGTATGACGAGAAGGATACGACCCGCAAAAATCTCGATGAGCGAACAGATATCTATTCGCTGGCGGCGGTCTTCTATTCCATGCTTACGGGACTCAAGCCTCAGGAAGCGGTCAACCGTAAGGTGAAGGATTCACTGAGGTCGCCTTCTGAGATCAACCCGGATATTCCGAGAAATATCAGTAATGCCACGATGAAAGC